>OLGB01000291.1_pt1 | contig 75340 bp, 69 predicted proteins | sample 1605691 | NCBI WGS metagenome assembly OLGB01 (sample SAMEA3888925, study PRJEB22519) | human gut metagenome | biome: human gut; feature: human-associated habitat; material: faeces | place: Denmark | collected 2010
AAGGAACAAAGCACTCTTTACGCTGCTTTGCCCAAGATTGCAGGCCATCGTCTTTCAGCTCGTCCATAATCTCAACGCTGGAAATCAGCTCTCCACGTTGGATCATTTCGTCAAGGGCCTCCCAGATATGGGCAAAGGATTTTTTTGCCATATTATAGTTTTGTGCAGCGTTTATAAGAGCACAGGCATCAATTACATAGACCGTTTTCATGTAAACATCACCGCCCGTTCTATATTACCGATGTGCTTACTGTTCACGTTAAGCGTCTTGCACATTTCACCATAAGTCAGTTTCCCGTTTGCATGAGCATTCAGGATCGCCCTTGGGAAGAGATAACCCTGCTGATTCAAATATTTCACATAGAAATGAACAGGGATGTTTTTCCCCCTGCGACTCTGCTCGATAAGCTCACGATTGGCCTCAAATTCGTCATTCAGTATTTTATATATCTTGATATACATTGACTTCCGAATAGAGCCAAGTTCATACAAACGTCGAAGAACGACTACGGAGCTTACACCGAACTTGTCCCCAACTGCCTGCAAACTCACGGATGACCATTCGTCGTATTTTGCAAAAATCTTTTTTGCAATTTCAAGGAATGGTTTTTTGGGCAAGAGAGTTGCAGCGGCAATGTTGTCACAAATCTTCTCTTCTTCGTCGTTCCTTTCGTCAAAATCAATTCTACATAGAGAAGAGGACCTGCGGACAAGATGTGCCAATTCATGGAACAGGGAGAACACTTTAGCTCGTTCAAAATCCCTGTTGTTTATTGCAATTATGGGGCAGGTATCATAACAAATCGATAGTCCGCGCATTTCATTCAAAGAAACGCCAGAAATCTGAGAAACGGCAATACCTCTGTGTTCAAATGCACTACGGAAATAGTTGAAAGCGTTGTTTTTATATGCACTCTTAGTTTTAAAAGGGAGCTGAACACCGAGAAAACCTCTTAATTCGTCTGCAATATCATCAACCGTTTTGTCTGGCGTAAATGTTGGTAATGGATAGTTTCCTATCTCATCGGTATCTGCAAACTCAAGGAGTTTTTCTCTGTTAGATGTGATGCGTCCAATCTCACTCCAGAGCTCATAGCTTGTTTCACAGTATACGGTGCCATTCATTGTGCGCCTATCGGTGTACTTCTTTACACGTTTCTCAGGCGGCTCGCTGAGGTAGAAGCAAGCAAGAGGCACCTTATACAAAGCAGCAAGCTTTTTAGCTTCGTTGATTGACGGAAGGTCAGATCCGTTTTCCCAGGCAATCAGCTGTTCAGCTGAGATACCACTTAAATAAACCGCAGCTTCTTCGGGAACAGAAAATGGAGTCTCTCCCCGTGCCCATATAAGCATTTCTTTATTGACATAAGCGTAGTTTTTTGCCGGCATCAGATCACCTCCCACATAACAGTATCTGACATAACTATATCACGAAGTCTATAAAAAGGCTATTATTATTTGCTATTATCCAAACTTTTGACATCCTTGTGTACCTACCCCTGCGGAGTTACAATATAGGTAGGAGGACAACCCATTCATTTTTATAGGAGGTAGCCGCTATGATCGTTCTCAAAATCCTTGCCGCCCCTGTGGTGGTGGCACTCACCCTCTTGGCCGCCGTGGTGTCGTTCCTGTTCTGCGTGGCGGGTGCGGTATGCGTGGTGGGCTGCGTGGTGCTGACCCTGTTGGCCGTGGTGCTGTTCATCGGAGGCCAGACGCTGGGCGGGGCTGTGTTCCTTGTGCTGGCGTTCCTTGTTTCCCCCTATGGCATCCCGGCAATCGCTGACTGGCTGGTGGATCGGCTCTATTCGCTCAACTACGCCCTGCGGGACTTCATTACCGGCTGATACCTCGGGACAACTTGTCCCAAAGTAGCAATGGTATAGGATTTGACATTGTTCTCATAAAGTATTAAACTTTATAAAAATGACAAAATGGGAGGGCTTTGAATGGGAGTTAAGCCACACGTTATATTGTTTTTAGATATTCTCGGTTATAAAAATATGATTGCGTCAGCAACTAATGAAAACGATTATTTAGATAGTGTTCACTCCCTCATGACATTGTTGTCAAAATACATTGAAACATATACTCAAGAGGTTGACAAAAAATCAGAACATCCATTAAATCTTTCAAGATTTAAGTCAATGATATTTTCCGATAACATTTTATTTTTCGCTCCATATGACTCAGAAATAGATATGCTAAATTTGGCAAATAATCTTGTATATGGCCTGAGCCAATTTCTATTCCAGTACACAAAAAGTAAAATTTTCTTTAGAGGAGCTATCACGGCAGGGCAACTTTTTTACGACGAAAAGTTACATTTTGTTTTTGGAACAGGTTTGATCCGAGCTTATGAGTTAGAGAGCAATGTCGCAATATACCCTCGCATTGTTATTGATACTTGTCTAAAGCCATCACCTATACTTGTTGGATGGGCTCAAGATGTAGATGGAATTTGGTATGCTGACTATCTAACATTAGGCCATGCTCTGCTGTGTGATGATCATGGTGAGGGGCCACTAATGTCACAAGAGGTATTTCTTTCTCATATAGGCGACCATAAAGATGCAATCTGCTTTGCGTTGGAAAAGTACAAAACAAATGACAGGATTTATCAGAAATATGGGTGGCTTGCCAGTTATTTCAACCGTTTTTGCAGAGGTGTAGGTTTACCAGATTTGATTATTGATATAGAACGGCGGTAGGAACGTAACGTCCTACCGCCGTTCCTTTATAGTTTCACAATCCCCGCCAGCTTTTTCAGCAGATCGGAGAGCGGCCCCCATAGCTTTGCATAGTCCTGTTGCAAGCCCTTGATGTCCTCGGCGTACACCCCGCCGTAGGTGTTGGCCTGGATCGCCACCTGATTGAGATTGTTGGAGCACCGCCGCTGGAGGGAGACGAGCTCCCTCACCGGGGATAAATCAACCTGGAGCACATAGCCGTTAAGGGCCATCTTCCGCATATAGGCCCCCATATTGCGAATACCCGCCTCGGCCATGCGGCCCTGGATGGCGGCCAGCTCCTCCTGGGACACCATGACATGAAGGTGGACGGGCCGCCGCCTGTTCTTTGTCACCGTTCCTCCCGCCCGGACTGGCCGGGAGCGTCGGGGCTCTGGTGTTCCTGGGCCAGCTTTTGGGCCTGGGCCATCTGCTCGGCTATGGGGAGGGTTTTCACCTCCGGCAAGCGGGGATTATCACGGGAGGGCCGGAGCTCATAGTCGGAAATATCCTTCTCGGTGAGGGGGCGGGTGTAGGTCAAGTACCCCCAGGCCAGGAACGCCTCGCCCTCTATGGGAATACGCTTGTCAAAGTTGACGATCTCATCTGGGGCGTTGAGGGGCGGTCTGGGGAACGTCCCGATGTCCACGGGCCGCTGGGTGGAGTAATACTTATAAAGGCCGGGGACTTCGGCGTGCTTGACTTCCACCCGATAGAGCCGCTGGTAGTTCCGTACCCGGTCTAAAAAGTCCTTTTCCGCTGCCGCCCGGTCATTTCCATAATGCCCCCACTCATACTGCCGGACACCCTTTTGATCGTCATAGCTGGCCCAGGTCACATAGCGCATGGGGGCCGTGGGGTGCTCCCCCAGGGCAAAGCCCCGGCCATTCTCCAGCATAACAGCCTTTAAGATTTTATAGCCTTGGTTTATATCCATATGATACCTCCTATCTGTCCCCCAGGTCAGGGACGGATTTTTTGTGTGCTTGGGTCTGCCGGGTCATCGTGCCAGCGGCCTCCATTTGTGCGGGAATGGGCGGACGGGTGTTTTCCGCAGAGGGCCGGAGCCCAAACCGGGCCGCTGTATCAGAAGAAAGGGGCTCCATGTACCAGAGCTCCCCCCAGGCAGAAAACGCCCCGCCCTCCACGGGTCGCTGTTTGTGGTAATTCAGAAAGGCCACGGGCATATTCCCCTTGGGGCGGGGAAAGGTGTCCCCGGTGGGCGGCGTTTCCGATACCCGGTAATAGCGGTAATAGTCCTCCATACTACCTGTCCCCCCGGTCAGGAGCGGGCCGCTGGTTGTAGGGCTGGAGAGCGGAAATGCTGCCGCCGCCCTCCGGCCTGATGAAGTCGATCCGATCCGCCGCATAGATGGCGTTCCGGGTGAGTTGCCTCTGCCACGCCCCCTGGCAGGGGGCCCAGCGAAAACCGCCGCTTTTCAGTTGCCGCCGCTGTTCCTCAGTGGGCTTCTCGTCAAAGAACAGTTGCAGACGGTTTTCCTCCTCGTTGATTTTAGCTTCGCCGCCGGGGAACGTCCAGCCTGCAAATTCAGAGCGGTTTTTTAGCTCCGCAATGCGGGCCTCTACCCGGTGGATGTTGGCGTTGTTGTTGGTCAGGTGGTAGGACGGATAGGGCACCGGGTCTTTCCGCCAGTCAGCGGCCATAGACGCTTTTAGTTTTTCTACGGTCTCCGGCGTCAGGCCGGGACAGCCCTCCAGAGTTTTGTGCTTGCGGTAATAGGCATTGACCGCCTTCATGGACTCCTGGTCGGCCTTCAGGCGTTCCAGCTTGGCCTCCAGCTTTTCCACCACCTGGGGATCGTCGGCGCTGATCCCGCCCATGCCCGTGGAGCGTATCTTATCCAAAAGCCCCTGGATCTCCATAAACTCGCCCATGTTCTTGTCGGCGGCGGCGTTCTGCCGCTGCTTGGCCCTGACAGGAAAGTTGGAGCCCCCGGAGATCAGGATAGAGGGCACACGGGCGGCAATGGCATGGCTGGCGTTAAGGTTTTCGGCCAGCTTGCGGGCATAGCGATCCACCAGGGCGTCGATCTTGTCATGGTACATGGGGTCAACACGCTTTTTCTGCGCTTCTCCCAGGGCCACAGCCTCATCCACCATCGCCCGGTACTGCGCCGTAGCCGAGCCGGGATTATAGTCGGAAAAGCTGTTCATTTCCTTGGCCCGCCTTGCGGTGCCCTCCTGGATCGGATAATAGTTCGGCATGATTGCCTCCTTTCGCCCCGCTTCGGGACAAGTTGTCCCAAAGTGGGGGCCTCAAAATGTGGAACACAATATGAAAAAAGCGGGGTGGGGTGTAAAAACATACACCCCACCCCAAAAATCGCTTTTAGACCCGTTGCGGCGCAATGGGTTTGGAACGCTAATTTTCCACAGGCCAGCCCCGGATTTTCCTCATGTGCGCCCGCTTCTGATTGCGGAGGGCTACCCGGCGGCAAGCCTCGGAGCAGTAGCGGCGGCGCCCATCCGTGGGAATGGGCCGCCCACAGATGGGACAGGGCCGCAGTTGGCGAGGGGTGTTCAATGCCGCCTCCAGCCCAGGATCAAGGGGTAGCACCGACTCCCGGAAGTAGCGGCAATAGGCTCCCGTCCAGCATTTCTCCAGCATATAGCAGGGGCAGTCCAAGGGCAGACAGCCATAGTCCCGGTCATAGTTGGCACACCACCTCGTCACCAGGGATCGGATAGTGGCCTTTTCTTCACGGGTCAATTCCCGTTGTTCCATCGCCTCACCTCCCGGCGTGGTTGAGCTTTTCCCGATAGCAGAACACACAGGCGATCCCTTTCCAGTAGGGGCACCCGTGGCATTTCGTACCCTCCGGGGCCGGGGCGGGGCTGGGCGGTAGGTTGAGGTAGGACGGCTCTTTCATCAGGGCCTCATAGGGACTGTTGGTGAAGTTCATTCCTCGCCTTCACCGTCCTCCTCCCAGGCGGGAACGTCCAGGCCATCATCAGCATCCTCAAACTCCGGCTCCACGGGATAGTCCTCCAGCCCGGCGGCGGCCTGGTGCTTGGGGCGGTAGATTTTGAAATACCACCCAGCCCCGCCGCCCACGGCTACCACGGCCAGGGCCACAAGGAGCGTGGTCGGGTCAAAGCTGGCCCCCGGCTTGGCGTCCGGCTCCGGGGTGGTCGTGGGCTCCGGGCTTGGCCCCGGCGTAGCCGTGGGAGCGGGAGCGGGGGTGTTGGGCTTGACCGTCTCGCCCTTGGCCTGGGCCAGAGCCATCAGGTCATCCACCGTCACAGCGTTGAGGAAGTAGACGTTATCCCCGTTGCGCTGGCGGTCAATGACGAGGTAAAAAACCTCCTCGTCCGCCGTAGTGATGGTGAAAAATTCCTTGCCCTCCTTATCGGTGGCGTTGTCCGTTACCGTCCCCGTCCCGTCAGGGGTCAGGGGATTGGCAGGGTCAAGGCCGGGCCAGTCCAGGCCGCCCGTACCATCGGGGGCGGGATCTGTGGGCTGGGCGGTGGCGGCGGGATCATCCACCGGCTCCACGGCCAGGGCCGGGAGCATCGTGCCACACAAAAGAACGACGGCGCACAGCGCCGCCGTCAGAAAGCGGAATTTTCTCATTCCTCGTTATCCTCCTTGTCAGCGGTTTTGGCGGCCTCGGCAGACTTGGGGACAACTTGTCCCGAAGTGGGGGCCTTGGCCCGGAGCTCCTGGAGCAACAGAGGCAACTCCTCCAAAGAGATTTTCATGCCCCGCACGATGTCCACGATCTCGCTGTTTTCCAGTTCCACCCGCCGGGCCTCCAGCTCTTTGAGCTTGGCTTGGCCCTCGGCAACCTTGGCCCTGGTCTTTGCAATCTCGGCCTCCAGCTTGGCCGTTTTGCTTGTCGCCATAGTAAACCTCCTTTAAGGCAAGCGTCCGTAGGCGAAGAAATGGGCTTGCCAGTAGCTTGTATTCAGATTTACGTATTGTATGGGGTCGCCGCAATGGAGCATCCAGCCGTCCCCCACATAGAGCCCGCAATGGGTCACGCCGGGAGCGTCAAACGTCCCGGTGAAAAAGACTATATCGCCGGGGCGGGGTGAGCGGGTCGGGGTGCAGATGTTATAAAGTCCCGTGGCCCCCAGCCGCCCGATGTTCCAGCCGCTTTGATTTGCCACCCAGGAGATAAAGCCGGAGCAGTCAAAGGACGTAGCCGGACTGCTACCGCCCCACACATAGGGATAGCCCAGGTACTTCTCCGCCTCGGTGAACAGAGCGGCAAAGGTGGGGTCGGCCAGATACCCCTCCGGCACCTCATGGGGAGCGGGCGGGTTGGTGATGTACTTGTCCACATAGTCGGACGAGGGAAACAGGTCTGGCCGATTGCCCAGGGACGCCATATAGAGGGCATACCGGGATAGCTGATCCTCTCCCATCATGTAGACGGGCAAATGGGACAGGTTGGCGTTTTCCAGGGTGACGGTGCAGATGTAGTAGCTGTACGGCACTCTTACCCGGTGGGTGTTGCCCTCGGCGTCTGTTTGGAGCTCCGTGGTGTACCGGGTTTCCCGGCGCACCGACTCGGTGAGGGTGTACTGGCGGTCAAAGAGGGTTTGTAGGTCGCCTTCCACGTCCGCCAGCGTCCACTCCCCATCGTGGAGGGCGGACAGGATAGAGAGCAACACATAGGGGGCGTGTTCGATTTCGTCCAGGTCGTAGTGATATTCGTCATAGCTGTGGGTGGCCTCATAGTTGTCAAGCCAAGCTTGCAGGTCGGCCTCCAGCCCCGCATAAGCGGCCTCGGCCCCGGTCAGATCGGCGTCCTGGGCCGGATAGGTGGACGCCGCCACCCCGCCGGAGACACCGTTTCCAACGGCCACAAGGGAGGTCGTGCAGGACTGGAGCACGATCAGGAGCAGAAAACAGAGCAGAACAACGACCACCCCCAGCGGGTGACGCCGGACAAGCCCGACCACGGCCCGGCCCAGCGCCTCCGTGACCGTGACCGTTCCCTTGGCGGCCTGGGCGCTTTTCTTGGCGGCCTCCCTCGCTTGCTTTTGGTATCGCTTACGCCGTTGCCGCTTTTGCCATAGTTTGGAAAGGCCCTTTTTGTCCAGCTCCTGGTGTTCCAGCTTGGCCTGTTGGAAGTGATATGTGCCCTTGGCCTTTTCGTAGCGCACCTCCGCCCGATGGACAGCCTTGGCTGGATGGTTGCGTATGCGCTGCTTGGTCGAGTGTAGGGCCTTTCGGCCTATGACCTCCCCCACAAGCTCGGAGCGGTGGGCAGCCTCCACCCCCACATTCTCATGCTCGGACTCGTAGATTTTGGCGTGGACATAGCTGTGGACTGTCCGGCCAGCGAAAGCCGCTGACCGCTTGACCGGGCCGGGAGCCTTGACGGGCTTCTGCCTGTCCAGCTTGCCCTGTGCCTTTTCCAGCTTGCCCTCCCGCCGCTCCATGCGGAGCTTGCTGGCCTTTACACCCTTATCCTCGGCGGCAGGGGGAGGGCCGTCCCCTTGCGCCGCTTCTCCGTGGGGCGGGGCCTCCTGGCCCTTGACCTCCGGGGCCGCCTTCACCCTGGCCCGCCGCTTCCATTGCGGGACTCCCTGGGAAGTGCTCTCGCCGGGAACAGGGGCCTCGGCCTTGTGGTGGAGCTTGTCGGTTGGGCCATCACGCAGAACGGACGCCCGGTCATGGAGCTTATCGGCGGGGGTAGCGGGAGCCTCCACCTGACTGCCGGACTTTGGGACAACTTGTCCCGAAGTGACTGACCGGGGCTCGTTCTGGACAAAGGTACTGCCAGCAGATACAGCGGCCTGGGCCGCCCGCTTCATGTGATTTTTGGCGGGAGCGGGGGCCTGGGGAGCAGGCGGCGTATCGGCGGCGCTCTCCATCGGCGGGCCCTCCGGCTGGGTGACGGCCTGGGGCCGCTCCCCATGTTCCAGAGAGCCCGCCGCTTTTTCCGGGGCGGTTGCCTTGACCTGGGCCAGACGGCCCGCTGTCTTTCGCCATGTACCTTTGGCCGTGGCCTGGGGCTGTAAGGGCTCCGGCTCCGCTTTTTCAAAACGGAGGGGTGTTTGGGTCTGCTCCTGGCGGGGTGCTTTTCCCTTACGCTCCGGCGTCATCTTTCAAGTCCTCCGGGCGGGTGGTGAGCAGGTCATAGATCTCACCCTTGGGGAAACGGTCAACAAAGGGGATCGTCACCGCCCCATAGAACAGTAGGCCCTCGCCGGGGTTGCTTTGGGTGATGTAGGATAGCTGGTGTTCGCTGATACCCAGCTTTTGGGCCAGGATCGCCCGGTCACTCTGCGCTTGGGCCAGGAGTATCATAAAGTCGGTGTTGTCCAGAATGGCCTCGATCTCCCGGCTGGCCAAAAGGTCTTTGACATTCTGCGTCAGCGCCGAGGGAACGCACCCCTTTTTGCGGAGCATTTTCCACACCGCCACAAAGTAGCTGGCGGTGAGGGGGTCACGGAGCAGAATATGGAACTCGTCAAAGTAGCACCATGTCGCCGCTCCCGTGGCAAAGTTGGTGTTGACCGCCTCGGTGACAAATTCGTTGGTGATGTGCATAGCGATCTTTCGCAGGTTTTCTCCCATACCTTTGAGCACCACGCACACCACACGGGAATTGAGGTTGACGTTGGTTTGGTGGTTAAAGAGGTTGAGGGAGCCGGTGCAGTAGAGCTCCAGAGCCGTCGCCACCCGCTGGGCCTCCGGCTCCGGCTGTTTCAAAAGCTCTTGATACAGGTCTTGGAGCAGGGGCATTTCCCCGGAGCCCAGCCCCAGGGCAAGCTCCCGGTAGACCTGTCTCACACAACGGTCAATGACCGTCTTTTCGATGGGTTGCAGGCCGTCCTTGCCGCCCACCACCAGCTCACACAGGGACAGGAGGAAGTCGGCCTTCATGGAAAGGGGGCTCTCGTCCCCGGCCACGTCGATCTGAATGTCCATGGGGTTGATGTGGTTGGGGCTGTCCGGGGAAATCTCAATGACCTGGCCGCCCAACCGTTTTACCAGCGGGGCATATTCTCCCATGGGGTCTACGATCACGATTTTATCTCTGGTAGCCAGGAACACATTGATGATTTCCCGCTTGGCCGAAAAACTTTTCCCTGATCCAGTCGAGCCCAGGTAGAGCCCATTGGCGGACTTTAGCTTTTTGCGGTCAGCCATGATGACGTTGTGGGAGAGGGCGTTCATGCCGTAGTAGAGGGACTGGCCGCCCATGCGGAGCTCACGGGTAATAAAGGGTACAAAGATGGCCGTGGAGCTGGTGGTCATGCCCCGCTGTATCTGTACCTCATTGCGGCCCAGGGCCAGGGAGGACACATAGCCCTGTTCCTGCTGCCAGTCCAGCCGCCGCAGGGCGCAGTTGTACTTTTGGGCAATGCCGGACACGGTGAACACGTCATTTTCCAGCCGCTCCTTGTTGGGGGCCAGATTGACCACCGTAAAGGTGAGCAGAAGCATCCGCTCATTGCGGGACTGGAGGTCGGCCAGGAGCTCCGCCGCATCCTTGGAGAATGTGGCGAGGTCAGGGGGCAGAATGTCCGGGTCATACCCGGCTCGGATGGCCTTTTTCTGCTCCTCAACTTTCATGCGGTCAATGTCGCTGACCTTGCCCTTGATGGTCTTTATGGCCTTGGACTGGTCAACCGTCTGGACGTGCATGGTGACGGTGAGCTCAGCGTCCAGCTCCAGGATCTCCCGCAAGAGCCTATCCGAAAGCTCCGACGCCAGGATTTGCAGAAAGGACGCCGCCCCCCAATAGTTGCCCACCCGGAACGTCCGGGGCTGGGTGAAGTCAAAGCCGTCCAGCGGGGCCACGGCCTCCTTTGTCCCCAGGCCATTCTTCACCACGTCGGCCCAGGAGAAACGGAACGGCTCACGCCGGGGGCCAGGGTGGGTCTGGCCGTAGAGCACCGCCAGCCGCTCCTTGCCGTCCAACGGCTGGGACTCCACTCCCAACCGCTTGAAATTGCCGATCACATCGGCCTCCACCCGCTCCAGCCGGGGGCGGGCCGCCGCCAGATCGTCGGCGGGAACGCCAAAGGTGATGTACTTGGCCCGGTCTATGCCGTTGTTGCTCTTGGCGATCTGGCTCGTCAGCATATCGGTGAACTCGCCACGGATACTGTCAAAGTCATCATGGGCCGGAGGAATATTGATGGCATACCGCCCGGTGGAGTGAGCCCTGCGGTTGACAAAGGAAAGCTGGAACGGAATAGAGCTATCGAAATAGTTGAGAAATGCGCTCCAGCCGTTGAAGATGATCGACTGATCCTCCGTGGACGCCACGGAGTAGTTGATGTCCTCATAGGCCAGGGTCTTGGTGAACAGGTTGCCGGGGAGCTGACACACCCCATCCGGGAGCATACGCACATAGGGGATGGTCTTTTGAGCAGACAGGGCCGCCCGGCTCCGGCTACGCCTTGCGCCGTTTGTTACCCCTCGGCTTGGGGCCTTTTTTGCCTTTTGCAAGGGATACCTCCTTTCCCGTAAACGGGGAATAGATATTCTCAGTCATATAGGGGCGGCGTCCGGGCCGCAGAAAGCGGGCCCGGACGTAGTGCCCGACCACCAACTCCATTGGCTGGCCGTTCTTCTCATACATAGCCAGCAGAAAGGCCGGGAGCATGATGACCAGCATAAGGAGCAAAGCCACCGTGTTGCCGATGGCATTTTTGGTGAGCAGATAGAGCGGGATGCCCAGGGCCGCCCCGCCGCCAAAGCAGACGATCTGCCGCTTGGTCAAGCCAAACGCCAGCTTGGTCTTGATCTTGGACAGGTCGTTGGGGACGTTCACATAGGCCATTTACTCTCCTTTCCCGCCCCCGGCCACCGCCGCCTGTGCCTGGGCAATGCGCTCCAGAGCAGGGGCATAGATGGCCGGGGCCGTTTCAAAACAGATAAAGCGGCGGCTCGTGTTGATGGCGGCCACCGCCGTTGTGCCGGAGCCAGCGCAGATGTCAGCCACCACCTGGCCCTTGTTGGTATAGGTCTTTATCAGATACTCGCACAGGTCAACCGGCTTTTGGGTGGGATGGACGGTATGCGCCACAGTCTGGAACGAAAGCAAGTTCCCCGGAAACCGCCGTCCATCCTCAGAGCCGCTGCCAGAACGGACAAATTTTCCGTAGTTGGGGCTCTGGTCACGCTGGGACGTGATTTTCTTATAGGGCTTGCCTTTCTCAAATTGCGGATTGTATGTCGGGAGCTTTTGGTAAAACACCAAAATATTCTCCGTCTTTTTCAGCGGGGCTCGGCGGGCGTTGAGAAAGCCCGTTGACCTTGCCTTGACCCATACCCACTCATAGCGGAGCATGGGGAGGTTGGACGCTCCCAGTACCTTGTCATAGGGGCATTGAGCAAAAAAGAGGGCGGCCCCGTCCGGCTTGACCGCCCACCGCACCGCCTCCCACAACTCCTCCAGGGGCAAAGGCACATCCCAATAGTTTTTGGTCGTGCCATAAGGCGGATCAGTCAAAAGCATATCCACCGAATGACGGGGCAGGGACAACAGACCCTTGATCCCGTCCATAAGATAGAGCCCGTCCAGCTTCGGGACAACTTGTCCCGAAGTCTCAGCGCCCATCCCGGCCCTCCTTGGCCTTGGGCGGGGTGGGCCGCTCGGCGTTCTGCTTTTCTGCCGCCTTTGCCGCCCTTGCCATCTGCTCCTTGATGGGGGCAGGGGCGGGCTGAGCCAGCACCGCATCGGCTCTGGCCCGGAGCGCCTCCACCGCCCGGCCATAGGCGTCCACCGCCAGAGCGTCAAGTTGGGCCTGTAACTCCTGGTCATTGATCCGGGCGGTGGCCCGGTAGCCGCTCCGGGTAGTGGCGTCGGGCTTGCTGGGAGCGCCCAGGAAAACGCCGTTTTTGCCGTTGACCACCTTGAAGTCGTCCACGACCATGCCGCCGATATTGACAGACGCAAAGCCCAGGAGCTTGCCCTGGGGAGCGATGGGCCGCACAGACACCTCAATGGGAATGGGGGCGGCCTCCAGGTTTTTCTCCACCCGGAGCTTTACCGCCTCGTCAATGCTGATACCCTGGGCCTGGGCCAGCTCCTCAATGGGAGCGTCGAAGATCAGGCGGCGCATTTCCTCCAGAGCCGCCTCGTCCACAGCAGGGGCCTGGGCCGCCGCTGTCTGAGTAGTCGCCATAGGATTTTCCTCCATTTCAATTTAGTGAGCACCAAAAATGCTCTTGGCAATGCCGCCCGTTTTGAACAGCATAAAAGCGAGTAGTACCGTATATCCCACGGTGCCCCAGATGGCCCCGATGGGGTCGCCGCTGACGGCGATACCCTGAACGAGTACCGCATAGATTGCCACGCAGACGAGGATCAAAAGCCCCTGAAAGCCCACGGCAAACAGGGACTTGATGTAGTTCTGGCCCATAGCTCCCAGCTCACGGTTGGAAAGGGTCGCCACAGGGATGGGGGCAAGGCTGGTCAGCAGATAGATCTCCAGCATCCGCCCATAGCTGATAATGAAGATCACAATGCCGAGTATCTTTAGCGTCAGGCCCACCACCAGAGACTGTATGAACAGCCCCAGCAGAGGGCCAATGTCCATGCCCTCAAGGGTCGTTTCCAGCGTTGCCAGCATATCCGCCGAGACGTTGGTAGAGCCGCTTATCAGCCCCGCCGCACGATTTATCACGCTCTGGGACACGTCAAAGACGGCCATGACGATATTGAAAGTGTTGGACAGAATGAGCACAGCCACCCCGGTCTTGAACATCCACTTGAAAAATATCCAGGTGTCGATGTCGTGTAGGTTGTTGCGGTCTATGAGTAGTTGGATCAACTCGTAGGTCGCCACAAAGGTCAGAATGACTCCGGCAATCGGGAGGATCACCGTTTCCGAAAGATTGCGTATCAGGGAGAACACCCCGGCGTTCCATGCCGCCGGGGTAGTCCCCACCTGTGCCGCAATCTCCCCAACTTGCGTATTCACGCTGTCAAAAAGGCCCTCCAGGTTGCCCATGATACCGTCAACCAGGAGCTCCTTCAGCCAGTCGGTGATCCAGTCGGTGAGAAAGCCCATTTGCCGCCACCCTTAAAACAGGCTGGACAGCAGGGGGATGAGGGTCGTGCCGATGACGATGATACCGCCGCCAGCCATGAGCTGCTTCATGCCCTGGCTTTTAGACCCGGGATTATCCGAGCCATAGCCCTCCAGCAGATTGACCGCTCCCCACACGCCCAGACCAGCGCCCAGGGCGATGACCAGAGTTTTCAGAGTGGTAATGGCAGAAGCGAAAAAAGTCATATATGCCTCCATTTCTCCGGGAAGTCCCGGACACAAAAATACCGCCGTTTCCGGCGGTGGTGGCTTTGGGACAAGTTGTCCCAAACTTTAGGGGTAGGCGTCCGGGTCGTCGATGTCGTCATAGTTGAGGATGTCCTCGTCCTCGTCTACGGACTCACCGTTCAGCCCATCCACCTCGTACACGGTGTATTCCTCCAGGGGATCTAACCGATTCATGCGCCGCTTGATGAGCTTGGAGAGGTCAAAGAAGTTGCGCTTTTTATCGGCCTCCGCTGTGTGCTTGTAGTTGGGGTGCTCCTTTAGGTCATACTTGCGGGAGTAGAACGGAGGCAAGCCCCGCAGTTGCAAGATACACCTATCGCCGGGCATGGTGGCAAGCTCGGCGGGGGTCATAAGTTCCCGGCCCAGCCGTTGGGTGTTCAGATTGTAGCTCTCGCTCTGGCCCTTGGAGCGGCCCTCGGTCTGCATAGAAATTGTGGCCTTGCCCAGCCAATTCTCGGATATTTCCTTGATGGTGCTGGACTCCCGGCCACCCAGGAAGATCACGCTGTCCATATTGCCCAGGATGGTTTCAGCGTTGTCCTTGTAGATGGCCTTACATTGCGCCAACTGCTGGTAGAACAGACACAGGCTCACCTCACGGGAACGAATGACGGCCACCAGCTTTTCCAGATTTGGCACCTGGCCCGTGTTGGCCGCCTCGTCCCATAGCACACGCACATGATGGGGCAAGCGTCCCCCGTGTACGTTGTCCGCTCGCTCACAAAGGAGGTTGAACATCTGCGAAAAGGCCAGGGCCACAAGGAAGTTATAGGTCGGCGTGGTGTCCGAAATGAGGAAGAATACCACCGTTTTCCTGTCTCCAATGCGGTCAAGGCCCAGCTCGTCATAGCCCATGATCTCCCGGAGCTGGGGTATGTCAAACGGGGCCAGCCGAGCCCCGCAGGAAATGAGGATAGATTTTGCCGTCTTGCCGCTGGCCAGCTTGTATTTCTTGTACTGCTTGACAGCGAAACAATCCGGCTTGCGCTTCTCCAGCCCCTTGAACATATAGTCCACGGCGTTCATAAAGTTTTCGTCGTTTTCCTTGACCTCCATGCCGCCGATCATATCCACCAGCGTATTGAGGTTTTTGTCCTCCGGGGCTCCCTCAAAGATGATGTAGGCAATGAGGGCGCAATATAAGAGCGTCTCGGCCTTCGTCCAGAATGGGTCGCTCTCCTTGCCCTCGCCCTTGGTGTTGGCTATGAGGGTATCCACAAATTTCAGAATGTCGGCCTCGTTGCGGATGTAGGCCAAGGGGTTGTAGTGCATGGACTTGGAAAAGTCAATGGTGTTGAACACTTTGACCTTATAGCCCTGGCGCTGGAGAAAGGCCCCGCATTGCTCCAGCGTACCCCCCTTCGGGTTTTGTCAATAAGGATAGAGAAAAAAGTAAATTATTTTTATGAGGTTACAACATCGGATTGAATAAGGCGCAGTACCTTGTCGGTAAAGGTTTCCCGGCTGGTCTGGCTGAAATGGAAATAAATATCAAAGGTCGTACCGCCAACGGTCTTTACCATATCGGGTGGCGGTACGTCCGGGGCGGGTGAAGCGTTGCCGCCCGCCATCACGGGCAGGGGGATGGCCTTGCCCTCTCTGCTGGTGCTGTCGCTCCCCTCCGGGGCGGGGATGGTGCTGGTGATCGTCATGCTGGGGTCGTAGGTCATAGGCTCTCCTTTCATCATTCATCAAAGTTAATCCACGTGAGCGCCATTTTGCCGCCCACGTTGGAGTGGGGGAAGGGGAATGTATTAGTCCCCCTTTGAGGACTGTCCACAAGCCCCCTGATTGCAAGGCTTTTCAGCCTCTAAATGTCCACGCCTGCGGCGTTCCCGTTCGCTGGCAGCTTTCTTTCTCCGGCGCACATTGGCGGCGCACTCGTCACAGTATTTGCCCCGATTGGAGCGCGGCACGAACATCGCCCCGCACTCGGCACAGGGCCGCGCCTGTCCTCGGTGGAGCAAGGCGGCACACAACCCCTTGTCTGTTGGCAGGACGGCGGCGCGGAACCATTTACAGACCAGGGAATAGGTGATACTCTGGACGCAGACACAAGGCTCCCAGCCGTCATCAAGAGCAAGACAGTTGCCGCCGTCATAATTGCAGCAGTCATGCACCAGCCGCCGGACGGCTCGGTACTGCTGGTAGGTCAGTCGGGGAATGCCGTTCACCGCTCCACCTCCCGGCGTTTCTGCTGGGTCTGCTCCTGCTGGTGTATGGCAGCATCGGCGTTCCGCTTCACCTGTTGAAGCCGCCGCAAATCGTCTTGGATAGGCTTGTACTGCTCATACTCGGCTGTGTACTCCTGGTGAAGCCTCGCCTGTTCCTGTTCCCACGCATGAACGGGGATTTTACCAGCAGGGGAACGGTGCTTGTCCAGCTTCCGGCGGGCCATGTGGAACGTCCTCAACTCGTTCTCATGCTCCCTCTCGAATTTTTCCCGCTTGCCCTTCCACTTGATACCCTGCAACTCGTCATAGACGGGCTTGGTGTCTCGGTAGAGGTCAACAAGGCGAAGCAGTTCCTTCAATTCGTTCAGACGGTCACGCTTCGCTTTCATGGATGTGTTGATGGCCTCCGTTCGTTCACTCTGGGCGGCGATATGGGTCTCTAAATCTTCCAGCGTAGCGATGCCCCTCTCGGTCAGAAAATTGATGGCCTCGGCAAAACCTTTAAGATTTCCAATCCTGGCGTTGCGGCTCCATGCTCCGGCGTTCCGGCCCTCATAGTAGTCGGTCAGCAGGGCGGCAAGGGTCGGGGCCTGGGGCTTGCTCAATTCTTCTTTTATGGCCTTAATCCAATCCGTCAGGCCGGCGATTTTCTTCCGAATATCCCGCAGAATGTTGTTGGCCTTTTTTATCCAGCGGTTCAGATCGCCCTTGTCGGTGGGGATGCCCTTGGCCTCCATCTGGCGGACGGCCACGCCCTCATGGACGGTGGGCAGCAGGTCAAGGCCCTGACGCTCATAGGAGCGGTGGTCGATGCGGCAGGTCAGCCCCTTTTCCTCAAACTTGGCGTTCACCATAGCGGCCCACGCCTCCCGCCAATGTTCCAGTGTTTCCGGGCTTCCCCAGTCGGTAGTGGGAACAGCGTCAAAGAGGGGCTTGCCGTCCTCTCCCATAATGCGGTTCCCGTCCTCGTCCAGACGGTAGCGGCGGCGCTGCTTGCACCCCCATTTGCCGTCTGGCTCAATGGGCCGGATGGGGCAGAGAACATGAAAGTGCGGGTTAGGAATACCGCCGTCCTCCTTGTCCGGCTGGTGGATGGCAAAGTCGGCAATCATGCCCCGGCCCACAAGCTGCTCCGAAACAAATTGCCTTGCAAGAGCGATGTTTTCCTCCAATGAAAACTCGTTCTGCAAGGCAATGTCAAAGCTATATGCAAGCTGGGCTTTCTTGCCGCGCTCGGCCTTCTCCACGGCGTTCCAGAGGGTGGCGCGGTCTTGGTACTGGTTGGGGGCCTGGGGCGGCAGGAGAATGTCTGTGCAGACCACGCCGCCCTTGTGGGTGTAGTCGCTGACCTCGCCATAGTATTCGCTATACAATTTCTCCCCGGCTCGGTAGGCGGCGGACGTGACAACAGACTGTCCCGCGCTCCGTTTGACCTGGGTAACGTGGAGATGGAACAGGGCCAATTATCCGCTTTCCTGCTGGTCAGTGGCTTGGCTCACCAGGGCGGCAACTTCCGGCAGGGAAAAGACCTTTTCCATCAAAAGAAAAAAGGCCCTTTCGCTCATGCCGCGCACCTCCGGGGCGATACTCTCCACCGCTCCGCCACGGGTGATAAGTCGGTGGTTTCGCTTCTTCCTTTCGCCTTGGGTGTAGTAGCGGATGCGGTTCTCATACCGCTGGCCTCTGTGCTGGTACTGCTCCAACTTAGCGGTGGCCTCAGCATACTCTTTCTCTAATTCTTCGCGTGACTTGTCCATCGTGTTTGACCTCCTTCTTGGCAAAACAAAAGACCGTCTACCTGCTGTGTCGGGTAAACGGTCAAGGGTAACGGTATTCGGTTTTAGCCTCGCTGGAAAGGTGCAGACGCAGAGCGGATGTACCTTTCCAGCGAGGGCGCAGGGATAGCCGCAAAGCGGCGCAAGGGGCGCAGCCCCTTGTACGGAGCGGAGCGACGCAAACGGCCCGGACTTTCGGAAGTCCGGGCCGTAGCCTCGCAGAGCGCACGATACATGGTCGCAGACCATGTATAGAAGTGCGCCCTTTGTTCCAAAGGGATTTTATAAGTCCATCATTGATGGGAGAATTTTGTTGAACATATGGCGCACCTTATCAATCCGGGTGTTTGGGCGGCGTGGCTGAAAAACTGGTTCGCCGCTGGCGATTTGATACCCCTTCAATTCTGTTAAACAAACGCTTCTCCCGTTTGTATAAAAGGTGAGGTCATTGCGGTACTCTTGCACACAGCGGGCAGGGATTTCGCCAGTAAAAATCACCTCGCTGTTTTTAACCTGGGTCGTTTCAATACTCGCGCAATATTTTGGTGCGTCATGATAAGCTCTGGAGAGATATTCCTGCGGCGCATAGAGTGTAAAAGAAAGATATGGTTCCAATAGCTGCGTCCCCGCCTTTTTCAACACCTGCTCCAATACAATAGGTGCCAATGACCGAAAGTCTGCGGGAGTGCTGACCGGACTATAATAAAGCCCATACTCAAAACAGATTTTACAGTCCGTTACCTTCCATCCATACACGCCTTGTTCCAGACCGTAGCGGATACCATCCAATACAGCGTTTTGAAAACTCTGATTCAAGTATCCAACGGAAACTTTGCTCTCATACTGCACTCCGGTGCCAAGGGGGAGAGGGGTGACGGACAGCCCGATGGACGCCCAGAATGGATTGGGCGGCACTTCGATATGAATGGTGTGACTTACCGCTTTCAATGGCCTCTCCATATAGATGACGGTAGGTTCTTTTGCAGTTGTGTTGAGCTGATATTTTTCCACCAGAAGATCAGAGATAATTTCCAATTGTACCCGGCCCAAAAAGGAGAGAATGATCTCATGGGTCACAGCGTCTACTTCATAGCGCAGAAGCGGGTCGGTATCCGCAATTTCTGTCAAGGCGTTTAACAAGCGTTCCCTCTGTTCTGGTTTCTCTGGTGCAATTGTTGTCCGCAGCAAAGGGAGAGGATTGTCGCTCCACGTTTCACGGGGCAGCAGCAGTTTGTTTCCCAGCACATCATTCAGCCGCAAACTGTCGCAGGGTACAATGACGATCTCGCCCGCATGGGCAATCTCTGTTCGGACAATCTCACCCTTTGAGGGGATACGCATTTCCGTAATTTTCAGTTTTTCTTTCCCTGCCAAGGCTACGGAATCCCGCAAATGAAGCGTACCGCTATACAACCGCAGATAGGCAAGGCGTTGGCTCTGGTTTGCGTACTCAACTTTGAACACAGTTCCGCACAATTCAGAGCTGTTCTGCCCGGTGGGTGATTGGAATGTATCTGTGACCGCTTCAATGAGTTGTCGGATTCCCAAGTTTACCTTGGCACTGCCATGATAGACCGGAAACAGAGAGACGCTTTGGATTCTCCTGTTTTCCTCCCGCAGAAGTTCTTCTTTGTCCATTGGTTCTCCGGCAATATATTTCTCCAACAATTCATCACAGTCCGCAATCACGGTATCCCAATTCTCCAGCCCCATGTTTTCCATGATGGATATATCCGGGGAAAGCTGCACGTTCTGCTTAATAATCATATTTGCGGAGAGCTTATCTCGGATAGACTGATACACACCTGGCAGGTCAATCCCGTCCTGGTCGATTTTGTTAATAAAGATAACAGTTGGGATTTTCATTACTTGCAGAGCATGAAACAGAATACGGGTCTGCGCCTGAACGCCGTCTTTTGCAGAAACAACCAAAATCGCTCCGTCAAGAATGGCAAGGGAGCGATAGACCTCCGCTAAGAAATCCATATGCCCAGGAGTATCCACAATGTTGACCTTACAATCGTGCCACTGAAAGGAAGTGACCGCCGTTTGAATGGTGATTCCACGCTGCCGCTCTAAAAACATGGTGTCCGTTCTCGTTGTTCCCTGATCCACACTGCCGGGCGCCTCGATTGCTCCGCTGGTATATAACAGGCTCTCCGTCAAGGTCGTCTTACCTGCGTCTACATGAGCAAGAATGCCAATATTGATGATTTTCATATGATTGTCCTCCATACAAGGCCCAGAAGGGCGCAAAAATCCCCAGCGACAAATACTTTTACCGCTGGGGATGATAGGTAGGACACACATGAAAACTGCGGCCAAGGCTGGCCGTTGTCTATCACGATATGAAATGAAAAGGCAAAAGTATTCTTAAATTGGGTACAAAAACCAAGCCCTCTCCTTGAGGACGTTTGTCTTTGTTCCCATTATCAAATTTTATTTAAGAATACCTTGCCGCATATTGATAAACTCCTTTGCTTGGATTTTTATAGTATAGCATATCAAATTCCCAAAAGCAACCCTGTTAAGATAAATTTTTTCTGTCACTGCACCTCCATATCTCTCTCGTGTATACGCCATACGCAACTCTTTTCAAAAAAGAAGTGGACGCGCTGGCAAAGCTGTGGTAGAATGAAACGAAAGAAGGTGAGGATGGTGGAGCTCAAAACGACAATCGCCCAGGGACTGCACGTCACAGATGACAGCGCGGGTTATGATGCCGCCTGTAAGCGTGTCCTGTCTGAAAAGGCAATCCTGGCGCGGATTATGAAGTCCTGCCTGGAAGAATACAAGGATTGCGATGTCAATGATATTGCCGAGAAGTACATTGAGGGCCAACCCCAGGTGTCCGCCGTCCCGGTGCTGCCGGACGAGGGTGGCACAGTCATCAGCGGCATGGACACCGAGGACAAATCGGTGCGCGAGGGGACAGTCACCTATGACATTCGCTTCCGCGCCATCGTTCCCGACTCCGAGGAACAAATTGCCCTCATCATCAACGTGGAGGCCCAGAACGATTTTTACCCCGGCTATCCGCTGATAAAGCGTGGCATATACTACTGTTGCCGCATGATTTCTTCCCAGTACGGCAGGGAGTTCACTGGCTCCCATTATGAGAAAATCAAGAAGGTCTACTCCATCTGGATTTGCATGAAACCGCCGCAGTATCGAGAGAACACCATTACCCGGTATCGGCTGGTGGAAGAATATCTGGTCGGCGAGGGCAAAGAACCCATCAGGAATTATGATTTGCTGTCCATCATCATGCTGTGCCTTGGCGGGCCGGATGGGTCAAATTATGACGGCGTATTGCGGATGCTGGATGTGCTTCTCTCCAACGAAACCAGCGAGGCGGAAAAGCGGAAAATTTTGCAGGACGATTACGACATTCAAATGACGCAGACAATGGAAAGGGAGGTGTCGGTCATGTGTAATTTGAGCAAGGGCGTTGAGGAAAAAGGCGTTGCTAAAGGTATCTTGTCCTCTATCAAAAACCTCATGGAAACGATGGGGCTGACCATTGAACAGGCTATGGCGGCGCTGAAAGTCCCGGAGGGCGAACGTCAGAAATATATGGATTTGCTGGAACGGCAGTAATGACAAAAACGCCACGGACTATCGTTGTCCCTGGCGTTTTCTGTATCTACGTTAGCTGACTTGAGCAGCTTCGGCTTCTGCCTGTTTCTTCCTGTGGTAGTTCTCCCGCCTCGCGGCAAGCATACGTTCATACCGGGCCTGGGCTTCGGGATCTCCGGCGGCAGCGTCCGCATACATTTTCTGACGGGACTTCTTTACCGCTTCTGACTGTTGCGCTCTCTGCTGCGCCAACTCTGCCGCCGCTACCGGGTCGGTTTCGGCGCGGGCTTTCAAATCCTGCAAAGCCGCCTTTTTCCGATTGCGATGGGCTTCCAGCCGTTCCGCTTCTTCTAGGGTGAGAGGCAAACCTGCCTCGGCACATCTGGCAAGTTCTTTCAACGTCCGCTGTTGGGGCTTCGGGGGCTGTGCGGACTTCTGCCTGTCACGCCACGCTTTGTGCTGCTCGGCTTTCTTCTGGCGGTGCGCCGCAAGCCGCTCCGCTTCCTCCGGGGTGAGATCGGCTCCATCCAGCTTGGCGAGTTCCTTCAGTGAGCGTTTGCGAGGCTTCTCTGGCTGACTGGCCTTTTTCTTGTCGCGTTGCTTCTGCTGATAGGCCCGATTGCGCTCTAACCGCCGTTCTTCCTCCGCCTGTTCCTCCGGGGTCAACAGGCCCGCCCGCTTCCTCGCGGTAAACTCCCGGCGCTCCTGCTTGTACCTCTCATACCGAACCTGGGCAAGCACCTGGGAGCGTTCCTCTTTCTCTGCCTGTTCCTCCTGCTGGCGGCGTTCTTCCTCCTGCTCCATCGGGGTCACAATGTCGGCGGGAACCTCAAACGCGCCAATGAAATTGAAATAGAAATCTAACCGCTGACGGCGCTGCTTTCCCCGTCCGTTGCCCTCATGGACAACGATTTTCTCGATAAACTCATTGAGAATGGGCGTAGTCAGTTCCGAAAAATCGGTGTACCGCTTGGCAAGGTCGATAAACTCCGTCATTCTCACCCGGTCGGCGTTCCAGTTGTCCAGCAAGCCCTGCCACTCCGTCATGGAGGCTTCCAGCGCGGCCTGTTCCTCGTCATACTCGGCAAGGAGACGGCTGAAATGCTTATCCGGCAGCTTGCCCGTGGCGTTGGCCTCGTACAGCTTCTTCACCAGTCCGTCCAGTTCGGCGTGGCGCTTCTTCGCCTGGACAATCTGTTTCCGGCAATCCTTGACTGCTTCCTCCTGGCGCAGACTGGATGCCTTTCGAACCCGCTGAACAAACTCCTGCTCGTTGTTGCGGACATACCAGCTTATCCGCTGGATGGCGGAGAGGATCGCCGCTTCCAGCTTTTGCGTGGCAACATAGTGAATGGTGCAATCCTCCATAGGTGCCCGGTATCTGGAACAGGTGAAAGCATCGTCAATGTACTTGCCTTGGACAAGACTGTTGTGGTGGGTCAGCTTTGCGCCGCAGTCGGCACAGTAGAGCAGTCCGGTTAAACGGTTAGGGGCATTACTCCGCTTGGGTGTCCGGCGCTTGGTTTCCCGCAAACGCTGAACATTGTGCCACGTTTCTTCGTCAATGATGGCGGGGACGGCTCCCTCAAATACAAATTGTTCCTCTGGCATTGTCCTGCGGGTGCTTTTAGTCTTGTAGTTCTCACAGACAGTCTTGCCCAGCACCTTGCGCCCCAGGTACTCCGGCCTTTTAAGAATATAACCCAGGGTGGTGGCAGACCATGCGTAGGGGTCGCGGTAGCTGTTGGCTCGAACAGGACAGCCGATACGCTTCCAGTGTTCGGAAGGGATGGGGATTTGCTCGGCCCGCAGCGTTCGGGCGATGCCGTTGACGCTCTGACCGTCCATGACCATCTGAAAGATGCGGCGCACAACGGCGGCAGCTTCCTCGTCGATCACCCACTCGCCCTTTTCTTCTTTTGAGGCGAGATAGCCATAGGGGACGGCCCCCGAACAGCGCAGGCCCTTTTCCATTCTGGACTTGAAAACGGTCTTGATTTTGCGGCTGGTGTCAGCAACGTACCACTCATTTATCACATCCCGGAAGATGGACATAATATCAAATCCATTGGCGGTGTCCAGGTTGTCATTGGCGGCGATAAAGCGGACGTTGTACTCGTCAAAGGTGCGTTTGAGCAAGCCGACCTCCACCACGTCACGGCCTATTCTGCTCTGGTCTTTGACAATGACGGTAGCCACATTTCCGGCCCGTATCTCGTCCACCATAGCGTCCAGGCCGGGCCGCTTGAAGGTCGTTCCCCGCACCCCGTCATCGGTGAAGTGGCGGACATTAGTGAAGCCATTTTTTCGGGCGTAGTCCTCCAGGATGCGCTTTTGATTTTCTACGGACACGCTCTCGTCAGACCGCCCATCGTCGTGAGATAACCTTTCGTACAATGCTGTGATTTTACCCTTTTGCTCCTGCTTCCTCATGTGTGTAACCTCCTGTTTTGTATTTTCACGACCTTTCTATCCTTATTATAGTGACCCTTTGGGGTCTACCACCACATAGGAGGAATGAGCCTGTAAAAGTTGGGGGGTCAGCCAAAAGCGGGTCTTGCCGGAGCCGCTGGAGCCGATGACGCAACAATTCAGGTTGCGGGCGTTGGCCGGGATTTTGGGCCGGGTGTTCATGGTGAGGAACTCCGTCCCGGTGAGAATGACGTTATTCTGGAAAACCGGGTCGGTAAAGGGTTTGATGTCCTTCTCCGTACCCCACCGGGCCGAGCCATATTCCACATCCCTCCGATACTTCTTTGCGTTTTGGGTCTTGCAGTAGACAAGGAGCCGGATTGCCACCATTCCCACAAGGCCAATGAGCCAGTCGGCTCCATTGAGCCCAGGGGCCGGGTCTTGAAAGGCAGGGCCGATGGTCTGCCCCATGCCCACCAGCTTTAGGAGGAAGTTGGCCCCAGCCGCCAGACGGTAGGCCGTCCCCAGCTTGAGAAAGGCCCAGCCAGCGAACAGATAGGGCAAGTTGGGGAGTAGATATTTTTTCAGCTTATCTGTCCTCACGCTCCACCTCCCGATCCCGCTCTTTCCGGGGCTGACGGCGCACACGCTCCGCTGCCAGGGCCAGCCGCTCCCGAATGGGTCGCCGGGTCTTGCCCCTGAGCACCCGCCGGGAATACTCGGAAAAGCAAGCGGTGATGGCGTCTGCCTGTCCCGACTTGAAGAACAGCAGATACTTACCGTCCCCGCCTTTGTAAAAGGCATAGTCCACATTCCAGCGGCGGGCCACCCGGTCAAAGTCCTTGGGAGCGTCCACCGGGAGACTGGACGTAGCCACGCCCTGCTTCATAAGCTGGGCCACAGTCTGCTTGCCATGTGGCGTTTGCCGGGCCAGCCGTTCCCGCTGGATCTGTCTGCCCGCCTTTTGGAGAGCCTGGGCCAGCACACGGGCCGTCACCTTGCTTGCGTTGATAGACAAGGCCACCGTCCGGCGGGACACATCTTCATCAACCAGGTTTTTTACACCTCCATACAGGATTTTCGTTCAACCCAATCCCCCCGCCCTTGCCCATTCTTGGGCAAGGGAGCGGCTCTGGAGGATATACCCCCGTCCCGCCGCTGGGGATAGCACAGCCGAGCCAGTCCGTCAAGGGCAAGCCGCCGCAAGCGGCGGTGCTACGCACCCTTGACGGCCAGTCCCGCCTGTGCTTTTAATACGGCGGCGACGGGGGATATACCACCAGAGCCTTCAAGGTCAAGGGCAAAGAAAAACCTTGGGACAAATTGTCTCAAGGTCGGTTTACTTCTTATTCCAGGACTCTCCAGCCTCAGCGGGGCGGGCCACATGGCCGGTGGCCGCCTCCAGGATGGTGTAATAGGCCCAATGCCGGGTGGAGACGTCGGGGAAAGTGACCAGCTTCCGCAGGTTGGCCTTGATATAGTCCCTGTCGGCCTCCCGGCCCAGGAGCCGATTGACCACCGTGACCGCCTCGGCCCTGGTGATGTTCGCCCCGCCGTAGAACAGGCCGTCGCTGTACCCGTTGATCCAGCCACGGGCCGCCGCCGTCTGGATGTACCGGGCGGCCCAATAGCCCTCGGCCACATCGTCAAAGCTCTTGTACTGCTCCATGAGGTCGGGGGCACCGTCCCCATAGACGGAGAAGAAACGAGTCGCCATCGTTACAAACTCGGCTCGGCTGATAAGCTCGTCCCCGGCAAAGGTGCCGTTGCCCCGGCCATAGGTCACACCGTAGCTGGTGAGATACCGAGCATAAGGGCCATACCATGCCCCGGCGGGAATATCGGAATAGGCGGCGTAGGTGGTGGGATAGATATGCTCCCCCTTGCGCTGGGCCAGGAGCCGGGCAAAGATAGCGGCGGCCTCTCCACGGGTCATATTGTCCTCCGGGCCAAAGTTGCCGTTGTCATAGCCCACGATATAGGCCCCATGCTCCTGAGCCTCCACGGGCATGGCCGGGACGGTGAGGACGCCGCCTTTGTCGGTCTGGCCCTCCTCACGCTGGCCCAGATCGGCCTTGACGATGACGGTCAAGCCCTCCTGGGGGGTCTGCTTGTGATTGGTGACAGTAACGGTGATCCTGTTGTCCTCATCCATATCCACCTTCCGGGGCAGGGTGACGGTGATACTGCCCGTCTTGCCGATGGACACGTCAGCGCCCACAATGGGACGAGTTGTCTCAAAGTCCGTCACCTTTACGGTGAGGGTGTGCCTATCCCGGTCAGCATCCTGCCAGCCCACGGTGGCCTTGCCGTCCCCGTTGGTGATGGTGCTGCCCTGGGGGACGGTGATTTTCCCGGCCCGGTCAGTGGTGTCGGCGGCATAGTTGTCGTTCTTGTCGGTGACAGCCACGGCCAGAGCGGAAACGGCGGAGCCGTCCCTGACGAGCCGGACGGTGATGGTGGTCTGGTCGTTATAGTCCAGCAGACGGCGGGCGGGCAGGAGGACGGTCAGGCCGTCCTTTTTGTCCAGCACCACCTCGGCCCCGGAAACGGGCTGCCGGGTATCGGTGTCGGTCACGGTGACAAGGTAGCCGTCCACCACGGCCTCGCCGTGGGTGTCGGTGGTGGCCGTCATATAGAGTTTCTCAATGACCGCCGTTTCCAGCACCTTCTTACAGACCGTACATTCTTTATGCTTCTGCCCCTGGGCGTAGGTGGTGGCCGCCTTGTCCACAATCCAGTCCCCGGCCTTATGCCCGGTGGGGTTGGTGTAGTCGCTCTTGTAGCTGTCTCCACAGGCGGCGCAAGTGTAGGTGGTAAAGCCCATCTTCTCACAGGTGGGGGCCGTCACCGTGGCCTTGTAGCTGTGGCCCAGGGGCTTTTTCAGCACCGCCCCACAATCCGCACAGACCTGGGGCTGGGTGCAGGTAGCGGCGGGGCCGGAGGTGTGCCCAGCGGCGCTCTGGGCCTCCAGATAGGTGTCGTTACAACGGGTACACTTGTGCTCCATGACCCCCTCCCCGGTACAGGTGGCGGTGGTGATGGGCGTCCCAGCGTCCCAATCGTGGCCCAAGGGCTGGGTGGGGTCGATCTCATAGGCGCTGTCACAGTCAGCACAGGCAATAACCGTCTTACCACCCTCCAGACAGGTGGGAGGGATGACGGTTTTTTCATAGGTGTGACCGATGGGGCCAGCCAGCACCACGCCGCAGACGGTACAGACCTGGGCCTGGGTGCAAGTGGCGGCGGGGCCGGGGGTATGCCCGGCGGCGCTGTCGGCGGCCAAATAGTGGGCGTCACAGCGGGTACAGCGGTACTCGGTCACGCCGTCCCCGGTACAGTTGGAGACAGTCACAGCCGTGCCGCCGTCCCAGGCGTGCCCCAGGGCGGCCATATAGCCGATGGTCTTACTTTCCCCGCAGTTCTTACAGCGGCGGGTGATCGTTCCCTCCGTCTGGCAAGTGGCGGGGGTAACGATCTCGTCATAGTCGTGGCCGTTGGCGGGAATGGCCTCCAGAGTAGTAGCGGAACAGCGGGTACAGCGGTGCTCTTTCACCCCGTCCGTGGTGCAGGTGGCGGGGGTGATAACCGTGCCCAAGTCCCAGCTATGGCCCAGGGGCTCGGTGTAGGCGTCGGTGTAGCTGTCTCCGCAATGGGTACAACGGTAGGTCGTCCTGCCGCCTGTGGTACAGGTGGCCGTGGTGGTATCGGCAATGTAGTTATGGATGGCACCGTTACCGCCGAAGGTAGTGGCGTTAAGGGTCGTCCCGCAGACGGTACAGGTGTCGGGCTGGCCGCAAATGTCAGACTTGCCTGGGGTGTGCCCGGTGGCGGGGATGGCCTCCAGAGTGGTCACGTTGCACCTGGTACAACGGTATTCCTTGACCCCGTCCGTGGTACAAGTAGCAGGGGTGATGACCTTGCCCAAGTCCCAGGTGTGGCCCAAGGGCTCAATGTAGGCGTCGGTGTAGCTGTCTCCGCAGAAAGTACAACGGTAGGTAGTTCTGCCGCTGGTCATACAGGTGGCGGGGGTGGTGGTGGCGATATACTGATGGGCGGCCCGGTCAGCAACGCTAAGAATGTGTCGCTCCCCGCAGATGGAGCACTCCTCGGCCTCGTAGCCGGAGCTGGTGCAGGTGGCGGGGACGGAAAAGAGGTTATAAGAGTGGGCCACCGCAGGGATTTCAAAGGTGTTGACCTGACCACAGCGGGTACAGATGTGGGCCGCCTTTCCGGGGACGCCGCAGCTCGCCTCCCGAACGGTCACATCCTGCCAGCTATGGCCCAGGGCGGCGGTATAGTCCCGGTTTTCCGTGGCTCCGCAGACGGTACAGAGGTAACGGTTATAGCCCAGGCTGGTGCAGGTGGCGGGCACGGTACTGACCAGGGCATAGCTGTGCTTGGGACACTCCAGGAGATTAGCGGGCGGCTCGTTGGGCTCCTGGGGGCGGAGCTGGACATAGGCCACGCCGTTTTCCGTCATGCTCTGGCCGCCGTAGGTGTAGGTGATCTCATAGTAGACGGTGTACTCCCCGGCCTCGGTATAGTTGGGGGCGGAGGTCAGGGTGCAACTGTTGGCGGTGTTGCCATAGCGGATGGCGGTGGACACGCCAGCGTCGGAGAGGTCGGAAACGGTGACGGTATGGGGCCGCCCGTCTGCCACGCCGTAGTAGCTGGAAATAACGGCCTTGGCCGCCAGATACCCGGTATGGGAGTAGCCGCAATCGGCGCAAGTCTCGACCTCCACAAAACGCTGGTTGGCAAGCTGGGTCTGGACGGCGGATGTAAGGTCATGCCGTTCCAGCTTGGAAACGGTAGCCGAGAGGGTGCCAAAGCAGAAGATACAATAATCTCCGCTCTTGGTGGTCTTGGTGTGGTAGCGGCTGTCGGCGCACTCATAGGAAACGGACTCCGGGATGTTCTGGAAAAACTCAGTGGCGCAATCGTTCAGCCGATAAATGCTCTTGTTATAGCAGTAGGCCGTCATGCCCATGTTGCTGTTGATGGTTCCGCAGGTTTCACAAACGGCCTTTGTCCAATGGTAGCCGGTATAGTAGGCGTCCACGCCGGGAGTGCCGTCCAGGATATAGCCCCGGCCCTGCTCGTCCACGGTAGTCCCGTCCGAGTACATCACATTCCGGCTCAGGGCCGAGGCCCCGTCCCGACTATACTCCGGCGTCCGATAGACGGCAAAAATCGTGTCCTTGTTGCAATCGCAACAATGGAACGTCTCACGGCTCACGATGGCGTTGGAGTCCAACTCATTCGTCCGATTGCTGGACGTGACCCACCGCTCGGCGGGGTCATAGTAACCCAGCCCCTGGGCGGCAAAGGCGGTGGGGAGCATACCCAGGCACAGGGCCAGGGCAAGAAACAGGGCAATGGCCCTGCGGTGTTTACATATGTTCAAAACAAGACCTCCTTAAAATAATGACCTTGGGACAAGTTGTCTCAAGGTCAGGAACGCTCGGCGGACTTGGGGGGCTTGCCCTTCTCCGGGGGCTGCTTGGCCTTCCAGTCCTCCAACAGAGCGATGATCTGGTCTTTCATCTGGCGGGGGGTGGCGGTATCGCCAAAATATTTGTTGAGCTCGGCGCTGTTGATAATCACGTTATCTACCTCCTTCTTGGGCTGGCTTAAAATGCCGTCGATCACGTCCCCGGTGAGCTGGCCCTTGTTTTCCAACTCCCGGAGCTTCTGCGCTTGGGCCAGAGAGGGGTAAACACCCTCACCCTCCATAGAGACAAGAACGGCTTGCTGGTGCTTCTTGGTGAGGTAGGAGAGCTCCACGGCGGGCATAAAGCCCATCTTCTTGGCCTGGGGGGTGAGCCCATCCACAAGGCTCTGAAATTCGGGGATCAGGTGATTGAGCCGGATATACCGCATGACCTTTTTATAGTTCATGCCGTGGGCCTCGCCCACGATCTCCACAGAACGCTTGCCCCGATCCCCGGCGGCAACGCCCTCCAGCCGCCCGCCCTGGTGCTTGATGTCCTCTACCTCCAGAGCCAGGAGAGCGGCAAGCTCGGTAGGCAGGGGTTCGCCCCGCTGCTTGTTGCTGTCCCGCATTTCCTTGACGGCCTCATGGTCGTCCATGTCCCGGATAATACAGGGGATCTCCTCCAGCCCGGCCAGTTCGCTGGCCCGGTGGCGGCAATGGCCCGCAATGATCTCGTAGCCGTTGCCGTCCTTTTCCGGGCGGACGGTGGCCGGGGTGAACACGCCCTGCTCCTTGATGGATGCCGTGAGCTCCTTCATCCGGGGCTGGCTGTCGATAACCTTAAAGGGGTGGGCCCCAAAGGTGTGGAACGGGTGGAGCTCGGAGAGTTTCAGGTAAACGATCTTTCCCTTATCCACCGGGCGGGGTGGCTCCTCCGGGGCAGGGGGCTTTTTGCCCGGGGGCGTCTGCGCCGGAGCCGCCTTGCCGCCCTTGTCACCTTGGGACAACTTGTCTCCCTTATCCCCGCCGGGGAAGTTTACCACCTTTTTGGGCGGCTCCTTGGGCTTGCCATCCTTGGCGGACTTTCCTTTATCCTGGGTGGGCTTGTCGCCCTTGGTGGGGCCGTCCTTTCCGGGGGTGGGCTTGTCGCCCTTGGCGGGGCCATCCTTGCCCTGGGGAGCTTTGGGCGGCTCCTTGTGAACAGGGCCAGCGGCCACCTCCGGCCCCGGTGCCTTTTCCGGGGTGGGGACAGCTTGGGCCGGGCCCGATTTTTTGGTTTCGTCTGCCATCTTGAAAATACCTCCTTTGTCATGGCATGAAAAAAGCCGGGCTTACCGGGCCCGACGAACAGAGTAACAAAACCTCCTTCATTATGAAATTATAGAAAAACGCCGCCCGTAGTCTTGTTTGGGCGGCGTCAATCATCAAAATTTATTGCTTGCATATCAAGCTCGGATATATTAGAATTATGGAAAGAATAGCGGGTAATTTTAGGTGCAGAGTGCAAATTAGGTGTGAAAACCTCTTGTTGACTGCCAGCAAACCGTTGGTATAACTGACTTTCTTCAAGTCCTATAATTACACTCCGACCATGGGTGAGTCCTTATAGGACTCACCTTTTTATATCTTCCTCAAATCGCAAAGTTTTTTCGACTTTGACCTTTATCTTGCTTGGTGGATATGCTATGATAGTTAAAAGTCTCGTAGATATTGCTGAAAGGAAAATTACAATGATAAACTACAAAATTATTTGCCGTTATATTGCAATACTCACTTTAGCAATTATCTTCATCCTTCTATCTGCTTGTGGGCAGAAAACTGCGGTTAAAGTTAATCAAGAGTTTGATGAGCAGAACCGGGTCATAAAAGAGACTACTTTTATTCGAGGACAGTTTTTTGATACAGTAACTTATCAATATGCTTCTAATGGCGACTGTATTCGAGAAAATCACTACAATGCAGAGGATCTTTTGATATACTATCTTATCTTTGATTATGACGAGAAAGGGCAACAGATTAGGCGCACTCAATACCAGGATGATGAGATGTTTGTTGAAACTACTATGGAATATGATATCAACGGGCGCATGACACGTTCAGATGATCTGACATACCAAGGTGGAAAGTCGTATTGTCTCTATTTCTATGATGAGAATGGTGTCTTGGCGGAGAGTAAAACATATTCAGTATATTCTGACGGGGACTGCCTTACTTATGTAGATAAATACGACGCAAATGGGAACCAGATAAGTTCTTCGCATTATGTTACAAGCGGGGCTCTGGACTATACAAAAAAATGGGAGTATGATACCAACGGCAATGTGAAGAAGGTCACTGAATACGATAGGGATGGCAATATAATGACCTCTCAGACGTATTGATATGACTTCCGACAAGTAAATTCTATGCCAGGAAAAAACTGTGTTTAGTTGCATCTTGAAAGTGAATGAGTTATTAAAATCGAGTTTCTTTAGTTCCTATAATTACACTCCGACCACGTGAAAAGCCTTGGAGCTTTAAAGCTCCAAGGCTTTCCTCTTTTTTGGAACTGCTTGCTTTCGGCCACATGGCAACACTCTGGCACTGCCGGGCCGGCCTACTCGATCCGGGTTAGGAGCCGGGCCATGGCGGAGACCCATTTCAGGTCGTCGTCGGTGAGTTGGAGTTGGCCGGTCTGGTTTCCCTGCAGAATGCCCGCCGCCAGCAGTTGCTCCGCGCTGGGTTGGGCCCATTTGGGGAGTTCGGAGACCGTGTGGTATACCCTCTGAGGCGGCCGTAGCCGCTCCACCTCCTCGGCCACGATCCGGCGCACCTGCTCTTCGGTCACGGAGTACTCCTCCTTTTGGTCCAAGATAGCCTGTACCTCATGGCGCAGGTGATTCATGCTCTTGCCGTGTTTGGGCAGCCACTGGCCCATGTCGGCGTGGTTGGAGCCCATGCCCGCACGGTAGCTCTCGGCGTGGTCGTTGATGGCGTCCACCCCATAGCCCAGCTCCACCGCCACAAAGACGTTCCATGCCACCAACAGCTTCCACATCCGATCAAAGTACCCCTGGTTCTTGGCCACATCGTAGCCCAACATAGTACCGCCGGCATAAGTGTGCCCGGCGGGCTCACAGACCTCCCACTGGATACGCGAGTCGTTCCAGCTTCCCCGTGTTCCCGAGCCCACTCCCCAGGGGCGCCGGTCATAGGGCATACAAAGAAGGATGCGCCCCTCGCCGGTGTGGAAATCTCCCAGGATAGCGTTAACGCCCCAGCCCGCATCGGCACGGTCCATGCGGCGGTACATCGCATCCGCGGAGGGCTGGGCTACTCCGGGGGAGTGATTGACACAGCCCCTGACCCGGATGGTCCGGCCTGCCCGGTACGCGCCATTTTTGACGGCATAGCGTACCTCCAGATGGGCTTGCGCATAGGCGATCCATTCAGCTCTGGTCATCGTCATCCTCCTCTACCCAATCCTGGATATATTCTCCCCGGCTGTCCAGTCGGAAGTAAAAGGGGCCTGTCCCGTTGCGGTGAAAGGCCTGGATGGGGGTGGACACACAAAAGCCGATCTCAGAGTCATCTTCCTTTTGGCAAGGATAGCGGCACATAGAGTGGTCGCATATGATGTTTTTCTCGGGATCGCAGAGGTAGAACCGTACCGGCTGCCCTGTTTCGGTATCTACGAGATACCCCTCCCGGCCTGCTGACAGCTTACTGAGCTCCACAGTCTCGCCCTCTTTTCATTAAGATTTCTTCTCTATCCCTATGGCCATGGAAACGGAGATAGAACTGTATCTTCCGGAAGGAGCTTGCACAGCAAGGAAGAAAGCTACTATTTGATATTTGAAAAAACTCTTGCTGACTGTCGGTAAATCATTGATGTAACAGGTTCTTTTAAGCCCTGCCATTATCGCTCCGACCAGAAAAAGCACCAGCCTATCTCTAGGCTGGTGCTTTTTCATGCGGGGCAGGTCTACTTGAGAGAGACTGGGCAGGGGATGGTGACCGCCTTGTTTTCCAAAAGGGTATAGTCGTCGGTAAAGAACCAAAGGGCGGCGACCTTGTCTACATTGGCGGCAAAGTCTTTGGGATCCTCAATGGTGGTCACCACTGTGATGGTCCCAGTGGAGCGGTCCTTGAATTTCTCGACGGAACATCGGTCGAAAAGCTCGTTGCCGTCCTTATCCAGAAAACAGACTCCGTTTCCAATGGAGCTGTAATTGGTCGTCACGGGCCCTATGGGCTTCATTTCTACGATCAGGCGGTTGCCATCGGCGACCCGGTAGGACGCAGGGGCGTAGCCGCCGTTGGTGAGAGTGGGGTCGGACCAGGGGAGAGACGACAGAGGGACCGTCGTCCTTTGGCTTATGGCGGAGGAATACCAGACCGGGATCAGCTCCAGCGTGTCCAGGTCGCTCAGGTCGCCAAAAAGCTCGTAGGGGTCTGTCAGGATCCCCGCGCTGTCGGCCCCCTTCATCGTCCAGACCCGGGCAAAGGGGATATATGCCCCGGTGTCCTTATTCCGCAAGACAAAGGAGCCGTCAAGTCCCAGTCCGTTGTTGGGATTTTTCTCATAGCGTAGGGTGAGCAGATTGCCCAGAGGGGAACGGGAGAGGGAGGCCACCTCGATCTCCATAGCCTTGCCACCCCAATATATAGAAAAGGTCACGTCAGGCGTATTCACCGACGACGAGCAGGGGCGAGAGGGGAAGACCAGGGAGAACGGATCCCATGCACCGTCCTCCTCTTTCCAAGTCCGGCCCCGCAGCTCCAGCTCCGCGCCGTCAGCGGCAGAAGAAAGCGGCGCGGTGAGCAGGCACCGCCAGGCCCCATAGACGGTGGAGGGGTCGGAGACATACTGCTGAAGCTCAAAGCTGTTGCTATAGCCTTCGGCGGAAATGACCTCTCCATTGAGCATAAGATAGAGCTCGGGCGTCCAGCGGTAGGCCGCCCAAGGGGAACTGTTATCCAGCGCCTCAAACTCCGCCTGGGTCATCAGCGGCTGCGCGTAGTGATAGGAGAAGAAGATGGTGCAGAAGTTCCCGTCTATGGCGGCCTTTTCCAGGGTAAAGGTATTCCCGCCCTCTGTTACGGCGGAGAGGCCCACATCATAGGCGTACTCCTCGTAAACTTCATTCATGCCCAGCAGGGCAAAGGCGCTTTGCTCCTTCAGACGGTCAAATACCCCCAAAAGAGCGGCGGCGCTGACGCTGACGACCATGACCGCCACCAGAGCGGCGGCCACCAGGGGCGCGCGCAGACGAAAAGTGTTCTTCTTGGTGCAAGCGGTTTCCTGCCCGCTTGGCTGAGCGGCCAGCTGGGCACGGATGCGCCGGCGGCTCTCCTCGGGCAGCGTCAAGTGTTCCGAGAGGCTCTTCCAATGTTGTTCCATATTATTCCCTCCCAAGCTGTTGTTTTAAGATGTTCCTGGCCCGGTGCAGCCGCATGGACACCGCCGACGATCCGATCTGCAGCGTCTCCGCGATCTCTTGCAGGGAATACCCCTCCAGGCAGTGGAGAAGCACTACGCTTCGGTATTTTTCCGGCAGCTCCATCACGGCCCGGAACACCTCCCGGTCCTCCGCCGGGGCCAGCAGGGCCAGCTCCTCCAGGGGCGTGTCCGCATAGTGCCTGGCTTGGCGAAGAACATCCTTGCAGTGATTGACGGTGATCTTGGCGAGAAACGCCCGTTCCTTGCCTGGGTAGAGCGTGACATCCCGCTCCAGGAGCTTGAGGAACACCGCCTGTACCGCATCCTCCGCGCCCCAGGGAGAGCGGAGATAGCCCAGGGCGATGCGGTATACCGTGTCGCTGTAGCGGTCAAAAAGCTCCAGTACGGTCTCTTGCTCCATTCTCATCCCACCTTTGCTCTTTTCGTGAGGCCTCATGGTTATAACGGCCAACCAGGACCTAACAGCACAATTTTTTCTAAAACTAGTATATATGATTTCCCCGCCGTTTCAAAGAAAGAGTTGCGGGGCCGAGACCCTTGCGGGTTAGAGGTCAAGTATGGTATAATATTTTTATCACCTTAGAGGAGGGGCAACAAATGGAGCATATTACGCTCAGCAACGGCGTCGCTATGCCTGTGATGGGGTTTGGAACATATCAGATCACGGATCTTGCTCAGTGCCAGCAGTGCGTACTGGACGCCATCGCCGCGGGCTATCGGATGATCGACACCGCTCAGGCTTACTACAATGAGGAAGCCGTGGGTGCGGCCCTGGCCCAGTGCGGCGTGGCCCGGGAGGAGCTGTTTGTGGTGACCAAGGTCCACTTCCGCAACTTTACCCCGGGCAAGTGCCGCCAGTCGGTGCTGGAGTCTCTGGAAAAGCTGAGGGTAGACTATCTGGATAGCGTGCTGCTCCACTGGCCCTTCAACGACTATTACACCGCATGGCGAGAGCTGGAGGAGCTCTATGAGGAGGGGCTGCTCCGGTCCATCGGCGTCTCTAACTTCCACGCCGACCGCCTGATCGACCTGATCAACTACAATAAGATCGCGCCCCACATCGACCAGATCGAGGCCCACCTCTTCTGCCAGCAGAAGGTGTGCCGGGAGTGGATGGATAAATACGGCGTCACCGCCATGGCCTACGCGCCCTTGGGGCAGGCCCGGCGGCAGGAGATGTACGAGCTGCCCCAGGTGGCCGGGCCTGCCCAAAAATACGGCAAGACCCCAGCCCAGGTCATGCTGCGTTTTCTCATCCAGTCTGGCTTTGTTCCCATTCCCAAAAGTGTTCACGCGGAGCGCATCAAGGAGAATGTGAAGGTGTTTGACTTTACTCTGACCGACGCTGAAATGGAAGCCCTGGGGGCGCTGGACACAGGCGTCGCCATGATCGGCAACCCGGAGAATCCCGTCCGGGCCGAGGCGGCGCTGCACTGGAAATAAAGAAACAGGAAGCGCAAGAAGCCTTGCCTTGCTTTTCTTGGAAATTCATGCTATAATTTCCCAAAAATCAAGGGCACAGGCTTGGTATTTCCCGGAATCAGGGGTGGTTGTATGCGCAGACGTAAACTCGACGAAGCAAACCCGTTGGCGCTCAGTGATAAATCTTTTCCGATCATTGAGCAGATCACCACGGGGATGCCCGGCGGTTTTTTCATCTATCACGCCGATGGCCCGGAAACGCTGATCTACGCCAACCAGGCACTGATCTGGATGTTTGGCTGTAAGGACCTGGAGGAATTTCGGGAATATACCGGTTATACCTTTCCGGGCATGCTCCACCCGGAGGATGTGGAAGCTACGGAGCGGAGCATCGAGCAGCAGATCTTTACGTCGGACAGCAACGGTCTGGACTATGTGGAATACCGCATCGTGCGCAAGGACGGTGAGATCCGTTGGATCGAGGACTACGGGTATTTCGTCCACACAGATTTCTACGGAGATATTTTTTACGTTTTCGTGGAGGACGCCACAGAGCGGCATTTGAAGGCGATCGCGGACGAGCGCATAGCCCAGCTGGCCCAGGAGCGGTTGGAGGCCTTAAAGGCGCTGGAATATGAAACGACAGCGCTGAAGCTGGTCCATGAGATCCTGCGCTCTGGCATGTGGTCTATGGAGTTTGACCAGCAGGGACAGATGGTCAGCGTGCTGTGGAGCCCCAGCTTTCGCGCGATGATCGGATACCAAGACGAGCGAGACTTTCCCAATACCTTGTCCGCCTGGTCGGACCTGATCCATCCCGAGGACCGGGATGACGTATTGAAGCAATACTACGCCGTCATTGACGACTATACCGGCAAGAGCATCTATGACGCTGAGTACCGCCTGTTGACAAAGGACCGTGGCTACCGCTGGTTCCGTGCCACGGGAAAGCTCTCCCGTAGAAAGGACGGGACGCCCATCACCTATGTGGGCATGTTTGTGGATATTACCAAGCGCAAAGAGGCCGATGAGCTGCTTCAAAAGCAGCGCGAGCTTTTGGAGGAGGCTCTGGAGAAGGCCCAGCGCGCGTCCCAGGCCAAGACCATGTTCCTCAACAATATGTCGCACGATATCCGAACGCCCATGAACGCCATCATCGGCTTTACTACGCTGGCCTATACCCATCTGGACGACCGTGAGCTTTTGCGGGACTATTTGGACAAGATCACACGCTCTTCCAACCACCTGCTGAGTCTGATCAACGATGTGCTGGACATGAGCCGCATCGAGAGCGGCAAGGTGACGATCAAGGAGACAACCTGCAGTCTGCCCCAGCTCCTGTCCGACCTTCGGCCCATGATCCAGACCGACCTCAAAAACAGGGAACTGGATTTTCACATGGACGACAGCGCCTTGATCCACCCCTATGTGATCTGCGATAAGCTGCGGCTTGATCAGGTATTGCTGAACATCTTGAGCAATGCCTTGAAGTTTACCCCATCCGGCGGCAGTATTTCTGTCATTGCCACAGAGCGGGCCGGGGAGGATGGGGATCACGCGATCTATGAATTCCGTATCCAGGATACGGGCATCGGCATGGCCCCAGAGTTTTTGGATCATATTTTTGAGCCCTTTGAGCGCGAACGCACCTCCACGGTCAGCGGGATTCAGGGCACTGGCCTGGGCATGGCCATCACCAAGAATCTGGTAGAACTGATGGGCGGCCAGATCACGGTGGAAAGCCAAAAAGGTCGGGGAAGTACCTTTATCTGCACCTTCCCATTCCATCTCAGCGAGACCGCACGGGAGGAAAAGCCACAGTGCCAGTGCATCCCCAAAAGAGCTTTCGCGTGGCGCATTCTACTGGTGGAGGATAACGAGCTGAACCGGGAGATCGCGGTGACTATCCTGGAAGAGGCCGGTTATGTGATCGACGTGGCGGAGAATGGCGCCGAAGCGGTAGAGAAGGTAAGCCGCTCGGCAGACGCGCCCTACGATCTGATCCTGATGGATATCCAAATGCCTGTTATGGACGGCATTGAGGCCACAAAGGAGATCCGGACTATGTCCGACCCGGCTTTGGCCAGCGTACCCATTGTGGCGATGACCGCCAACGCCTTTGAGGAAGACCGCCAGCGGGTCATGGCCGCCGGGATGAACGGGCATCTAGGCAAGCCGATCGATGTGAGTAAGCTGTTTGATACCATACAGAGCATTCTTGGCGGATCGTCATGACCGTGCAGCCGGTTCGACTTCCCGATCTTTCAATTCGCCCTTGCCAAGGACTGTTTCTTCTGGTATAATCAAATCACCCAAAAAGTAATGTGAAAATACAGGCATATATCGTCGTATTGCACAGCTTTTTTTGGGGGGCTGGATTATTTCATGGACCGGGAATATAAAGGAGGTCAAGTGTATGGAACCGAAATTTTTCCCTCTTCTGGACATCGGCGGCGTGCCGCTTCTGGCGGCTAAAGGCCATTTTGCCACCCGCAACAGCCACATCAACTACTTTATTGACGTGACCGCCCAGAAGTATAGCCTTAAGGGCTGTCGGGCCGTGGCCCGGGAACTGGCAAACCGGCTCCAAAACCGGTTCCAGGTGGACTCCATCCTCTGCATGGACGGCACCAGCGCCGTAGGCGCCTGCCTGGCCAGAAAGCTGACCCAGCATGGAGGGCGCTCTCTCAGCGAGGGCGACGATATGTATATCATCAAGGGCGAGCTGGACAGCAAGGGGAACTTGATTTTCCGGGACAACGCCCGGTTCATGCTGGAGGGCAAGAAGGTCCTGATCCTCATGTGCTCGCTGACCACCGGCACCACCGCGCTCCAGGGTAAGCAGAGCGTGGAGTACTATGGCGGCAGCGTGGTAGGCGTGGCCTCCATCTATGCAGCCATCCATGAGCTGGAGGGCTTGCCGGTGGTCTCGATCTTTGATACCAACACCATCAAGGATTATGCTTCCCACGCTCCTTCAGAATGCCCCATGTGCAAGGCGGGCCAGCCCATCGACGCCGTGGTCAACACCTTCGGTTTCTCCAAGATCTGACCCAAGGGCTTGACAACGCTCCTGCCAGGACGTAAAATGTTTCCAGTCGGCAGGAAGTCGGCCATGGAGCGCGGAGCGCTTCTATCTTTGAACATGTCAACGATCTCATTCATACCAAGAAGGTATGTCCACGTCCGGCGGACGTGCATACCTTCTTATTTTTTACCCAGGAGGGACCGTCATCATGTCACAAGTAAAAAAGCTCTGTATCTGCGCGCTTTGCGCCGCCCTCTGCTGCGTTTTGCCCACGGTGTTCCATGGCTTTGGCGATCAGGTAGCGGGCGTGGCTTCGCCTATGCACTTTCCCGTACTGCTGTGCGGCCTGGCTTGCGGCTGGGCCTATGGTGGCGTCTGCGGCCTGGTCGGCCCGATATTGGCTATGCTGGTAACGGGCAAGCCGGTGCCGCCGCGGCTCATCTATATGACGGCGGAGCTAATCACCTACGGCGTCCTCACCGGGCTCTTTATGAAGTACATCCGCACCGGAAAGACCTATCTGGATCTCTATCTGTCCATGGTGCCCGCTATGCTCCTTGGTCGCGTAGTGGGCGGGATCTTTGAAGCCATTTTACTGGGCAACAACTTCTTTGGCTTCTTTGTGGGCAGTTACCTGGTCAAGACCGCGCCCGGCGCGGTGGCTCAGCTCATCGTCATCCCCGCCATCTACCTGATGCTCCAGGTCGCGGGACTGCTGCCCAAGCGCTATGGGGAGACATCCGCCCTCAAGAGAGCCTGACGCTGCCTGAAATTCCCTTGATTTTTGTCCTAGAGCAGGGTAGAATAGGTAAGAGGATCAGGAGAGAAGGGCTGGACAATGAAAAACTGGAAACGATATAGCCTTGCCGTGGTAGTCGCGGCGCTGGCGGTGGTTTTGGCGGTGGTGCTGTGGCAGGCAGACCGGCCCGGCCAGCAGGGGCTGGAGCCGTCGCCCTTTACAGAGGTAGCGCCCTCGCTCACGCCTACGGCGGCTCCATCGCCCGCGTCAACTCCGGTGGCCAGCCCGCTGTCCTCGGAGACCGTCCAGCCCAACCCGGAAGCGGCGCCATCCCCCTCTGTCACGCCGGATGCGACGCCCTCGTCTGAGGAGAAGAAGACTGTCTGCACCATTGCTATCCGCTGCGATACCGTGCTGGAGGATCTGGACAGACTGGATCAGGACAAGGCGGAGCTAGTTCCTGCCGACGGGGCCTTGCTGAGCAAGACAACGCTCGACTTTTTGGACGGGGAAAGCGCCTTTGACCTTTTAAAGCGCGTCTGTCAGGACAACGGCATCCATCTGGAGTTCTCCATTACCCCGGGCTATGGCTCGGCCTATATCGAGGGCATTGGAAACCTCTATGAATTTGACTGTGGGGAGCGTTCGGGCTGGCTCTACCGGGTCAATGGTCAGGTCCCAAGCGTGGCCTGCTCAGCCTATACGCTCCAAGCAGGCGACGCGGTGGAGTTTCTCTATTCCTGCGATTGGGGTCAGGATCTGGACGGATAAAGGTTCTTCCTTCCCATAAACAAAGCCGCCAGGCAGCTTGCCCGGCGGCTTTGCTTATATATCGTTCAGCGGCCCAGCCAGTCCTCCAGCACATCGTCCAGCGAAACGGGGGAGACCCGGTTCCGGACGAGCAGGTCCAGCAGCGACGCGGCATCCTGGGCGTTGATGGTCACATGGCGTCGGCAGTGCTCTTGGCCGGTGGTGCAGTCGGTGATCATTACGCCGTAGCTTTCGCAGCGAAAGCCGTCCACATCGATATCCTCTACCAGCAGACCATACTGCCAGGGCTGTTCCACCTGGGATAGTTTACTTTCCAACAATCTCCAATCCAATACGCGCATGACGATTCCTCCTATCCTTTGCGCTTTTGTACGAAGATTGTATATGATTTTCCTGGTTTTGTCAGTCGATTAACGGCGAGGACAGAAAAAAAGATGCCCAAATTTTCCTTGGTCAAATTGGTGGATTTGTCCTAAAAGACCCTGGTCCGGCGGCAAATAGGGGTTGTGCCCGGCGGGCTTTTGTGGTATGATGAAATACGAAATTTTTTGTGCAGAAACGAGGTCGAACACCATGAAGGACCGCTATGAAAGTCCGCTGTCAGGCCGGTACGCCAGCGGGTCGATGCAGTACATATTCTCTCCGGATAAGAAGTTTTCCACCTGGCGGCGGCTGTGGGTCGCTCTGGCTCGGGGCGAGATGGAGCTGGGCCTGCCCGTTACGGCGGAGCAGGTCCAGGAACTGGAGGCCCATGTGGACGCCAAGTTCATCGACTATGATCTGGCCGCCCAAAAGGAGCGGGAGCTGCGCCATGACGTGATGGCCCACATCCACACCTACGGCGCCCAGTGTCCCAAGGCCATGCCAATCATCCACCTGGGCGCTACCAGTTGCTATGTGGGCGACAACACCGACGTGATCCTCATGCGGGAGGCACTGCTGCTGGTGCGCAAAAAGCTGGTCCGTGTCCTGGCCAGGCTGGCCGCCTTTGCGGAGAAGTATAAGGCCCTGCCCACTTTGGGCTTTACCCACTTCCAGAGTGCCCAGATGGTCACCGTGGGCAAGCGGGCCACCCTTTGGATGAACGAACTGTTGATGGACCTGGACGAGGTGGACTACCGCCTGAGCACGCTGAAGCTCCTGGGATCCAAGGGAACCACCGGCACTCAGGCCAGCTTCCTGGAACTCTTTGGTGGCGACCATGAGAAGGTGAAGGCGCTGGAGGAGAAGATCGCCCGGGAGATGGGGTTTGACAGCGTTGTGCCCGTGTCGGGCCAGACCTATTCCCGGAAGATGGACTACAACGTGCTGTCCACCCTCTCCGGCATTGCCCAGTCGGCCAGCAAGTTCGCCACCGATCTGAGGCTGCTTTGCCACTTGAAGGAGGTGGAGGAGCCTTTTGAGAAGAATCAGATCGGCTCCTCGGCCATGCCCTATAAGCGCAATCCCATGCGTTGTGAGCGTATTTGCTCCCTGGCTCGCTACGTGATGAGCGACGTGATGAATGGCGCCATCACCGCCTCCAGCCAGTGGTTTGAGCGGACCTTGGATGATTCGGCCAACAAGCGCCTCAGCGTGCCTGAGGGCTTTTTGGCGGTGGACGCCATCCTGAATATCTGGGAGAACGTGGCCAGCGGACTGATCGTCCACGAAAAGGTCATCGAAAAGCATGTCATGGAGGAGCTCCCCTTCATGGCCTCGGAGAATATCATGATGGACGCGGTGAAAAAGGGCGGCGACCGCCAGGCTCTCCATGAGCGCATCCGTGTTCTGGCCATCGAGGCGGGTAAAGTGGTCAAGGACGAGGGCAAGCCTAATGACTTGATCGACCGCATCGCGGGCGATCCCATGTTTGGTATGAGCCGTGACGAGTTGATGGCCCACATGGAACCCAGCCGGTACATTGGCCGCTGTCCCGAGCAGGTCAGCGAGTTTTTGGCGCTCTGCGTTCAGCCTGTGCTGGACAAGTATGCCGACGCCCTCTCCGGCGAGGGCGTGGCTCTGACGGTATAAGGAAAGGGGAGAGGCGCTATGGCAGAAAAAACGGTACGCCGTATCGGCGTTTTGACAAGCGGCGGAGACGCGCCGGGCATGAACGCCGTCGTCCGCTCCGTAGCCCGGACCTGTCTTCATCTGGGCATCGAGTGTATTGGCATCCGCCGGGGCTACTACGGCCTGGTGAACGGGGATGTTTTCCCCCTGGACTATGACGCCAGCAGCGGTCTGATCCGCCGGGGCGGCACCGTGCTCTACACCGCTCGCAGCAAGGACTTCCAGACCGAGGAGGGCCAGGAAAAGGCCGCTGCCACCTGTAAATTCATGGGTCTAGACGGTGTGATCGCCATTGGCGGAGACGGTACCTTCCGGGGCCTTCAGGCCCTGTCCCACACCGGCGTCAGCGTGGTAGGCATCCCCGGTACCATTGACAACGACATCGCCTGCACCTCCTACACCATCGGTTTTGACACCGCCTGCAACACCGCTATCGAGGCCATCGACCGGCTCCAGGACACCATGCAGTCCCATGAGCGTTGCTCGGTGGTGGAGGTCATGGGCCGCCACGCGGGCTATCTGGCGCTGAATGTAGCCGTGGCCTGCGGCGCATTGGCGGTGCTGATCCCAGAAAAGCCGGTGGACTTTGAAGCGGATGTGCTGGAGCCCATCCGGCGCTCCCGATTGGTCGGCCGGACCCACTTTATGATCATTGTGGCCGAAGGCGCCGGCAGCGCTTACGATGTGGCCCAGCATATCCATGAGTCTCTGGGCGTAGATACCCGGGTCACCGTTCTGGGTCATGTCCAGCGCGGCGGCTCGCCCACGGTCCAGGACCGGGTAGTGGCCACTCATATGGGCTACTACGCCGTTAATCTGCTGGCCGAGGGCAAGACCAATCGGGTGGTGGCCTTTGACGGCGAGCGCTATCTGGACTACGACATCGAAGAGGCCCTTGCCATGAAAAAGAGCATCGACGCCGGCACCTACGAGATGATCCAGCGCCTTACTGGCACCGATGCCCTCACCCGCATGGGTAGCGCCGGTCGTCTTTGAGCTCAAGACTTTTCAGGCAGCCCCATGAGGCTGCCTGAAATTTTTTACAAAAAACTATCAGAGTAGTATTGACAATCCGAAACTATCGTGGTAGTATAACAGCATAAACTATTGCAATAGTTTGGGTGAAAGGGAAGTGTTACCATGTCTGTGAAGCTCTTTGATTCCGAACTGAAGGTGATGGACGTACTCTGGCGGCAGGGGGACAAGACCGCCAAGGAGATCTCTGCCATTTTGGGCGACGCCATCGGCTGGAACGTGAACACCACCTACACCGTCATCAAGAAGTGCGTGGCCAAGGGCGCCATTGCCCGCACCGACCCCGGGTTTGTGTGCCACGCCCTCATTGCCAAGGAGGAGGTCCAGCAAGCGGAGACCGACGAGCTGATTGGCAAGCTCTTCGACGGCTCGGCGGATCAGCTCTTTGCCGCGCTGCTGGGGCGGAAGAAGCTGACGGCGGAGCAGATCGCCCGATTGAAGCAGATCGTGGACGATATGGACGAGGACACGTTATGAGTCTTTTGGATATGAGCCTGGCTGGGGGCGTTTTTATCCTGGCTGTCGTTGTCATTCGAGCTGTGGCCATCGACCATTTGCCCAAGGGGACCTTTTTGTGCCTGTGGGCGGTGGCGCTGGGCCGGCTTTTGGTGCCCTACGCGCTGCCTTCGGCCCTCAGCGTCTATTCTCTGCTAGAGCGGTTGACCCCAGCGGCGGAGCCGGTCCAAACCAGCCTGGTGCAAGGCCCGATCCTGCCGATCGCCCCTATGCCTTATGTGCCCGCGGCCACGCCCCCTGCCGTGGGGACTAAGGCGGTGGCCTCGGCGCCGATCGACTGGCCTGTCGTGGCCTGGCTGGCGGTAGCGCTGGCCTGCGCCGCCGTCTTCGCCGTCAGCTACTACCGCTGCCGCCGGGAATTTCGCTCAGCCCTGCCGGTGGACAATGCCTCGGCAAAGGCCTGGCTGGAAGCCCATCCGCTTCGTCGGAGGGTCCGGCTCCGGGTCTCTGACCGCATCACCACGCCCCTGACCTACGGCGTAGTTCGGCCTGTGATCCTCCTGCCTAAGGGCACCGACTGGACCGACGGCGAGGGGCTTTCCTATGTACTGTGCCATGAGCTATGCCATATCCGCCGCTTTGACGCGGTCACCAAGCTGCTGCTGGCGGCGGCACTGTGCCTGCACTGGTTCAACCCGGCGGTGTGGGTGATGTATGTGCTGGCCAACCGCGACCTGGAGCTGAGCTGCGACGAGGCCGTGGTGCGCCAGCTGGGCCCGGACCGCCGCCGCGCCTACGCCGCCGCTCTCATCCGCATGGAGGAGCGCCGCAGCGCTCTGGCGCCCCTTTATAATCATTTCAGCAAAAACGCCATGGAAGAAAGGATCGTTGCCATTATGAAGATTCGAAAGACCTCGCTGGCGGCGCTGCTCTTGGCTGTCACGCTGATCGTAGGCGTCACCGTCGCCTTTGCCACGACGGCCAAGCAGCCCGCGGCGCAAGAGACCGTGCCCGACCAGATCGTGGCCAGCCTGGACTATCAACCCGACGCCATTCGCTTTACCCTCCCAAAGGACCTGGCTCAGCCGGAACACCTGACCATCCACGTGTCTGGCCGTGCCCAGTATCAAGACGGCTTCAGCCGGAGCCTTCATTTCCTGGAGGGCGAGACCTGGGAAGCGGGGAAGGGCTATACCATCCCCTACGACCCAAGCTACACGGACCTTTTCCTGGACATCAGCTATCCCGGCGCTGACGACAAGCTGGTCGAGCGTAGCGTAGACCTGCTGTCCGCCGGAAAGTACGGCCTGGACAACCCCGACAAGACCACCACGGAGGTCCAGCACATCACATCCTATATGGACCCCGTGGACGGCAAGACCTATTACAGCACCGATAACGGCCAGACCTGGCAGGAGGGAGACCCCTTCACGGCCACCGGGTACGGCTTTGATGATGTGGAGTGGTGGACCGCCGAGGAATACGAGGCCTGGCTGGCAGAGCAAAAGAAGGAGCTTCAGGCTATGCTAGGCGAGCGCAGCTGGAACCCCACCGAGGGCTGGTACACCTGGGACCAGGCGCGCATCGACGCCGCCATCGCGGGGAGTGAACAGCTCCTACAGGAGATCAAGGACGGCAAAAAGGTCTCCAAGCCCACTGCTGACGGCGATACCATGATCCAGTTCAGTTATGACCCCAGGGCCATTACCTCGGTGGCCGAGATAGGGGACGCGGTGGCCCTGGGACAGTCCGACCCGGTCAGCGAGCGCGACCAAAAGGACCTGCTGGCGGAGTACGGCCCCTACGGCATCAGCTTTGACAGCGCGGGAAATATGCTCTACGAGGGCAAGGTGATCGGGCTGTTTATGGACGGCGTGGAACTGGCTGATGGCGGTTGGGCCACGCGGTATGTCTATCAAAGCGACGTGGGCGTCCAGCGGCTGATCACCGTCCGCAGCCGCAAGGACAACGGCGACGGCAGCTATGATCCCTTTGGGCCGCTGACCGGCATCCGGGCCATGACGGACAGCGAATGGGCGGCGCTGGGCAAGGTCAATGCCGGCCTGGAGGCGGTCGCCGTGGACCGTGGCAGCACTACCGAGGACAACAGCGTGGATTTCCGGGACGCCTTCAACGAGAAGTTCAAGCCTTACGGCGTCTCCTTCGTTCCCAGCGGCAGCTTTGGCAACGTCTACTGGAATGGCCAGCTGGTCAAGGTTTTTGAGGACAAGATGCCCGATGGAGGCTATCAGACCATCTCCTCCATCGACGGCGGCGAGATCAGCCTGCGGGCGGTCTACGGCGCTGATGGCAAGCTCACCGGCGTGGCCCCGTCTACCGGGAATGAGGCCCTTCGTTGGCCCTTGCCCGCTGACCAGGCCTCGGTCTCCAACGCTTTTGGCGCCAAGACCGACCCCATTTCCGGCAAGACTGCCCAGCACGCCGGTATCGACGTCACCGCCCCTTCCGGCACCTCGGTCTACGCCGCTCACAGCGGGGAGGTGGTGACCGCCGAGTTTCAGAGTAAGTACGGCAGTTGTGTCGTCCTGGACCGTGGCGACGGCGTGAGAACCCTCTACGCCCACCTGTCTGAACGGGCGGTGTCAGTGGGAGACCAGGTAGAGGCGGGGCAGACCATCGGCGCCGTGGGTTCCAGTGGTCAAGCGACGGGGCCCCATCTCCACTTTGCCCTCTATCAAGATGGCGCGGCTCAGGACCCCATGGCCTGTTTTTCTCAAAATTGACGTCCCTACTCAGGGTAATAAGAGCCTCCATCCGTCAGGATGGAGGCTCTGTTTGTTGCTCCGGCAGCAGTGATTTGATGACGGGAGCGGTGGCCTGGGCAAAGGTCCTGGCGGCAGTCAGGGCCTCGGCCAGGCTGTTGCCGTGGCCGCCTACCTCTACCAGTAGGCTGCCGGGAGAGAGATTTTGGTTATAGTGGGATTTGCGCAAAGCAATGGGCCGGGCTAAGGTAGGGGCCTTTTCGTTGAGGGCCCGCTCCAGGGTCATGGCGAAGGCCAGGTTCTGATGCCAGTTGGGGTGAGAGCCGCCATTCTCCTCGGTTCCCACCACCAGCATGACCTGGGCGCAGCCGGGCAGGTTCTCGCTGTCGGCTACCACCTTGTAGACCGTACCCTCGCTGCCCACCAGGGCGTCCCGGTGGACGTCCAGCACCACGGCAATGGAGGGGTAGGCAGCCAGATACTCCTCCACCGTGACCTTGGAGCGGGTGTAGGCGCCATTATAGTTGGGGTAGTCATGGAGGGTGCGATCGTGGAGGACGTTGAGTCCGGCCTGGGCGAAGGCCGCGGCCATCTCATCGCCCACCCGGACCACGTTGTGAGCATCGTCCAGGGTGCGGTAAGGGTCGCTTTCGGTGTAAAGGTCTTGGCCAGACTGTGTGTAGCTCTCGGTGGCGTGGGTGTGGACGATCAGGATCTGGGGGCCCTTGCCCTGGCCGGAGAGGACCACTGGCTCCTTGGCCAGGGCTTCCAGATCTACGGCCTGGCTGGTGCGGTTATAGAGGAAAACCCCGCCGGCAGAGGGATAGGCACCGTCGTTGGTCGGCAAAATGGTCTGGGCTACCACATTCTGCTCCTGACTCTGGTTCTGGGCGATGGGCGTTTCATCCTCCAGGGAAACCGGGCCGGTCGGCGTGGGCGTGGCGACAGCTTCCGGCAGGGTAGCGGGCTTATTTTCTGATGCTCTATCTGTAAAGGTTAAAACCTTGCCGTGCTGCAAATAGGGAGACTGTCCCACCAGCAGTCGTTCCCAGAGAGCCGGAGCGGTGGCGGAGGACCCGGCAAGCGTTAGATCAGCTGCCGACCCCGGGCCAGAGGCCCCCATCAGGCACCAAATGCCTGCCAGCGCCAAAAAGAGCGCCCCAAACCGCCGTGACAGCTTGGCCCATTTCACCGCTCATCGCCTCCTTCTCGCCGACAGTCTATGTCTGCCTCCATTCTCCTAGAACACAAAACCATAGGTCCGCTTCGTTTTTGTGCGGTGTAGAGGCAAAATTCACATTGCAATCTTCGGTAAAGTTTGGTATAATGTTTTAATTAAAGTATGCTATGTTGGGAGGTGTGTCCTTTTGTATCTAAAAGCACTGGAGATCCAGGGCTTTAAGTCCTTCCCGGACAAGACAGTCCTGACCTTCGGGGAGGACATCACCGCCATCGTCGGTCCCAACGGCTCGGGCAAGTCCAACATTTCCGACGCCATCCGCTGGGTCATGGGCGAGCAGTCCACCAAGGCCCTGCGGGGCACCAAGATGGAGGACGTGATCTTCGACGGTACCGCCAAACGAAAGGGCATGGGCTTTGCGGAGGTCTCGCTGGTGCTGGATAACACCAGCCACATCTTCGATCTGGAAGAGACCGAGGTCATGGTGACCCGGCGGTATTACCGCTCTGGCGAGAGCGAGTATTTCATCAACCGCCGCGCCGCCCGGCTCCGGGACATCAACGAGCTTTTCATGGACACCGGTCTTGGCCGGGAAGGCTATTCCAACATCGGCCAGGGCAAGATCGACGAGATCCTGTCCGTCAAGTCCGCCGACCGCCGTGAGGTCTTTGAGGAGGCTGCGGGCATCTCCCGCTTTCGCCACCGCAAGGAGGAGGCCGAGCGCAAGCTGGAGCGCACTGAAGAGAACCTGGTGCGCATCAAGGATAAGATCGACGAGCTGGAGCTCCAGGTAGAGCCGCTGCAAAAACAGTCGGAAAAGGCTAAAAAATTCCTCATTTTACGCGACGAGCTCCGCGGGTTGGAGATCTCCGTGTGGCTCGAACAGCTGGAAAAGATCCGCGTCAACGGCATTAAAGTTCTGAACGACTTCGACGCCGCCGTCCGGGACAAGGAGGCGGCCCAGGCCGAGTTGCAAAAGCTCTATGAGGCCGCCGAGGGCTTTGCCGCCGCCATCCGGGATAAGGACATGGAGACCGATCAGGTGCGCTTTGAGCTCTCCCGCCAGGAGACCGACGTCAGCGAGCTGGAGAGTACCGTAGCTGTTATCAAAAATCAGATCAAAAACAACATCGAAAATACCCAGCGTATCCAGCAGGAGCTGTCCCAGCAGGAGGGCCGGGCGGGCTCTATCAATGCCCAGATCGCCGAGGGACAGGCCAAGATCGAGACCATCGTGAAGGATATGGAGGCTCTGCGCCAGACGCTGGACCAGCGGGCTCAGGAGGCCGAGGAAGCTGGTCGTACCGCCGGGACCCTGGCTGACGAACTGGAGACCCTGCGGCGCAAGCAGGCCATGGAGACCGCCTCCGCCGCCGAGGCCAGGGCGTTATTGTCCGCCCTTACCGCCGCGGCTCAGGAGCTTTTTGACCGGGAAGAGGCTGTGGACAAGGAACTGATTGCCCAAAAGGAACGTTTGGAGCAGCTCGCTGCCGACCGCGACGGGATCCAAGAGGAGCTGACAAAGGCGCAGGAAGACAAGGACTCTCTGAGCAACATCATCTCCGGCTACACCCTCCGCCTCCAGAGCCGGGAGAAAAAGGCTCGGGACGCGGAGGAGGCCCATCGGGGCCTGCAGATGGACCAGAACAACCTCCAGTCTCGCATCCGTATGCTCTCGGAGATGGAGAAGCTCTACGAGGGCTATTCCAAATCCGTCAAGCTGGTGATGGGCGAATCGGAGCGCGGCAGTCTTCAGGGGATCCACGGCCCGGTAGCCGGGTTGTTGAAGGTCCCCGACGAATATGCCGTGGCCATTGAGATCGCTCTTGGAAGCGCCATGCAAAACCTGGTGGTGGACACCGAGGATAATGCCAAGAAGGCCATCGGCTACCTCAAGCGCCGGGACGGCGGGCGCTGTACCTTCCTGCCGTTGAACGCCATCCGGGGCCGCACCTTCCAAGACGAGGCGGTGGTGGACGAGCCCGGCTTCATTGGTTTGGGCGACGAGCTCATCACCTTTGACAAAAAATACGAGACCGTGTTCTCCAGCCTCCTGGGCGGTATTGTCATCGCCAAGGACCTGGACAAGGCGGTGGACATTGCGAAAAAGTACGGCTACCGTTTCAAGGTCGTCACCCTGGACGGCCAGGTGGTGAACCCCGGCGGGTCCATGACTGGCGGCTCTGTGTCCCGCAGCGCGGGTATCTTGAGCCGGGCCAACGAGCTCCAGCGCCTGGGCGAGCAGATGACCGCTTTGGAGGAAAAGCTCCGCCAGAGCGCCAAGGCCCTGGAGGAGGCCAATCGGGAGCGTACCGCCGCGGCCTACGAGCTGGAGGCCGCCCAGGGCCAGGAGCGGGAGCACGAAAACGCTATCTTGCAGCTCACTGAGCGGCTGGAGGCCGCCCAGCGGACTCTCTCCGAGGCCCAACAGCACCAAGCTGAGCTCCAAGAGGAGCTGGAGCAGATCCGCTCCCGCGGCGCCCAGACCCAGAACGACACCCAGCAGGCCAAGGACCGCATCGAGGCCCTGGAGGGCTCTGCCGCCGCCATCGAGGCCCAGGCCGAAAGCAAGGCCCAGGGGCAGACCAAGCTCCAGCAGACCCTGGCCGACCTCAGCCGCCAAATGGCCGACGGCAATGCCCAGCTGGCCGCCCTGGAAGGCGAAAAGGCGGCGTCTGAAAACGCTTTGACCCAGCTGGAGGCTCTCCACCGGGACATCGCCGGCGACCGTGCCCAGCGGCTCCAGATGATCGCCGACTTTGAAGCGCAAAACAAGGTCCATCAGCAGGAGATCGCCGAAAAAGAGAAGCAGCTTCAGGATATCCGGGACGGCAGCCGAGAAAAGAACGAGCTTATCCGCAGGCTGGCCCAGGAAAAGCTGGAGTTGGAGGGTAAGCGCAACCAGGCGGATCGGGAGAGCCGGGACAAGGCCAGCCAGCTCCAAAGCATGGAGCGGGAGGTCTCTATTTTGGAGCAAAAGAAGCTCTCCGCCGCCATGGAGGAGAAGCAGCTCCTGGACAAGCTCTGGGACAGCTATGAGCTCTCCCATGAGGCCGCCAAGGCCCAGCAGCAGCCCATTGAGGATATGCGCGCCGCTCAAAAGCGCATCGGCGAGCTCAAGCGTTCCATCTCGGCCCTGGGCAACATCAATCTGGACTCCATTGAGGAATACCAGCGGGTCAACGAGCGGTATACGTATTTCACTGAACAGCGTGACGACGTCACCCGGTCTAAAAAGGAACTGGAGGACATCATCGCCCAGATCACCAGTGAGATGGAGACCATCTTCGCCACCCAATTCAAGCTCATCAGCGAGACCTTCTCCCAGACCTTCCTGGAGCTTTTCGGCGGCGGCAAGGCCACGCTGGAGCTGGAGGACCCGGACGACATTTTGAACTGCGGTATCGACATCAAGGCCCAGCCGCCGGGCAAAGCGCTGAAGACCATCACTCTGCTCTCCGGCGGTGAGCGCGCCTTTGTGGCCATTGCCCTTTACTTCTCCATCCTCAAGGTCCGGCCCACGCCGTTCTGCGTCATGGACGAGATCGAGGCGGCTCTGGATGATCCCAACGTGGTCCGCTACGCCAGCTATATGCGTCAGATGACGGACAAGACCCAGTTCATCGTCATCACCCACCGCCGGGGCACTATGGAGGAGGCCGACGCGCTCTACGGCGTCACCATGCAGGAGAAGGGCGTCAGTCGGGTGCTGACCATCAATTTGAACGATGTGGAAAAGGAGCTCCATCTAGAGAATTTCGCGCAATAAATGCTATAAAGGAGCAAAACAGTGGGATTTTTTGAGAAGATCAAGGCGGGCTTGACCCGCACCAAGGAAAATATCGGCCACTCCCTGGACAGCCTGTTTGCCGGAGAGTTGACCGACGATTTCTATGACGAGCTGGAGGAGACTCTGATCCTCTCCGACATGGGCTTTGACACCACCATGGAGGTGGTGGACACTCTGCGCGCCCAGGCTAAGGAGCAGAAGATCAAGGACGCCGAGGGCGCCCGGGAGCTTTTACGCAATATCATCTCCCAAATGCTTCAGGTAGGGGACCAGGGCCTGGATCTGAGCCAAAAGCCTGGGATCGTCCTCTTTATCGGCGTCAACGGCGTAGGAAAGACCACCACCATCGGCAAGCTGGCCGCCAGCATGAAGGGGCAGGGAAAGCGGGTCCTGCTGGCCGCCGCGGATACCTTCCGGGCCGCCGCCGCCGACCAGCTGACCATCTGGAGCGAGCGCTCCGGGGTGGACATCGTCAAGCAGCACGAAGGGGCCGACCCCGCCTCAGTGGTCTTCGACGCTCTGGCCGCCGCCAAGGCCCGGAGCTGTGACGCAGTGCTCATCGACACCGCCGGGCGGCTCCATAACAAGCAAAATCTGATGAATGAGCTCAATAAAATAAGCCGGGTCATCGACCGGGAATGTCCCAACTCCAGTCGGGAGACCCTGCTGGTGCTGGACGCCACCACCGGTCAGAACGGTCTCATTCAGGCCAAGCAATTCAAAGAGACCGCCGGCATCACCGGCATCGTTTTGACCAAACTGGACGGCACCGCCAAAGGCGGCATCGTCCTGGCCATCGCCCACGAATTACAAATTCCGGTGAAATACATCGGCGTGGGCGAGGGCGTGGACGACCTGATGCCCTTTGATTCCGTGGCCTTTGCCCAGGCGCTGATCTAAGAAGGAGGGACCTGCTATGGCCCGCATTGACGGACGACAAAACGACCAGCTCCGAGCGGTGGACATTGTGACCGGGTACTTGAAATTTGCCGAGGGCAGCGTGCTTATCACCTGCGGCAACACCAAGGTCCTTTGCGCCGCCTCGGTAGAGGAGCGCACACCGCCCCACGTTCCCGAGGGGGAGGGCTGGGTCACCGCGGAATACTCCATGCTGCCCAGGGCCAACCGGGAGCGGTCTAAACGGGACATAGCCAAGCTGAAGCTATCGCCTCGCAGCGCGGAGATCCAGCGGCTGGTGGGCCGGTCCCTCCGGGCCTGCGTGGACCTGGAAAAGCTGGGCGAGCGCACCATTACCATCGATTGCGACGTGATCCAGGGCGACGGCGGCACCCGCACCGCCAGCATCACCGGCGGTTACGTCGCTTTGGCCCTGGCGGTGCGGAAGCTGATGGCCGATGGCCTTTTGGAACAAGACCCCCTTGTGGGTCAAGTGGCCGCCGTGTCGGCGGGCATCGTGGGCGATGAAGGGCTGTTGGATCTCTGCTACGAAGAAGACAGCTCTGCCCAGGTAGACTTCAACTGCGTCATGACCGCCGATGGCCGGCTGGTGGAGGTCCAGGGCACCGGCGAGGGGAGGGCCTACACCCCGGAGGAACTGCAAACGCTGCTGACACTGTGTCAAAAGGGGATCCGTGAGCTGCAAGCCCTGCAAAACCGAGCGTTGAACGCATAAGGAGGCAAGTAGAGATGAAATTTGTCTTAGCCAGCAAAAACGACCACAAGCTGGCCGAAATGCGCCGCATCCTGGGTGATCTGGGCGTGGAAGTGGTGCTGGAGTCGGATGTGGGCGTGGATATCGATGTGGAAGAGACCGGCGAGACCTTTGAAGAGAATTCCCTTTTGAAGGCCAAGGCCGTCATGGAGGCCACCGGCCTGCCCGCCATCGCCGACGACTCCGGCCTCTGCGTGACCGCTCTCAGCGGCGGACCTGGGGTCTACTCCGCCCGCTATGGTGGCGAGGGGCTTTCCGACGCCGACCGCTACCGCTTGGTGTTGGAGGGTCTCAAGGGACAGATCGACCGCAGCGCCAAGTTCGTCTCGGTGGTCACCGCCTGTTTTCCCGGCGGCAATGTGCTGGTGGCCCGGGGAGAGTGCCCCGGCGTCATCGCCTACGCGCCCCAGGGGGAAAACGGCTTCGGCTATGATCCGGTGTTCTTTGTGCCCGGCCTTCGCAAGACCTTTGCCCAGATGACCGCCGAGGAGAAAAACAGTATTTCCCACCGGGGCGTAGCCCTGGAGAAATTCAAAACAGAACTGGAGGGGTATCTGCGTGGACTTGACCAGTAAGCAGCGCGCCCAGCTCCGGGGCCTCGCCAACGGCATCGACACCATCCTCCACATCGGTAAGGACGGCATTGGCGAAAACCTGATCGTCCAGGCCAATGACGCTCTGGAGGCCCGGGAACTGATCAAGGGCAAGGTGCTGGAAAACTCCATGATGACTGCCAGAGAGGCCGCGGAGGAGCTGGCTGTGGCCGTGCGGGCCGAGGTTGTCCAGGTCATCGGAACAAAATTCGTCCTCTATCGTCCAAGCCATAATAAGGAAAAGAAAGACAAGATCGTCCTCTGCAAGCCCGCAAAGCGTTCGTGATCGCTCTCAAGGGGGAATGCTATGAACATCGGCATTTACGGCGGCACCTTTGACCCGCCTCACCTGGGGCATATGGGGGCCGCTCAAGCGGCCATTGAACTGCTTGGGCTGGACAAGATTATCTTTGTCCCCGCCAAACAGCCGCCCCACAAGGATCTGAGCGGCAATAGCGCCGCGCCTGAGCAGCGCCTTGCCATGACCCGGCTGATGGCAGACAGCTTACTGATGCCGGAGAAAGTCTCAGTGGATGACTTGGAGCTGGAGCGGGCGGGGAAGAGCTATACTTCGGATACTCTCCGCCAACTGCGCCAGCGCTACCCGGAGGACCAGCTATGGCTTTTGATGGGCACGGATATGTTCCTCACGCTCCAGGCCTGGCACGAATGCCAGGTCATCCTGTCCCTGGCCGGGGTGGCTGCCTTTGCCCGGGCCGAGGCTGATAGCCCGCAGACCTTCTTTCGGCAAAAGGAAATGCTTGAGGCACGCTTTGGCGCCCAGGTGCGGCTTCTGGAGCTGCCTAAGATCTATAACGTCTCGTCCACCCAGATCCGTGAAAGAGGAGACGGCGCGGACCTGCCTGTGGCCGTTTGGGGTTATATCCTGCGAAACGGGCTCTATGGTGTAAACCGGGACCTGAAGCGCTTGAATGACGACGACCTGCGAGCCTGTTCGCTGTCTATGGTATACGCAAAACGGCACGCGCACATCCTTGGGGTAGAGCAAGAGGCGGTCAAGTTGGCCCAACTATGGGGCTGCGACGAGACCTTAGCCCGCCGGGCCGCCATCCTTCACGACTGCACCAAATACTGGCCCCCCCAGCGGCATCTGGACTATTGCCGTGAGTACGGCTTGGAACTGGACGAGCTGGAGCTAAAGTCGGAAAAGCTGCTTCACGCCAAAACAGGCGCCCTGGTGGCCCGGCATATTTTTGGCCAGCCAGACGCGGTATTTGACGCAATCTTCTGCCATACTACCGGCAAGAGAGATATGACGCTGCTGGATAAGATCGTCTATATCGCCGACTACATGGAGCCCAACCGGGACTTTCCCGGCGTGGAGCGGCTGCGGGAGCTGGCCTATACCGATTTGGACGCCGCGGTGATTCTGGGCTGCGAGATGTCTATTGAAGAGATGGAAGAGAAGGGGAGAGAGGTCCACCCGAATACCCGCATGGCACTGGAGTCACTGCGACACTGAAAGGAATGGGAACATGAAGAAAGATAGACGGGGCGGAGCCCATTTGGACAAAAACCTCTCCCCAAAGACTGCCTCTCCTGCCCGAGAAAAGACTGGCTCGGCTCAATCCGGCCACGATCCCGCCGCCGATTCGGCGCCCATACTCGGCCTGAGCCGAAACCGGAAGATCATCTTGATTTCCGCTGTGGTGCTGGCGGCGTTGGTCATTCTGGCCGCTCTTGGCATGATGGTGTGGGACGACCTCAACAAAGAGGGCGGCCTTCTGGACGGTTTGCCCTCCGTCCCCGGATACAGCGACAATGTAGACGCCACCATTGACGGTCCCATCCGCTCCGAGGCCGACTCCAAGCGCAAGGAGGAGTTTTATACCTTCCTGGTGGTGGGCCGGGACACAGGCGGCGGCGGGAATACCGACACCATCATGTTCTGCTCCTATGATATCCCCAACCAGAAACTCAATGTTATGAGCATTCCCCGGGATACCATCGTAGATGCCCGTCACCCGGACAAGAACAAGCAGATCAACGGCGTTTGGAACCTGGGTCTTTACTATGCGGAAAAGGGCAGCACCAAAAAGGGTGTGGACTACCTGAAGGAAGCCGTGGGCGATATGACCGGTATCTACCCTGATTTTTACGTTGTGGTCAATTGGGAGGCCTTCGGCCGGCTGGTGGACGCCATCGGCGGGGTAGACTTTGAGGTCCCCTTTGACATGAAGTATAAAGACCCCACCCAAAACCTGGTCATCGACCAACCCGGCGGCTACCGCCACCTCAGCGGCGACGACGCCATGCAGGTGGTCCGCTGGCGTCACAACAACTCCTTCTCCGTGCAGTATGCCGACGCGGACCTGGGCCGTATCCGCACCCAGCAGGCCCTGATGAAGGAGATCATCAAAAAATGCCTGCGCATTGAAAATATCACCAAGATCACTGAATTTGCCGAGATCTTTGCCGATGAGGTGGAGACCGACCTGTCGGTGGGCAACCTGCTGGCCTTTGCCCAGCGGGCCATCTTCGGCGGGCTGGATGTGGACAATGTGACCTTTATGACCATGCCCAACCGGGCGGCCAACAACGGAAGAGTTCAGGCGAATCCCGAGGAACTGCTGGGCGTTCTCAACGAGAGCTTCAACCCCTACCTGAAGGACCTGGACATGAGCGAGCTGCGCATCCTGCAGCGTGGCTCCAATGGCTACTATGTCTATCAGGGCACTGGCACCGGCACCGCCCCCACCCATTCCTCCACCGATCCCAAGCCTGCCCAGGCAGCTACGTCCAAGCCCTCCGCCGCGCCCAGCGCCGCGCCGTCTGAGGAGCCTGGGGAGGACCCCGACCAAAGCCCGGAGCCCTCGGCAAAGCCCAGCGCCAGCCCGGAACCTTCAGCCAGCGATGAGCCCTCTCAGCCGCCGGAGGTCGAGACCAGTCAGGCTCCGGAACCCTCTCAGACCCCGGAGGCCACGCCGGAACCGCCGCCCAGCCGGGACCCGGCGGACATGGGCATCCCCATGGACTGAAATACAATAGATAAGGAGATAGGTTATGACCCCGAAGGAACTTGCCCTGGCTGTCGCCAAGGCGTTGGACAGTAAAAAAGCCGGCGATCTCACTGTGCTGGAGACCACCGATGTGACCACTCTGGCCGACTATTTTGTCATCTGCACCGCCACCTCCTCCACCCAGGTCAAGGCTCTGAGCGACCTGTGCGAGGTGACTATGAAGGATCTGGGCGAGGAGCCCCACCACATCGAAGGCCACCGGGGTGGGGTGTGGGTGCTACTGGACTATGTCAGCGTGGTCATCCATATCTTCATGCCCGAGGCCCGGGAGTTCTACGACCTGGAGCGCCTCTGGGCCGACGCGGTAGCGGTGGACCTCTCCGATGTGCTCACGCCCCAGTGAGTGTTGCGTTTTTTTGATGCCCCTGTGATCCTTTCCCATCGGGGCTGATAACACCCTTGCAATCTCCAAACGGTTTCGCTATAATACAAAAGATATGTGCGCGGACGACCCTGTCCCGCCAACACCCAACGAGGAAGTGTTGAGAAGATGAAGTACGATCCCAGCGCCATTGAGGGTAAGTGGCAAAAGAGATGGCTGGACGAGAAGGTCTTTGCCGCCCAGACGGGCAGCGACAAGAAGAAGTTTTACGCTCTGGTGGAGTTTCCCTATCCCTCCGGCCAGGGCCTTCATGTAGGCCACGCCCGGCCCTATACCGCCATGGACGTGGTGGCCCGGAAAAAGCGGATGGAGGGTCTGAACGTCCTCTTTCCCATGGGCTACGATGCCTTTGGCTTGCCCACGGAGAACTACGCCATCAAGAACCACATCCATCCCGCCAAGGTCACCCACGACAACATCGCCAACTTCACCAAGCAGCTGCAGATGCTGGGCTATTCCTTCGACTGGGATCGGGTCATCAACACCACCGACCCCAGCTACTACAAGTGGACCCAGTGGATCTTCCTCCAGCTCTACAAAAAGGGCCTGGCCTACAAGGCCACCATGCCCGTGAACTGGTGTACCTCCTGCAAGTGCGTGCTGGCCAACGAAGAGGTGGTGGAGGGCGTGTGCGAGCGCTGCGGCTCGCCGGTCATCCGCAAGGAAAAGAGCCAGTGGATGCTCAAGATCACCGAGTACGCCCAGCGGCTCATCGACGATCTGGACGAGCTGGACTTCATTGAGCGGGTCAAGACCCAGCAGAAGAACTGGATCGGCCGCTCCACCGGCGCGGAGGTGGATTTCCCCGTCACCACCGGGGACAAGCTCACCGTCTTTACCACCCGCTGCGATACCCTCTTTGGCGCCACCTACATGGTCGTCTCTCCCGAGCATAAGCTGCTGGAGAAGTGGAAGGGGCAGATCAGCAACTGGGACGAGGTGGCGGCCTATCAGGCCGAGGCCGCTCGGAAGAGCGACTTTGAGCGCACCGAGCTCACCGCCGACAAGGAGAAGACCGGCGTGGAACTCAAGGGCGTCCGGGCCATCAACCCCGTCAACGGCAAGGAGATCCCCATCTTCATCTCCGACTACGTTCTGGCCTCCTATGGCACCGGCGCTATCATGGCCGTACCCGCCCACGACACCCGGGACTGGGCCTTTGCCAAGAAGTTCGGCTGCGAGATCATCGAGGTGGTCTCCGGCGGAGAGGACGTGCAGAAGGAGGCCTTCACCGCCAAGGACGACACGGGTATCCTAGTCAACTCCGACTTCCTCAATGGTTTGACGGTCAAGGAGGCCATTCCGGTGATGGTCAAATGGCTGGAGGAGAAGGGCATCGGCAAGGAAAAGGTCAACTACAAGCTACGGGACTGGGTCTTCTCCCGCCAGCGCTATTGGGGCGAGCCTATCCCCATGGTCTACTGCGACAAGTGCGGTTGGGTGCCCATCCCCGAGGATCAGCTCCCCTTGGTGTTGCCCGAAGTGGAGAGCTACGAGCCCACCGACGACGGCGAGAGCCCCATCAGCAAGATGACCGACTGGGTCAGCACCACCTGCCCCCACTGCGGCGCGCCAGCCAAACGGGAGACAGACACCATGCCCCAGTGGGCCGGCTCCAGCTGGTACTTCCTTCGTTACATGGATTCCCACAACGACAAGGCCCTTTGCTCCAAGGAGGCGCTGGAATACTGGTCCCCGGTGGACTGGTATAACGGCGGCATGGAGCACACCACGCTGCATCTCCTTTATAGCCGCTTCTGGCACAAGTTCCTCTACGACCTCGGCGTGGTCCCCACCAAGGAGCCCTACCAAAAACGCACCAGCCACGGCATGATTCTGGGCGAGGGCGGGGAGAAGATGTCCAAGTCCCGGGGCAACGTCATCAATCCCAACGACGTCATCGCCCAGTATGGCGCGGACACCATGCGCACCTATATCATGTTCATTGGCGACTTTGAAAAGGCCGCCGCCTGGAGCGACAACGCCGTCAAGGGCTGCCGCCGCTTCCTGGACCGGGTCTGGAATCTCTCCGAGCAGCTGACTCCTGGCATGGACTACACTCCCAAGAACGAAAACCCGATCCACAAGACCATCAAAAAAGTTTCTGAGGACATCGAGGCGCTGAAGTTCAATACCGCTATCGCCGCGCTGATGGCCCTGGTCAACGACCTCTACCAAAACGGCTGCTCCAAGGGCGATTATAAGACCCTGCTGCTGCTCCTCTCGCCCTTTGCGCCCCACATGGTGGAGGAGCTCTGGGAGATGCTGGACTTTCACGCTGACGGCATGGCCTGTCAGCAGTCTTGGCCCGGCTATGACGAAGCCAAGCTGGTGGACAGCGAGGTCACTGTGGCCGTCCAGGTGGGCGGCAAGATGAAGACCACTATCCAGGTGCCCACTGACAGCGCCGAGGATGTAGTGGTGGCCGCCGCTATGGCTGATCCTAAGGTGGCCAAGGCCGCCGAGGGCATGGAACTGGTTAAGACCATTTTGGTCAAAAACAAGCTGGTGAATCTGATTTTCAAGCCCAAGTCCTGACGCGCATCAAAACTTGTCCTTGACAAAGAGTAGGATCAAGCATATAATACGAGTGTTAAAGCCATCGATCATGGCCCTTTTGCGGCCTGGGCGACCAGCCGTATCGGAGGGAGGGGAAAACAAATGTCGGAAGTCCGCGTCAAGGAGGGCGAGTCCCTGGATAACGCCCTGAAGCGGTTTAAGCGCAGCTGCGCCAAGTCTGGCGTGCTGGCTGAGGTTCGTAAGCGTGAGCATTACGAGAGCCCCAGCGTGAAGCGTCGCAAGAAGAGCGAAGCCGCCCGCAAGAATCGGAAAAAGTTCTATTGAGCAAAAATTCCCGGCCTGAACACAGGCCGGGAATTTTTTATTCCTTCAACAGCGTTTGGAGATACCGCTCTCGCTCAGGCAAGGGCAAAAAACCCTCTTGGATACCCAAGGCGTGGGCGATGGCCAGCTTTTTAACCATGGAGGAGGGATTGTCGTAGAGGACAAAGTGGGCGCTCTGGCCGGTGTGCATATAGGTGAAATAATGGGCGCACAGCTCTTCGTCAAAGTACACCGCCGGGGAGCGCTGCTCCAGCAGCCGGTCCAGCTCTTCCTGGGACAGGTGGACCCCGGCCCCCTCCGGGGCGGGCAGCGTGAAATCCTCCGCCACCCATTCAAGACCAAGGACCACCCGTTGGGGCCCCAGCTTTTCAGTTACCTGTCCCAGCCGCTGCTTCAGCGACCCGCCCGACAGCGCCGTGGAAATGACAGCCTTGACGCTGGGACAGGCGGTGATGTATTCTTCCGGAACATAGAGCGTCCAGCCCCGCCGCTGGAAGGCTGGGCCCAGCTGCTCTACCGCACGGCGTAAGACAGGGAAGGGCCGCCCCTCAAAGTCAAGGAACACCCCCTGATACCCTCGGGCGGTACACTCCCGGATGACCTCCTGACAAAGCGGCTCCGCCTCGCCCCGGCCGTCAAAGCCGCTGTGGTGGGCCACCAGGATGCCGCCCGACCGGGTCAGGGTGCCCTGGGTGCGAAAGAGATGGGGCCCGTTGCCGATGTGATAGGCCAATTGAGCACCTATCAGTCCGTACTGGGCAGCCCGCTGAGCCTGCTCCGGCGGCGTGACCAGAAAAAGCGTAAACTGCTTTGGCAAAGCCATTGCCATTCCCCCTTGCTCTGCTGCAACGGATGTGATATCATATGGCAAAGCCTATGCGCCTTTTGTGCTGGGCAGAACTGGGGGTGATGGGTTGTTTTCTCTGCTTCCCTGGCGGCAGGCCGGGTCTGTCTTCGACCTCACCGGCGAGAGCCTGGCCGGGCAGGGCATCGTCCTGCTGCTGGCCGATGTGGACAACACGCTGATCCCCTATTCCGAGATCGAGGCCAACCAGACACTTTTGGACTGGCGGGAGGAGCTGGCCGCCCACGGCGTCAGGCTCTTTTTGCTCTCCAATTCCCGCAGGCCTCAGCGCCCCGCTCACTTTGCCCAGAGCCTGGGCGTGGACTATATCGCCCACGCCGGAAAGCCTAAAACTACGGGTTTTGTTCAGGCTCTGGAGCGCTGCGGCCAGGGGCCGGAGGCCTGCGCGATGGTGGGCGACCAGATTTTTACCGACGTGCTGGGGGCCAACCGGGCCGGGGTGCGCTCCATCCTGGTCAAGCCCATCCGTCTGGCTGGCAACCCCGGACGGTATCTGCGCTACTGGGTGGAGCTGCCTATGCGGTGGCTGAGCCGCAAGCGGCAATGGAGAGGGGAGAGGACATGACGGCGAAATTTGGCCCCGCGGGCAACTCAGACTCTTTTTCCGCCACCCACAGATCTTCGCTGGACGCGCCCAAATGGCTGGCGGAGCTGGGCTTGGACTGCTACGAGTACCAATGCGGCAAGGGGGTCCATGTAGGAGAGGACACCGCCCGTAAGCTGGGGGAAAAGGCCGTGGAGGCGGGCATCCGTCTCTCCCTTCACGCGCCATACTTTATCAACCTGGCCAACCCTGACCCAGAGAGCCTTGCCAAGACCATCGGCTATATTCTCCAGTCCTGCCAGGCTGCCCGCTGGATGGGCGCCCAGCGCATCGTCATTCACAGCGGCGCGCTGATGAAACGCACCCGCCGTCAAGCGCTGGATACCGCGCTGGAGAGCCTGCGGGCAGTGCTGCTGGCCTGTGACGAGGCGGGCTACGGCGACCTGACTTTGTGCCCGGAGACCATGGGCAAGATCAACCAGCTGGGCGATCTGGACGAGGTGCTGGAGCTGTGCGGACTGGACGAGCGGCTGTTGCCTTGTGTGGACTTTGGCCACCTTTACGCCCGCAGTCTCGGAGCGGATGACGGAGCCGAGGCTTTTGAACGTATGCTGGACAAGATGGCCGCCGCCCTGGGCGAGGACCGGGCCCAGCGGTTCCACAGCCACTTTTCCCGCATCGAATTCACCCCAAACGGCGGCGAGAAATGCCACCGCACCTTTGCCGACCATGGCGGTTTTGGGCCCGATCCTGCGCCCCTGATGGCCCTTGTAGCCAAGCGGGGCTGGACGCCCACCTTTATCTGCGAGTCCGCCGGCACCCAGGCCGAGGACGCGCTGACGATGAAAACCTTGTATCAGCACCATTTAAAGGAAAGCTAGAATGGGGGAGAGGCACATGGACCATTTAAAGCAGATCGCCGCCAAACTGGCGGACTATGGCGTAGACGCTATGATGCTCACCAGCGAGCCGGGCGAATTCTATGCCGTCGGCTTTCACGGCGAGGGTATTGTGCTGGTGACGGCAGGGGAGAGCGCCTATATCACCGATTCCCGCTATATTGAATCTGCAGAAAAGACCGTCCGGGCCGATCGGGTGCTCGTTGTGGGGCAGGGCAAGGGCTACACTGCGCTCGTCAACGAGTGTTTGGACCGCTTTGGCGTTCAGACCCTGGGTATTGAGGAAACATATATGTCCCTGGCTTCGTACCAGACCTACGAAAAAGCCCTACACGCCCAGTTGGTCCCGGCGGGCCAACTGGCGCTGGACCTCCGCGCCGCCAAGGACGAGCATGAGATCGACTGTATGATAAAGGCCCAGCGCATTGCCGAACGCGCCTTTGATGAAATGCTGGGCTTTCTCAAGCCCGGCGTGACAGAACGGGAGGCCGCCGCCAAGCTGACCTATGATATGCTTCGCTTCGGTGGGGAGAAGAACTCCTTTGACCCCATCGTGGTCTCCGGTCCTAACGGCAGCCTGCCCCATGGCATCCCCGGCGACAAGCCCATCCAGAGCGGTGAATTCGTCACCATGGACTTTGGCTGCAAATGGGGCGGCTACTGCTCGGACATGACCCGCACTGTGGCGGTGGGCCGGCCTACCGAGGAGATGGTCCAGGTCTATGACCTGGTGCTGAAGGCCCAGCAGGCCGGGATCGCCGCCTCCAAGGCGGGGGTCCGGGGCAAGGACATCGACGCCGCGGCCCGCAAGGTCATTGAAGACGGCGGCTATGGTCCTTATTTCGGCCATGGCTACGGTCACAGTCTGGGCCTGGAGATCCATGAAGGTCCCAATGCCAACAGCCGGGATGAAACGCCCATGCCCGTAGGCGCTGTGGTTTCCGCAGAGCCCGGCATCTATCTGCCCGGACGCTTCGGCGTGCGCATTGAGGATGTGGTCGTTATGGACCAAGACGGCTGCCGGGATATTACCCTTGCGCCCAAGGAGCTTATCGTTCTCTGAGAATTGGAAAACAAACCCTTGCAATTTTCATCCAAATAGGGTAAAATACACTGGACAGTACGTTTTTGCGTTTTGCATCAAGACAAGACATAGTTTGGAGGAATCATCAATGGCTACCATTTCCGCAAGTGATTTTCGTAACGGTGTGACCTTTGAGATGGACGGACAGGTCATGCAGGTGGTGGAGTTCCAGCACGTCAAGCCCGGCAAGGGCGCGGCCTTTGTGCGCACCAAGATGAAGAACGTCATTACCGGCGCTGTGACCGAGACGTCCTTCAACCCCACCGCCAAGTTTGAAGGCGCCTTTGTGGAGCGCAAGGACATGGAGTACAGCTACTCCGACGGCGACCTCTACTACTTTATGGACCCCGAGACCTACGACCTGGTCCCCATCGGCGCGGACACCCTGAGCGACAACTTCAAGTTTGTTAAGGAGAACATGGTCTGCAAGATCAGTTCCTACAAGGGTAAGATCTTCGCCGTGGAGCCGCCCACCTTCGTGGAGCTGGAGATCACCGATACTGAGCCCGGCTTTGCCGGCAACACCGCCACCAACGTCACCAAGCCCGCCACCCTGGAGACCGGTGCGGAGATCAAGGTCCCGCTGTTCATCTCCGCCGGCGACAAGATCCGCATCGATACCCGCACCGGCGAGTACCTGGAGCGCTGCAAGGGCTAAGTCCCAAAACGACAATCAAACTAGAAAGGGGAACGCTACCATGACGATCACCGAGAAGGTCGCTTACCTCAAGGGCCTGGCTGAGGGCCTGGCCATCGACACCGAGAAGTCCAAGGAGGGCAAGCTGATCGCCTCCATTATCGATGTGCTGGAAGATATGGGCCTATCTATCGAGGACCTGGAAAACAACGTGGACGAGTTGGCCGAGGAGATGGACGCCATCTCCGATGACCTGGCCGACGTGGAGGATGACCTCTACGGCGACGAGGATGACGACGAGGACGAGGAGTTCTTCCAGGTAGATTGCCCCAACTGTGGCGAGCTACTGGAGATCGACGAGGAGGCTCTGGACGAGGGCGTGATCCAGTGCCCCAGTTGCGCCCAGAAGTTTGTGTTGGATCTCTTTGACGAGTGCGATTGCGACTGTGGCTGTGACCACGACCATGCGGAAGTGCCCGCCGAGGTGGTGGAAGAGCCCAAGAAGAGCGCGAAAAAGTCCACCAAGAAGTCCGACTCCAAGAAATAATTGGTCCGCACAGCGGCGTCACCCCTAGGGGCGGCGCCGTTTTTTTATCATTTGGCGAAAAAGTTTTCGCTTACCCCCTATGCAAACGAGGAAAAATAAGGTACAATATATAGCACGCATAATTATCTTCGGGCAACGAGGCATACCATATCATGATGAGGGGAGAGGATCGTGATGGATGAGCCCAAATTTCGCCGGGTCCTGCTGAAGATCAGCGGGGAGGCCCTGGCGGGGGGAGCGGGCCGTGGACTTGACTTTGACGTCATTGGCCAAGTCTGCGACGTGATCAAAAAGTGTCTGAACGCAGGCGTCCAAATCGGCGTAGTCATCGGCGCGGGCAACTTCTGGCGGGGTGTGAAGGATGGCGGCGGCAAGATGGAGCGCACCCGGGCCGACCACATGGGGATGCTGGCCACCGTGCTCAACTGCCTGGCTGTGGCCGATGTGATGGAGCAGCGGGGGATCCCTGTGAGGGTCCAGACCGCGCTGGAGATCAAGGCGGTGGCCGAACCCTACATCCGTTCCCGAGCCATTCGGCATCTGGAAAAGGGCCGCGTGGTCATCTTTGGCTGCGGTACGGGAAACCCCTTCTTCTCCACTGATACCGCCGCTGTGCTCCGGGCCGCGGAGATCGAGGCCGACGCGATCCTGCTTGCTAAGAACATCGACGGCGTCTACTCCGCCGATCCCCGCACCAACCCAGACGCGGTGAAATACGACTCCATCTCCTACGATCAGGTTCTGGCCCAGCATCTCCAGGTCATGGACTTTACCGCGACGTCTCTCTCTATGGATAACCATATTCCCGTCATCCTCTTTGCCCTCAAGGACCCGGAGAACATCTACCGTGTGGTCATGGGGGAGAAGGTGGGTACAATCGTAAAGGAGGAACAAAAAAGTGGCTGCTGAGGAAAACAAGGTATTTGAAACCAAGATGCAAAAGACCATTGAAGTCGTCAAGGGCGACTTTGCCTCCGTCCGGGCCGGCCGGGCCAATGCCGCGGTGCTGGACAAGATCCAGGTGGAGTATTACGGCGTGATGACCCCGCTGCAGCAGGTGGCTTCCGTCTCCTCGCCCGACCCCCGTACCCTGATGATCCAGCCCTGGGACGCCAGCATCCTAAAGGCCATTGAAAAGGCTATCCAGACCTCTGACCTGGGTATCAATCCTCAGAATGACGGCAAGGTCCTGCGCCTGGCCTTCCCCCAGCTTACCGAGGAGCGCCGCAAGGAGCTGACCAAACAGGTCCAAAAGTACGGTGAAAATGGCAAGGTGGCTATCCGGAACATCCGCCGGGACGCTATGGAGCAGTTCAAGTCCATGGAGAAGAAGGGCGAGATCACCGAAGACGACCGCAAGGACCTGGAGGATGAGCTTCAAAAGCTCACCGACAAGTACTGCAAGGAGATCGACAGCCTTGTGAGCGGCAAGGAAGCGGAGCTGATGGCTGTTTAACGGCCAAGGCATCCTCTGGGAGTTGAGAGAAATGCTGTTTCGCAGGCAACACCAAAGCCCTGCTGTAGATCCGGACCGCCTGCCCAAGCACGTTGCCATTATTATGGACGGCAATGGCCGCTGGGCCAAAAAACGCCATGTGCCCAGAAGCGCCGGCCACGCCGCCGGTGCGGAGACTCTGCGCCGTATCGCCACCTGCGCCAAGGACCTGGGCATTTCCTATCTGACGGTCTACACCTTTTCTACCGAGAACTGGAAACGCCCCCAGGAGGAGATCGACGGGATCATGGGCCTTCTCAAGCGGTATCTCCAGGAGACCCTGCGGGATATGGAGAAAAACCAGTTCCACATGGCCTTTTTCGGCGACCTGACGGCCCTGAATCCAGAGCTACAGGCCCTCTGCGCCCAAGTGGAGGAGGTCTCCAAGGTCTATCCCGCCTACCAGATGAACATCTGCTTGAACTACGGCGGACGGGACGAGATCATCCACGCCGCCAAGGCCTTTGCCGCCGACTGCGTGGCGGGGAAAAAGGACCCGGCCAAGTTGACGGAGGCGGATTTTTCCCGCTATCTCTACACCGCTGATATCCCTGACCCAGACCTCATTATTCGTCCCAGCGGCGAACAGCGCCTTTCCAATTTCTTACTTTGGCAAGCGGCTTATGCTGAGTTTTACACCACGGACATCTGCTGGCCAGATTTTAAAGAGAAAGACTTTTTGGACGCCATCGGCACCTATCAACGGCGCTCCAGAAGATTTGGAGGTACTTGATCGTGTTTCAACGGATCATGGTAGCAGTGGTGTGTATTCCGCTGATTTTTTTAGTTTTTTACTTTTTCCCGCCCATTGCCCTGCCCATCGCCATCTCCATCTTGTCCATGATCGCCGTCCATGAGGTGCTGTGGTCTACGGGGTTTGTGAAGGATCTGACGCTTTCGGTCTGCTCGATCATTCTCTCCGGCCTTATCCCTTTTTGGGTGTTTTACGAGCAGGACCCACTGTGGGCTCGCATTGTTCTTTTTGCCTATTTCATGCTGGTGTTCATCACCGCCATCTCAAGCAACTACACCGTGACCATGGAAAAGCTGGGCGGCTCCTTCTTTTTTGCCACCTTGATCCCTTATTTCCTCTCCAGTTTTATCCGTTTGGACCAGTTGGACGGGTTTTCTAAAGTTCTGATCCTCACACCGCTGGTCGCCGCCTTTGCCTCGGATACCTTTGCCCTTTTTGGCGGTCTGCTCTTTGGCAAGCACAAGTTGGCGCCGGAGCTGTCGCCGAAGAAGACAGTGGAGGGCGCTGTGTGCGGCCTTTTGGGCGCTATGGCGTCCATGGTGGTGTACGGAGTGGTCCTGGAGCGCTGCTTTAGCCGGCCTATGGATCTGCCTCTACTGGCGCTGTATGGCGCTCTGGGCGCCGTGGTCTCCCAGCTAGGCGACCTCTCTTTTTCCTATATCAAGCGCCAGTATGGCCTGAAGGACTTTGGCTATATATTTCCCGGCCACGGCGGCGTACTGGATCGGTTCGACTCGGTGATCTTCTGCGCGCCACTCATTGAGATCCTGTGGCAGCTCCTGCCTGCCACGCAGCTGCCCTGACCTTCGGAAGGGAGGACCAGGCGTTGAAACGAAAGCTATCCATATTGGGTTCCACCGGCTCCATAGGGCGGCAATCGCTGGAAGTGATGGCCGCCCTTGGATTGTCTGTGGGGGCGCTCACCGCTCACCGCAGCGTGCGGCTGTTGGAAGAGCAGGCTCGGCAGTACCGTCCCCGGCTAGCTGTCCTTACCGATGAGACTGCCGCTCGGGATCTGGCCGTTCGCCTGGCGGACACCCCGGTGAAGGTGGCCGGCGGCAGGGCCGGATTGCTGGAGGCCGCCACGCTGGACGATGTAGACACCGTCCTCACCGCCGTGGTAGGCGTGGCCGGGTTGGAGCCCACTTTGGCCGCCATCCAGGCGGGCAAGCATATTGCCCTGGCAAACAAAGAGACCTTAGTCTGCGCCGGCGCGCTGGTAAAGCGCACGGCTCAGGAACGGGGCGTAGAGCTATTGCCGGTAGACTCGGAGCACTCAGCTATTTTTCAGTGCTTACAGGGCTGCGCGGATAGAGCAGAGGTGGCCCGTCTGATCCTGACCGCCTCCGGTGGACCTTTCTACGGCAAGGACCGTAAAGCCCTTTCTCTTGTTACAAAAAACGAGGCGTTGAAGCACCCGAATTGGTCCATGGGCGCTAAGATCACCATTGACTCGGCTACCATGATGAATAAGGGCTTCGAGGTCATGGAGGCCATGTGGCTTTACGATCTGCCGCTGGAAAAAATTGATGTGGTGATACACCGGGAAAGCATCATACACTCTTTGGTAGAGTATTGTGATGGAGCTGTCCTGGCTCAGTTGGGCGTGCCGGATATGCGCCTTCCCATTCAATACGCTCTGACCTGGCCTGAACGCAAGCCTTGCCCGGCGCCAAAGCTGGACCTTCTGAACTGCCCCAGCCTGACTTTTTTGCCCCCGGATGGGGAAAACTTTCCCTGTCTGGACCTGGCCCGTCAGGCCGCACGACGTGGCGGAGTGGCCCCAGCGGCCCTCAACGGCGCCAACGAGGCGGCGGTGGCTCTGTTTTTGGAGGACAAGATCGGCTTTTTGGACATTCCAAAGCTGTGCCAGGCGGCCATGGACGCCGCACCGACGGTGGCGGAGCCCACACTGGAGGACATTTTAGCCGCGGACGCCCAGGCTCGACGCATATCTCTTTGAAACTGACTTGAGGTGGATCATGGGTACTGTTTTGCTTGTCATTGTCGGCATCATTATGTTTGGCTTTCTTATTGCCATCCATGAGTTCGGGCATTTCATCACTGCTAAACTCTGTGGCGTCAAGGTCAACGAATTTGCCATTGGCATGGGGCCAAAACTTTTGTCGAAGCAGGGCAAGGAGACGCTCTATTCTCTGCGGCTTTTTCCCATCGGCGGCTTTTGCGCCATGGAGGGTGAGGATGAGGACACCGCCGACCCCCGATCCTTCCAAAAGGCCAAGGCATGGAAAAAGTTGCTGATCCTCCTGGCCGGAGCCGCTATGAATTTTCTCATCGGCGTCCTGATTTTTGTGGGACTCTATCTGAGTATTCAGGGCTACGAGGTAGAGGCTGTGAAGAGCTTTGAACCCTGGTCCACATTGCCGGAGCAGGGGCTACAGGTCGGGGATGAGTTTTTGTCCATCGACGGCCATAAGATGCTGGTGGCGGGCGACGCAGCTATCTTTCTGGACCGCGTCGGCGCCTATGCAGACATTGAGGTCCTGCGTGACGGAGAACGTATCACACTGGAAAACGTCAGCATGGACCGTACCGCGATCACCGGCGACGACGGCCAGGTCTCTCACAAGCTGGGCGTGACCTTGGGTTCCAAGGTCTATTCCGCCAACTTGGGCGACAAACTTCGTCTGGCTTGGAACAACTCCAAGAACACCATTCGCCTGGTGTGGATGGGCCTTGGGGACCTGGTCACCGGCAGGGTAGGCCTTCGGGACGTGTCCGGTCCGGTGGGCATCGTGGACATGATGGGCCAGGTGGCGGGCAACGCGAAAACCACCACCAGCGCTTTCCTGAGCATTTTGAGTCTGGTGGCCTTTATCGCCATCAACCTGGCAGTGATGAACCTTTTGCCAATCCCCGCGCTGGACGGCGGTCGGATCTTCTTCCTTTTGATCAACGTGATCTTTACCGCCGTGACCAAAAAGCGGCTGGACCCCAAGTACGAAGGCGTGGTAAACGCCGTGTTCCTAGTGGGTCTTCTGGTGTTTATGGCGGTGGTAGCGGCCAGCGATGTCATGAAAATATTTGGGCGGTGAGACGATGACAAGACAGATCCATGTGGGTGGCGTGCCTCTTGGCGGCGGCGCGCCGGTGACCATCCAATCCATGTGCAACACGCCCACCCAGGACGTTGACGCTACCGTAGAGCAGATCCGCCGCTTGCAGGCCGCCGGGTGCCAGATCATCCGCGTGGCTGTACCCGATATGGACGCTGCCAGAGCGGTGGGCGCCATCAAAGAGCGCATCGACATTCCCTTGGTGGTGGATATCCACTTCGACTACAAATTGGCCCTGGAGTGCGTGGCCGCGGGCTGCGACAAGGTGCGCATCAATCCTGGCAACATCGGCGGGGAAGACCATGTGAGGGCTGTGGCCAAGGCCTGCCGCCAGCACGGCGTTCCCATCCGCGTTGGCGTCAACGGCGGTTCGCTGGAAAAGCCATTGCTGGACAAATACGGCGGCGCCACGGCAGAGGCGCTGGTAGAGAGCGCCATGGGCCATATTCGTCTTTTGGAGCGGTATGACTTTGACCAGATCTGCGTATCCATGAAGTCCTCCTCCGTCCCCACAACGATGGCGGCCTACCAGCTGTTTTCCCAGCAATATGACTACCCATTGCACATCGGCGTTACCGAGACCGGCACCCCCAAAATGGGCGTTTTAAAATCCGCTGTGGGCATTGGCGGCCTGTTAGCTCTGGGGATCGGCGACACCATACGGGTCTCCTTGTCCGCTGACCCCATCGAGGAAGTCTACGCCGCCCGGGACATTCTCAAGGCGGCAGGGGTCCGCAAAGACGGCCCTGAGCTCATCGCCTGTCCCACCTGTGGGCGCACCCGCATCGACCTTATCGGCCTTGCCAACGAGGTAGAGCGGCGACTTGAGACGGTGGACAAGCCCATCACCGTGGCCGTCATGGGCTGCGTGGTCAACGGCCCTGGTGAGGCCAGCGCCGCCGATGTGGGCATCGCCGGAGGCGATGGCGTGGGGCTGCTGTTTCAAAAAGGAGAGATCGTCAAGAAAGTGCCCCAAGCCATGCTGGTAGACGAACTGTTCCAGCTGATCCAAACACTGTAAGGAGAGAGAAACCTTGTCGTCGGAACAAAAGAAGATCCCCTTTTTCCTGACTTTTTCCGCCTATATTCCCCAAGATCCCATGCTGTGCGCGCGCCTTGCGGAGTGTCAGGTTTTACATATGGAGCCGGGGCCTCGTCCCGGCAGCGTGAAGGTCGCGCTGGAGGCCGACCCGCCTCTCAATAAAACGGAATGCCAGGCCGTGGAGACAGAACTCTCCAAGGCCTATGGCGGCGCTGTCACCATCGAACAGCCCATGCCCACCATCTCCGCCGACACCCAGGTCGCCCTCTCCGGCGAACAGGATCCGGCGGTGCTGGTGGACCTTTTGCGCCGTGAGCTGTCCAAGACCTTCGCGCCGGCCCGGGGCCTGATGGCCGGCGCCACCGGCGCGCTGGAGGGCGACGTTCTCACCGTTACGCTGCCCAATGGCGGCACCGAGCTTTTAAGCGCCCACATCCAGTCTGCTGTCAAGGCTCTGACCTCCGCCGTAGGACACGCGGTGCGGGTGAGCTTTACCGCCGCCGCTACTAAGGTACAGAAGGGCCTGTCCTTTCTGGGACAGGCCGAAAACCAGCGCCTGGCCGCCATGAAGTCCAGCACGGGCGCCGCCCCGCAGGCCAAGAAAAAGCCCTCCGGCGTCATCTATGGCAAGGTATCTATGAAATCGGTCACCGATATGTCCGAGTTGACCCCGGAGCTTGGTAACGTACTGGTGGAGGGTGTTGTGTTTGGCATTGATCATAAAGAGCTCAAAAGCCATAACACCGTGGTCCGCTTTGATGTGACCGATTACACCGGTTCCATTCGGGTCTCCCAATTCATGCGCACCGACGAGGCAAAGCCTATTATCAAGGGCGTAAAGATGGGGCAGAGCCTACTCATCCAGGGGCGCTTGGAGATGGACCGCTACGACGGCGATCTGGTCCTCCGGCCCACGGGCATCACCGTGGCTGAGGCCAGTGTCCGAAAGGACACCGCGCCCCAAAAGCGTGTGGAACTCCATCTCCACACCCAGATGTCCTCTATGGACGCGCTTACCGTCACAGGCGATGTGGTCAAACGGGCTATCTCCTGGGGCCACCGGGCCATCGCCATCACCGACCACGCCGTGGCTCACGCCTTTCCCGACGCCGACCACGCCGCCGCTAAGTCGGACATTAAGATCCTCTACGGTGTGGAGGCCTACTTCCGCAACGACGTGGACAGCACTGTGGCCATCCGCGGCAGTGGAGATCTGCCCCTTGACCAGGAATATGTGGTCTTTGACATTGAGACCACCGGTTTTGACCCCAAGCAGGAGGCCATCATTGAGATCGGCGCGGTCTTGGTCAAGGACGGCATGATCCAGCCCCAGCATTTTTCCACCTTTGCCGATCCTCAGCGGACGCTGAGCCCCAAGATCGTGTCCCTGACCGGCATCACCGACGATCTTTTGCAAGGCGCGCCCAGCCAGGAGGAGGCTGTCCGAGGTTTTTTAGAGTTCGTAGGAGGGCGTCCTCTGGTCGCTCACAACGCCGACTTTGATGTGAGCTTTATTCGTCAGGCCGCCCAAGACCTGAACATTCCCTTTGACCCCACCTCGGTGGACACCCTCTCTCTGGCCCGGCGGCTCTACCCGGAGCTGAAAAACTATAAGCTGGACACTGTGGCCGAGCACCTGCGGCTGGGAGATTTCAACCACCACCGGGCCGAGGACGACGCAGTCACCGCTGCCGGTATCCTGCTGGACGAGCTGCGACTCCTGCGTATCCGCGGCGCCAAGCTCCTGCGGGACATCGACCCGCTCCTGGCCGGGCAAAAGGCCGGCGGTGGCCGCAGGACGCCTTACCATCTCATCGTCCTGGCCAAAAACCAGACCGGCCTGCGGAATCTCTACAAGCTCATCTCTCTGGCCCATTTGGAGCATTTCAGCCGCTATCCCATCATGCCCAAGAGCCTGATCAACGAAAACCGGGAGGGGCTTATCATCGGCTCTGCCTGCGAAGCGGGGGAGCTTTTCAAGGCCATTACCGAGCATAAGCCTCAGGAGGAGCTAGAGCGCATCGCCGCATGGTATGACTATCTGGAGATCCAGCCCCTGTCTAATAATGCCTTCATGCTCCGGCCCGACAAGGAAGGCCGCCAGACCGCCCAGAGTGAGGAGGACCTGCGGGACTTCAACCGCACGGTGGTGAAGCTGGGAGAAAAGCTGGGAAAGCCCGTCTGTGCTACGGGGGACGTCCACTTCATGGAGCCCCATGAGGAGATCTACCGCCACATTTTGCTGGACTCCAAGGGCTTTGACGATGCCGACAGCCCCAACCCGCTCTACTTTCACACCACCGATGAGATGCTGGAGGAATTCTCCTATCTGGGCGAGGAGAAGGCCTTCGAGGTAGTAGTGACCAACACCAACCTCATCGCCGATTGGTGTGACCGCATGGGCCCGCTGCCCAGGGGGCTTTTTCCGCCTACCATTGAAAACTCCGCTCAGATCCTGAGCGACCTGGTCTGGGGCAAGGCTCACGACCTCTACGGTGAGGAGCCACCCCAGATCGTAGTGGACCGGATCAACGCAGAGCTTGGCGATATTTTGCGCTGTCACTATGACGTGATCTATATGTCAGCCCAAAAGCTGGTCCAGGACTCTCTGGATCACGGCTATCTGGTGGGCTCTCGAGGCTCGGTGGGCTCGTCCATCGTGGCCTTTATGTCGGGCATTACCGAGGTCAACTCTCTGCCACCCCACTACCGTTGCCCCAAGTGTAAGCACGCCGAATTTGATGTGGACCCCCAGTACGGCTGCGGGGCCGATATGCCGGACGCTGTTTGTCCTGTCTGCGGCACGCCCTATGAAAAGGATGGCTTCAACATCCCCTTTGAGACCTTCCTGGGCTTTGGCGGCGACAAGGTGCCCGATATCGACCTCAACTTCTCCGGCGAATACCAGTCCAGCGCCCACCGATACACCTTTGAGCTATTTGGCGAAAGCCACGTCTTCCGGGCCGGGACCATTGGCACTGTGGCCTTTAAGACCGCCTATGGCTATGTCAAGAAGTATCTGGAAAAGCGAGGGCTCAAGGTCACCAAGGCGGAGGAGGCCCGCCTTGCCAACGGCTGCACCGGCGTCAAGCGTACCACCGGCCAGCATCCGGGCGGCATGGTGGTCATTCCCCAGGACTGCGAGATCTACGATTTCTGTCCTGTCCAGCATCCCGCTGACGACGCGGGCACGGACATCATCACCACCCACTTTGAATACCACTCCATGGAATCCAACCTCCTGAAGCTGGATATGCTGGGCCACGATGACCCTTCCATGATCCGTATGCTGGAGGACCTGACCGGCGTCAACGCCCGCACCGATATCCGCCTAGATGACCCGGATACCATGAGCCTATTTACAAGCTCGGAGAAACTGGGTTTTGTGGACGACCCTATCCTGGGTCCCACCGGCGCTGTTGCTATCCCTGAGTTCAACACAAAATTCACTCGCCAGATGCTGATGGATACGCAGCCTGAGAACTTCAACACCCTGGTCCGCCTCTCCGGCTTCTCCCACGGCACCGACGTGTGGTTGGGCAACGCCCGGGACCTGATCTTGGAAAAGAATGTCTCCGTTTTGGATACCGTGGGCTGCCGGGACGATATTATGCTCTACCTGATCCAGCAGGGGATGGACCCAAAGGTCTCCTTTAAGATCATGGAGGCGGTCCGCAAGGGCAAGGTGAAGAAGGGCGGCTTCCAAGACGGCTGGGTAGAGGATATGAAGGCCCATAACGTGCCCGATTGGTACATCGAATCTCTGGCCAAGATCGGCTATCTTTTCCCCAAGGCCCACGCCGTGGCCTACGTCATGATGGCCTTCCGCATCGCCTGGT
>OLGB01000293.1_pt1 | contig 75165 bp, 62 predicted proteins | sample 1605691 | NCBI WGS metagenome assembly OLGB01 (sample SAMEA3888925, study PRJEB22519) | human gut metagenome | biome: human gut; feature: human-associated habitat; material: faeces | place: Denmark | collected 2010
AGTCGGAGTCGCTGTGGGTTCCGGAGTCGGAGTCGCGGTGGGAGCCGGAGTCGGAGTCGAGACGGGCTCTGAGCTGACATACTTGTAGAAATCTATAACAGAACCGTTCTTTGAAGTGGTGTAGCGAGAGTTGGTGCTGTCATAGGAGAGATAGTAGTAGCCTGCGCTGTCGATCTGGTTGTTCAGATAATAGTTGGAATCATACAGCCAGGCAACGGAAGTGGAAGAAGGAGCAATGTATTCGCTGGAATCGAGTCCCATGTACATTCCATCGTCCACACTCCGGAATGTCCAACCGGAGCTTGAATTGCCTCCGGATACCCAAGAAATCTCACTGACATTGACGGATGAGTCAATGGTCAGCGTGTCGTCATCGTTTACGGTAACGGAAACGCCGGCAAGATAGTGATTGTTGGTGACGATGTTATTGGAAACTGCTTGTCCGGTTCCGTTAGACACTATTATGTAGGTTTCTCCTGCGGCAAGGGTATTGGTCTTGACCCAGCCAACGAAAGAGCTGACGGTAACGGTCGCGGACTTGGTGAAGGTATTTCCGGATACATTGTCGGTTACGACTGCGGTAACTGTGGTAGTACCTGCAGCGATACCTGTGATGGATGCGCTGCTGCCGTTACCGGAAACGGATGCGATGCTTGTATCGGCAATGCTCCAAGCTACGGTGTAGTCGGATGCGCTGTAGGGTGTAGTGGTCACAGAGATGCCTGAGGAGGAATCGACCATGACTTCGACTGCATCCTTGCTGAGAGCGATATCGGTTACGGCAACGGGTTCATTGTTGAGAGTGATGCCGTAGTACTTGAGGCTGCTGCTTGCGCCGGAGGGGGGATTATACACGCCATTTACGGGCTTGACAACGATCGCACCGCCGCCTTTGATGGAGCAGCTCGTTCCGGTGAATACAACCGGCCCAAGCATGTTGTAGAGGTTTTCAACGTTATAGTAATCGGCAGGATCATAGCTTTCCTGCATTTTAAACCCGTAGATACCGTTGTTGTATTCGGGATTGTTGGCAACAAGGGCAATACGGAAGTTCTTGGTAACTTCGGAAGCGTCATCGCCGGTCACGGACTTGAAAGCCGTTGCAAATGCGGTACCGCTGGCCATACTGGACAACAACGACTTGAATACCGTGTTTCCGTAACGGCTGTAAAGGTACTGGGAGTAGAGGGACACCTGACCATAGAGGGCGAGTGTATCGTCCATTTCAAGGCTGTTGTCCCAGTTGTACATTGAAAAGCCCGTGTGGAGGCTGAAGGAGGAGTTGTATGCAAATTCGGTGGGAGGATTATTGAGCTCGGATACCGAGGTATAGGAATGATCTTCCCAAGATTGGATGCGGTAGAACACGCTGCTGCCGGGGTAGCAGATCTCCTCTGCCGCTGCACTCATGCTCTCGTTAAGCCAAGTTCCGACTTTGCCGCTGCTGACGGAGTAGTTGATGAGGTGCTGATATTCATGAACCATGGTGCCGAAGGTCCTCGAAGGATCGGCATCATCGGGCATATCACTGGTGGTGGAGATTGCCGGATAGGTATCAATATTGAGGATCGGCACACCGTTGTTGCTGATGTCTGGGGAATAGAAGAAGCCTGCGATATAGCCACCGCTGCCGGACCAACCATCATCGATGTTGTAATACAGCATATGGAGCTTACCGTCACCGCTGGTACCGTTGGTGTGGTTGCCGAAGGATGACTGCATAAGATCAAACTTGGAGTCAAATTCCGCTGCGCAGGTTTCTGCAATGGTAGTGTTGATAGGGTGAACATTGCTGTTGGTGGATGTAGGAGTCCAAATGTAGCAGTGCTCGCCGACGGCAAGAACCTTGAACTGCAGAGAGCTGCTGCCGGTGGGTGAATACGAAGAATAGATGCTGAAGGTCTTTGTGGAACCAACGCTATATGAAGCTTTGGTGTCTGCCGGGGCAGGATTTGCTACCGCGGTTTTTGCTTCCCTCGCAAGCTTTGCATCGACATCAATGATGTAGTTCTTAGGCAATGTGCCTATGCTGTTTACGCTTGCTGTGGCTGAAGCAACCGAGGTTTCGATAAGTCCGGTCATGGTGCCGGTCGAGTAGGATGTTGAAGATGATGTGCTGGGGTTATAGATGACGACATAATCGCCGGTATAGCCGCCTGTAGAATCTTCGTCGATGACGATATCACCGTTATTGACGGTTTTCTGAGCGGGTGCTTTGGTTTCAATTGCAAAAGCAGGCAAAGCTGCCAGCGTCAGACAAAGCACGAGTACAATGCTAAGAATCCTTTTCATTAGTTGATGTTCCTCCTGATGGTCTCGATGCGCTGCGGTAAAATAAGAAAATACCGCAAGCAGAGTTTATTTAATTTCACATTTAGGGTTTATTATCTTGGCAATAGTAATCGCCATATTGGAAATGCCGTATGAATGCGAATGAGTGAGAAACTGTCAACACTGTCCGCCGCAGGAATCCGCGACGGACAGATGCTGAATGTATCGATTAGAATGCAGTGTTGGTCTTGCTAACGATTGCAGGGACGCTTGCAAAGCTGAATACGGGAGCTTCAACTACGCTTGCGCTGGAAGCAGGAACGTACTTATAGATCTGTACGTAGCTGTTGGTGGTTGCGCTGGTGGGAGCATAGCAGAGGTTGGAATAGCTGCCTGCGGATGCCTTGTATGTTGCATACTTGGTGACGGAGGTGCTTACCTTGTAGCTCAGGGTGTGATTCGTTGCGGAGTATACCCAGTTGCTGTAGCTGCTGCTGGTGCCGGGATAGAGGTCAGAATAGCTACTGCTGGAGTAAGCAACGAGATACCTGCTGTTGTAGGTGCTCTTGATCCTGCCGCCGGTGGTGGAGCTGAAGGTCCAGGTGCAGTATGCGGGATCGGTGACACGGCCCTCTACGCCAACGATGTTCTCACCGTCCATGACTGCCTTAGTGGTGTAGCCATAGTAGTTGTAGCTGTAGCTGTAGTAGTAGTTGCTGTTGCCGCTGCCGGAGGGATTGTAGTTCATGATTACATAAACCTCATCGCCTACGACGAAGCCGATCATGTAAGTGCCGGTGGTGTCGATGGTATCAACGGGTACGTACATATCCTGAGCAACGGGAGCTGCTGTGGGAGCTACAGTGGGTTCAACGGTGGGATTGGGCTCAGCAGTGGGATCGGGCTCAGTGGCAGATACAAGCTTGTAGAAGCTGATCGCATTGAGGCTGGTGCTGGACTTGGAGGTGGTGTACCTGGAAGTGCCGCTGCTGCTGTAGGAGAGGTAATAATAGGCTGCGCTGTCGGTCTGGTTGTCAAGGTAGCCTTCGGAGGTGATTACCCACTCATGAGCATTGGAAACAACGGAGAGGTACTCGCTGGAATCAAGACCCATGTACAGGCCGCTGCCAACGCTCTTGAAGGTCCAGCCGGAGCTGCTGCCGCCAACGACCCAGGAGATGGAGTCAACGTCGACGGAGGAACCGATGGTAAGAGTGCCATCGCTGTTAACGGTAACCGCAACGGGAGCGAGATAACGGCCGCTGGAAACGGTGTTATTGGAAACAGCATAGCTGCAGCCGCTGTCAATGATGATGTAAGTTCCGCCTGCGGTGAGGGAGTCAACCTTTACCCAAGTGTCGCCAACGGGCTCAGCGGTGGGAGCTGCGGTGGGAGCTGCGGTGGGAGCTGCGGTGGGAGCTGCGGTGGGAGTCGCAGTGGGTGCCGGGGTCGGAGTCGCAGTGGGAGCCGGAGTCGGGGTAGCGGTGGGTGCCGGAGTAGAAACGGTTCCGGAGCTTACATACTGGTAGAAGTTGATGGCAGTACCGTTCTTGGAAGTGGTGTAGCGAGAGTTGGTGCTGTCATAGGAGAGATAGTAGTAGCCTTCGCTGTCGGTCTGGTTGTTGAGATAATAGTTGGAATCATACAGCCAGGCAAGAGCGGTGCTGGAGGGATAGATGTACTCGCTGGAGTCAAGGCCCATGTACTTACCGGTTGCAGCGTTGTAGAATGTCCAACCGCTGCCGGAGCTGGTAGCAACCCAGGAGATTGCGCTTTCACTTACGGAAGAACCGAGGGTGAGAGTGTTGTCGTCATTTACGGTAACGGCAACGCCGTTGAGGTAATGACTGTTGGTCACTGCGCTGTTGCCGACAGCATAGGAGCAATCGGAAGCAACGATGATATAGGTGCATCCGGAGGTGAGAGTATCAACCTTCATCCATCCGGTGAAGGGAACTACGCTGATGGTAGCGGTCTTGGTGTAGGTGGTGTTGCCGACGTTATCGGTAACGGTAGCGGTGATGGTAGCGGTGCCTTCTGCAACGCCGGTCACGGTTGCCGTATTGCCGGAGCCGGAAACGGTAGCGATGGAGGAATTGCTGGTCTTCCAAGCTACGGTGTAATCGGAAGCGTCAGAGGGGTTGACAGTCAGAGAGAGAGCGGCGGTAGCGCCAACGCCTACTTCAGCGGAAGTGGGGCTGAGGCTGATACTTGTAACCGCAACGGGATCGGTGCTGCCAAAGAGCTTCCAAGTGCAGTATACGGTCTGCTCGGAGTCAGGGTTGGAGGGGAATGCATCGACATCGCTCATAACGATGGGGTATGCGTCGCCTCCGGAAACGGGATCGGGCACGCCATAAGTGTCCTTCATGGTCTGGAAAGCTTCGGCAACGGTAGCACCGTTCTTCATCTGAGTCCAGAAGCATGCTTCGTACTTATAGTCGCCGGTGAAGGAAACGCTCTGGGAATAGCCGTAAACCGCGCCGCAGCCTGCTGCGAGAAGCGCGGTACCGGTGGTGCCCTTACCTTCCTTCTTCATGCCTTCGCAAATAGCCATCCAAACAAAGGGATTAGCGAGGGAAGAGGTGATATGGTTCTGAATGTAGCGGCCATCAATGTAGGCAGCCGAACCGCTGCTAACAGCCCAACCGTTGTTGTAGTCGGTGGTGGTGATGCCGGTATTTGTGGTCAGGCAGAGATAGGAGGAAGTACCGGACTGAACTCCGTGGCTGTCATAGATGATAACGCCCTTGTCTGGATATGCAGCGGCGATAGCGGGGCCGGTTGCATTGGTGGACTGGATAAGAGTGTAGCTGCCGCCGGTAGCGTTTGCAATGGACTGAGCTTCATTCTTGTACTGATCGGTAAAGCTGGAGTCGTGGCCGTAGTAGGGAGCTACGAGAAGAACGTTCTTGGAACCCGCATCCTTGCTGGTGCCGGGAACGAAGATGGTCCTTTCGCTTTCGGGGATGGAATCACAGTTGGTGTCAAGCTCGTTGCGGAGCCTGAAGTTGTATGCATTGTACATACCGTCAACGGTGAAGAAGAAACCATCCTTCGTAAAGTCGGAGAAGCTGTCCTTATCGACATTGGGGTTATTCAGTGCAGCAAGGTAAACTGCATTGATGACCTGGGTACGGTCAGCTGTGCTGTTCTTGAGAGCAGCGGCTTCGACTGCTTCAAGTTCTGCCCATACGTTGTCGAGCTTGCGCATGCCTTTGACTTCGTTCGCCATGCTGTCGATGCCCTCAGCGAGGGTTGCGACGGGGACGAGAGCGAAAACAAGGATCATAGCAAGGACAAGGGAGATGATTTTGCGTGTTTTCATTGTGTTGCCTCCTATGAGAGAATTAGCCGCAAATGCGGCATATTGACACATTGTTGAAACAAATGTGTCAATTTCATGATTTATTTTATATCGTAAGCAGGCATATGTCAATATCTTCCAAATATTATATTATCGATTATGGCTAAAGTGTTAATATATCTATGGAGCTTGTGACAAAACCGGTCATGAATAGTTCAAACATATGCATATTTTGCCGAAAAAACTGTCCCATATTATGCCTGAGATAAACTTCAAATCTGCTGAGACGGAAATCTTTGACTTTTTCAGACGATACGCCGTGCAGAGCCGGAACAAAACACCGCTAAAGTATATTTTTGCTCACATTTGATTAACTATAAAACAGCAAATGCGCGCTTCGCTGTCTGACGAATGCTATTTTCGAACCGAATTTATAGAAATTCTCGTTTTTTATGTTGACAAATTCAGGCGTGTATGTTATGCTATAAGAGCCTATCTGGGTATCCTGCAACTATGTAATTTTGTTGTATTCTTGCATGAACGTAGAGACGGCGCACGCAATTTCGCTTTTTGGCAAGATCAGCTGAAAACAAGCATCCATGGGATGCAAAGCCCGACGCTTAGCGGCGGGCGGATAACCATTTTACTCCGGGAGGCTCGTCCCCTCTTGGATTGATATATGGGATCAAACCAAACCTTAACGGACTGAAGGAGGACGTTGATGTGAAAAACTCAATAATGAAAAAACTATTGGCACTCCTCGTATGTGTCATAATGGCCGTTGGCGTATTGCCCATGGCCGCGCTTGCCGAAGCTCTCCCCTACGGCAAGGCCGAGGAAACCAAATCTCCTGCGATACCGACTGACGGCTGGATTCAGATCAGCGGTGCGCAGACGGTTACCGGATACAAATTGGTGAATAGCTTCACCGCAGGAAAGAAGTATCAGATTCTTGGAAGCAATCAGGTTACTGACTCGACTAAATCATTAGGAATGGGATACGATAGCAGTAACGGATACTATCTGGGAACACTCAGTAATGGCATAACAGAAATCGGCGGAGAGAAGTTTGTTACATATGACGGTTCCATTGACACTGATACTGACGAGATAAATGTTTGGCAGTATACGACGAATAGTTATCTGAAAAACACATACTATACCAGCTATTATTTGATCTGGGGTGGCAGTAGCACGGGTTTTACTGTTCATAATAGTTATAAGGATAGTTTTAGTTACAGTAATAACTGTGTATATAACACAACCGAAGGATATTACCTTGTATATAACGGAAGCTCCTTTGCTGCAGCGGATTCTGTCAGCTCAAACAATACTTATATCTATGAATACGGGGACTGGACCATCAGCAGCACTGAGTATGCGGCCATGTCCGGAAAAACAACCTATGTCCTTCAGAACAGCAGCAGCCTGACCGATGCAGCTATCAAAGAAATGATCAGGGCAAACCTGAATGTTTGGGTCAGCAATGTTGCGGATCAAGCTCATGCCGACGCTCAACTTACAGAGGACTATAGCTTTAGCGGCAGCGTCACTCCCGGCACGAACGGAACATATACGCTTGATGTAACATATGGAGGCGTTAGTATTGGCAGCATAAAGGTTTATATTGTCGATAACGCTGCGCCTACCGTATCCGTAACCCCCTCCGGCAGCGTTGCACTCGGTGCGGATTCCTCCGCTCTCGTTGGTTCAACCATGTATATTAACTATACTATTGATGGAGAAACCGTTTCCGAAACCGTAGACGTTACCTTCGGCATGGTAACTCCTCCTGCAGGTCAAACTTTTAGCGATGCTGGCTTGTATACCGGCTGTACCGTAACATACAATTCTATTGACGGCAGAACGGTTACCTATGCGAACTACACTTTGAACATCTATTCTCTTGACTATCCGGACTATCCTGAGCCCGGTGCGATATCGGTCAACAAGACAGCCAGCGGTATTGACTGGTTTAATACTGGTCTCGCAAATGTCGAGCTTTCTGCAAAGGGTGTTCCATCAAACAAGGGCGTAGACATTGTAATTATCGTTGACACTTCAACCTCAATGAATAGTACCGTAGGTACTACCGGAAAGACCCGAATTGAGGTTCTGCGCGAATCCTTGGTTAAGCTGGTAAATACACTTTCGACTCCGAATGTCAGCGGGGAACTTCCCGATGTCAATGTGGCAATCGCTGATTTCAATGATCATACGGTTAACACCACTAGCAGCTTCGCTTTTGATACTACAAATAGGTTTGATGACGATACAGAAATGAATGTCAGCGACTACGGCTTTACCGATTATTGTCCGGGCAATGTCTATACAGGACCCAATGCAGGGACATCGAATGATCAGGCAGAAGGTAAAGGCCATTTTAATGCTGCTGCGTTTGTTCCCGTTTCGTCACTCGTCGGAAATGACTTTTCATCTATTCAAGTGCAGAGCAATAGAGGTACCAATTATGATGCCGGCCTTGGCTATGCATATCTGCTTGCAAAGGCAAAGAAGGCTCAGAATGACGCTAACCATGATGAAAGAGATATCGTTGTCATCTTTATGTCGGACGGCGCTCCGCATCAGTTCAATTTCTTTGTAAAGGATTACTGGTCGAATCCCGGCACTTCCGATTCAACTTATTCATCCTGGCAGGCTGCGAATACAAACTGGAAAAACTTTATTACCGGAAGCGGCACCTGTAATATTCTATCCGGATCAAACACATTGTATATGAACGAAAACAATGGCCGCAAGCATTGGTATGCCGAGGCGATAAAGGCTAACCCAAAAAGCGAGTATTCCATTGTTGATATGAGTTCGGATCACCATACTGCCGGAACGGAAAATGTTCATATTATTGGTGATGACCATATGTTTAATGTCAATGGTCTCGGAGCAGAACTGTATACTATAGGCTTTGGTTTGTCGGAGGATACTCAGATAGAGTTGACTGTTGATGACCAGAAAAAGGTACTTTCCCGACTCTCAAGCGGAGATGGTTACAGCTATTCCGCTGACTCCGCATCGGATCTTACAGAAGCATTTGAATCCATCGTCGGCAAGGTTCTGACCGCGGCAAAATATGCATATTATGAAGATACCATGGGCGAAGCCTTTGAGCTTCAGACCGGAGATCACGGTACCAATAAACAGACTATCCAGGTCAAGAGGTATACGGTTGTCAGAAAGTCCGATGTAGGAAAGACCTTCACCATCGGCGGCAGTTCGATCACCCTTACTGCTGAAAACATTGACAGCTATGTTGGTCAGCGTATAGATGGTATTGACCCCGTTGTTATCGAGACAGTTACCTTTAAGAGCGACGGCAGCGAGGCATACTCAGATCAGATCGGCTCGGGTACAACCAACATTATAGACAACGGCGTTATCGTTGCAAAGTATTTTCGTTACAATCTTTCATCAACCACTAAGGAGATCACTGTTCCGGTTATGGATACTACGGTTGTGACTGATGTTCCCGATAAACAGCATCCTTATACCATGAGGTCCTATTCCTTCTCGACGGATCCCTTCAGTGAGGGCTGGACAAAGGAGAACAGCAGCAGCGGCACCGGCTCAGGGTGGACGTATAATTCAACAAATATATATTCAAGAAGCTGTAACGGAAGTACTATTTACACACCTAACGCCAAGCTGTACACTCCCGAGATTGGAGTACCTGCGGCAGGTGGTAACTTTACGATTGATGTATTCTACTATTCAAGTAAGTACGGTGCAGTGGGTGATCAGCTTAAGTTCTACGTACAAGAAAAAATTGACGGAGGATGGGAGACAAGCTCACTGAAGCTGACTCATACCATAACTTCTGATAACTATAATTTCATGTACCCCTGCACTGTCGACCTTTCCGGATATGAAGGAAAGACAGTACGAATTATGATGCACCATGATGTTGGAAAGGGCTATGGTATCAGAGTTGACAACGCTGTTTTCTGTGGCTATAACTTCGCCACGGCGCAGTCCGGTGCAACCGAGACTAAACAGCTTGCACCCTATACCTTCTATTGGATTATCGGTGATATAACCGAGGACGAGATCGCACTGAGCTATAATGTCTATCTCAAGAATTCCATTCTTGATAATAACCAGACAGGCGTTGCGGATGGCATCTATCCCACCAATACGGAAGCGATCCTCCATTATACCAACTATCTTGGTACAAAGTGTAAGAAGGATACCGTTTCTCCCGAGCTCCCCTGGGGTTCTGCGGTCGTAAGATATGCGTTCTATTATGTTGATGAGAGCGGCAAGCCCATCATCAATCTGGTAAGCGGCCAGACGGGCAGCTTTGCCAACAGGATCGCTGCCGTTGATCCTACTCAGTACCAGAAATTCAGGTTTGGGTCCACGGTCAACATCGATGCTTCTGAGCTTGCCGAAGCATATGGGCTTACCCTATACGACGCTGCTTCTACTTATAGCGTAACTGCGGGATCCGGTATGTCCGATGGCAGTTGGAGCATTACCAAAGGTACCGATAAAGCCGCAACCACATATGTTACCGGCTATAGCGGATCGAACTTCAGCAATAGCACGACCGCTACAGGTGCAAATTGCAGCAACACTACCGTTTGGTTCGCTGTTGTTTATCGAGTTGGAGCAAGAGACGATACTATAGTTGTTGACTATGGTCTGCCTGTTACGGTCAACGTGCTGGAGAATGATCTTCTCAGCATGATTAACGATAAGGCAATTGCAGGCGTTGCATCTGAGGACGAAAGGCCCAAGGCAGAGGGTACCCTCCTTGACAGCACCACCGGTGTTGCACTTGCCAGTGGATTTGGCACGGAAAAGCAGGGCACTTATGGAAAAGCAGTTGTCACAGACAATGCAAGGGGTACTATCAGCTATCAGCTCAATTCGTTTATCAATGGTGTTGAGACGCTTGCATATGCTGTTAGGTGTCCGTATGTTGACTCGACAGGCGCAACTGTTGATACCTACTATTACGCTAACCTCACCATAATTCCGGCAACCACCGTCTATTACGAGGACAGCTTTGTTAATTACTCGGAAGAATGGACTGTTCCGGATAACAATGAGAATCCCGAACAGGCTCAGGACCGTCCCGGCTATAACAGCAATCCTCAGCTTGACGCGAATAACCTCTACGGTTATGATCCGATATACGATGATGAGCTTGCCTTCAGCATGAACGGCTATCATAAGGTAACGGTTAATGCAGATACAGATAGCAGTAACCCGCCTTCCGCAAACTTTACCTTCAAGGGAACCGGCTTTGATGTTATTTCCAAGACCGACTCCACAAGCGGACTTATGATCGTTCAGGTCGAGAACAGCAGTGGAGGGCTTGTAAAGAGCCTGATCGTTGATACTTATTATGGCTATACATATAATAACGGTATCTGGACTGCGGTACCCTCTGAGGGCACGCCGGGTGTCTGGCAGGTACCCGTCATAAAGGTTTCCGATCTTGCTTATGGCGAATACACCGTAACGATAAAGGTAATCTATAACAGTAGCTTTAATCATACCGGAAGTGACAGCTACACCGTTTACCTCGATGCGATACGTATTTACGACCCTGCAAAGGGAAATGAGACGGCAGAAGCTGCATACAAGAGCGATGGTGAAGCAAATCCTGACTTCGTACGTTTCAGGGACTTCGTTTTCAGCAGAATCGGCGTTCAGAATGGAACGGAATATACCTTTACAGGAGCGATATTTATCGACGGTATGGGCGAAGTAACTGCTCCTGCAGAAGGCTATTCATTCAATTACCTGAATCCCAGCCCCAACAATGAGATCTATCTCGCACCCGGACAGGGAGTCTATTTCAGGCTTATGACCGATAAGGATCCGAGCAACGCCCGATTCATGATTGGTACAAAGCTTGCATTTGGTGATTCCGGAAAGCTGGCACTGTCGCAGAAGAATGTATCGACTTATGTAACAGATCCTTGGATCGAATTAACTCTGGTCAACGATCTTTCAACGACTGCCGATATGTACTATGAGCTGAAGAATATTTCATGGTCAACGACAACTATTAACGAAAAGACGTACTATGTATCTTCAGATCTGATGTTCAGCAATCCTGCGACTAAGGGAACGAGCAGTGTCATTTCGATTACCAATATCAAGGTGACATCGAATGACGGCGTTAAATTTGTAACCACTACCGATTCTTCCGCCGATCCGAACGCGCTGCTTCAGGAGAACGAAAATTCCATCGTTGCCTGCTGCGATGTCAGGGGCATTGAGGCTGCGGTCGAGCATCTCGATTATCTCTATGGCGACTATACCATTGGCGATGTAAACGGAGATGGTAATGTCAACACATTTGATGCTCTTCTCGTAATGCGTTATGCCCTCGGATTGGTAGAGCTCAAGGGCTCGAAGCTCAAGGCGGCTGACTTTAACGGCGACGGAACCGCCAGCTCGTATGACGCTCTCGTCCTGATGCGCCATGTGCTTGGAGCTGACTGAGCGGTTTCATGCTCTGATAAAATGGGGTGGGCAACACCCACCCCGGCACTTACTCGATTATTTGGAGGTAACCAATGAAGAATTATTCAAAGCCTGAAATTGCTTTCGTGAATTTTGGCGTAAAAGCGGCCGGGGACTGTTCGTTAACTGTAAGCACTAACTTTGGCAGTGCTTCAACCTGCACATACGACTTGGGAGGCGGATTTCTTCTTTTCCTATCGTTAGATAAATGCTCGGTCACTCCGCAGAATGGTGATGAAAGCGAATTCTGCTATCATGTTCCCATTGCCGGATCAAGGATTTTCCATTCCTAATTTAGAATAGCGACAATTACCCCGCTTGAACGGCGGGGTAAATTCCTAATATGAGCAAGAAAATTGGAATTTTAATTGCGGTTATTTCCGCAGCAGCGTTTTTGGCACTTATAGGAGTGTTGGCAAGCGGCCTATCGGGCAACAAACAGCCAACACCGGAGCCTACCGAGGTCCCGTTCGTTCCGGAAGAGGAGGAGGTCGTTGTAGAAAACGGCTCCGTGCTAAGCCTGACGAATGGCTTACAGCTCAAGTACATTGCGCGTGTTTCGGGTCTGTTCTTTGAGGACGGAAGCAATGATATGGTCAGCAATTTCCTTTCTGCCACATTTGTGAACAATTCGGAGCAGTATATCCAGTACGCCAAGGTTAGCCTGTATTGCGACGGAGTACAGTACTGCTTTGAACTCAGCACTGTGCCGCCGCATTCTACTATACGGGCCTTTGATATCAACAGGAAGACCGCTCCGGTCAGGGCGATGAAAATTTCGGGAGTTGTCGAGCAATATGTGGCATTTGACAAGGCCCCGAGCAGGCATGAGGATATGCTTGAGATAACGGCAAGCGATAACATAATCTATGTAAAGAACATCACCGATGAGCGCATTGACGGCAGCTTCTATGTCTATTATAAGAACTATGACTCAGGAATACTCGTTGGCGGAATAACCTATCGAGTCAGAGTCGAAGGAGGAATTGACGCCGGTGCGACATACACAGGATATGCGCCCCATTTCAGCGATAGATACAGTCAGGTTATGTTTGTTGTCTATGATGCAGAATAAGCTTTACTCCTTCGCAGGGATCGTATTCAAAATAATTGTGCCTTGGGAGATGGCAGAATCTGAGCAGTTCAGAAGCTTCGAGGTCCATGGTGCTGAGCCGGATTTCATTATAGATGTAAACGCCGGAAGAGCGCAAGACTATGAGCACGAAGAGGACTACAAGCATGTTGCTCGTGACGGAAATACCATCAAGCTGCTGTACAAACCATCTATCGCGAAGAAAGCGTATCCGCTCTGCATACTGAATGATGCGAACGCTCCTGCTCTGATAACTGAAAAAGGTGCGTTTGTGCTTCATTCCTCGTTCGTCCTGACGGACGGAAAAGCTATAGTTTTTTCCGCTCCGAGCGGTACGGGGAAGAGTACACAGGCAGAGTTTTGGAAACAAGAGCGCAGTGCTGAAATTATCAACGGCGACAGAACGATAGTTTCACTTTGCGATACTGTTTTCTATGCAAACGGATGCTTTTTGAGCGGCTCAAGCGGCTACTGTAAAAACGTTACTGCTCCGATCAAAGCGGTTGTACTGCTTGGACAGGCCAAGGTGAACCAAGCGCGCCGCGTCAGCGGCGTTGAACCGTTTGTGCGCATTCTCAGCGAAGTAATGATAGACAGAACCAGCGAGGATCGGATGAAAAACACAGTTGAACTTGTGAGCAAGCTCATATCAAGCGTGCCTATCATCGAATTCAACTGCGAATTAGACCCAAATACCGTTGAATACCTGGAGAGGTACCTATGATCGTTGACGATAGACTGATTAACGGGGAGCCATATTGGGCTGCTTACTTGCACTCCAAAGGCTCAAAGCTCGGTCTGCCCATCTCGGGAACATTTGAGCTGACGCCCAGATGCAATTTTAATTGCAAAATGTGTTATATTCATCAACCGACAAACAGGCCGGAGCTTAACGCAGACGAGTGGCTGGAGATAGGTGAAGCCGCTGTTAAAAAAGGAATGCTGTTTTTGCTTCTCACCGGAGGAGAGCCTCTGATACGCTCGGACTTTCCAAAGATCTACTGCGGATTGAAGGATATGGGGCTTGTTCTATCCGTAAATACCAATGGTTCACTTATCGACGATGAGCTGTTTGAGCTGTTTGTCAAGAACCCTCCAAACAGACTCAATATTTCCCTCTATGGCGGAAGTGAAGAAGCATATGAAAGGCTGTGCGGCAATGCAAAGTTCTCAGTCGTTGCAGGAAATATAAGAAGACTGCATGAAGCCGGCGTTCCGATACGAATAAACGCATCTATCACGCCGTACAACGTCTCTGAAATAGAAGCCATACATGCTTTTGCCAGAAGTGAGGGGCTGGGCATTCAGGCATCAGCGTATATGTATCCGCCGGTACGAATAGAGGGCAGCGAATTCGGAGCTGCGCCGCATAGGTTCACTGCCGAGGATGCGGCTAAGCACATGCTGGAGTGCCGTGAACAGATTATGAGTCCGGAGCAGCTTATCAGATCCATCGACGGAATAGGCGATGAGCATGAGGAGTGCACAGGAAGCGAGGGCAAACCCATGCATTGCCGAGCAGGACGCACCGCTTTTTGGATAACTTGGGATGGCCGCATTCTTCCGTGCGGAATGTTTCCATGCGAAGGGTATAATGTTCAAAAACGAGGCTTTGAGGAAGCGTGGGAACTGACCAGAGCCGATGCGAATGAACTTGAACCTCCCGCTGAGTGCATGAGCTGTTCTCATCGCAAGGATTGCGTGATGTGCGCCGCATGCGGATTGGCGGAGACGGGGAATCTTTCTAAGCCGCCGGAGTATGTCTGTACATTTACAAAGACGTTTCATGGCCTGATAAGGCAGAAGTACTGCAAGGAGGAGATCAATGAAAATAAATAAAGGCTTTATTCATAGGGAGATAATCGGCGACCATGTTTTGGTTCCGGTCGGAAGCGAAAACATGAAGCTTAACGGTGTGTTTCCCATGTCCGAGACCGCCGCTGCCATATATGAGCTTTACTGTGATGGCTTGGAGGAGCATGAAATAGTCGACAGGCTACTGCAGGAATATGAGATCGACAGAGAGACATTGACTGCGGATGTACATGAATTCACGGAAAAGCTGATTGAGGCAGGCATACTTATCATAGAGTAAGATATAGTAAAACAGTTATTGAAGCGTGAAAAGGAGAAAGGGATGTACAGGATCGTCAAGCTCATTGACTGCCCCGAAATGAAGCAGAGGGCGGCCGAATGGTTTAACAGCAAATTCAATATTCCCATCGAAGCATATCTTGAAAGCATGGACGATTGCCTGAGCGGCGACGACGCAGTTCCGCAGTGGTACAATGTCGTAGATGGGGACAGGATAATTGCCGGCTGCGGCATAATTGCCAATGATTTTCACGACAGACCTGATTTGACGCCCAACCTGTGTGCGCTGTATGTGGAGGAGGAATACCGCAGGCAAGGTATTGCAGGAAAACTGCTGGACTTTGTTCGCGGCGATATGAGGAATATGGGAATAGAGACCCTCTACCTCGTCACAGACCATGATTCATTCTATGAGCGCTACGGATGGGAGTTCCTGTGCATGGTCCAAGGGGATGGAGAGGAAGAAATGACAAGGATGTATGTCCATAGATAGAACTGCAGGAGCCTACCAAGAAATGCGGCTTGCAAATAATCGATAGCTATACTATAATGAATTTGCAAGAATCATCGGGGATAGATGTCCCTGTTATAATAGAAGGTTGGTAAGAATATGTCTTTTTCAGGCAAAATGCAGAACAGTCACTATTACAGCGTCTTCTTTGCGCCAAGGGGCAGGGATAGGATCTATGATCTTGGTATGCAGATAGCGCAGATGTATCTGAGCCCGTATGACAAGCTCATCGGCATAATAGGTGAAGCCGGATCGGGCAAGAGTATGCTGATCAAGGGAATGTTTCCGGGGCTTGAACTGACCAATGACGATAACGGCGTGAATATGCGTCCGCTTCCGCTGTTGGATCAGGACGATGAAGGCTTCTTTACTGCGCACACATATCATGTGGACATTCGCTTTGAGGCCGCTTTCACCCAGATGCATACGCTGGCGGAAGCGATACTGCGTGCTGTTAAGAATGGCAAGCGTGTTATAGTTGAGCATTTTGACATGATTTTCCCGTTCCTCGGAACGAATGCAAACCTGCTGATCGGGGTAGGCGAGGAAATAATCATTAACCGTCCGACGATATTTGGTCCGCTTCCGGGTGAGATACACAGAAAGGTCGCAAGATCAATCGTGTACAGGCGTATGGCGCATTCGGCAGAAGATCTCTGCGAGATATATCTGCCTGAGAAGTACATGAGGAATTGCCATCATGGCGATATCAAACACGGATTTGTCCTTGAATTTACGGAAAAGCCGGATTTTGATATAGACAAGCTTGAAGCCGATGTTCTCGAGGCAATTAAGCAGGATATCGGTATCTACTATTTGGACGAGGGACATATCAAGATTGGAGATAGGGTACATGCCTGCACCGGACCCAGAACGCATGTTCCGTCGACGGGCGCAATAGAAAACCTGCGCTTGATAAAGCAGTTCTTCTACGACCCGATAAAGGATAAATACATGCTTGCAGGACGCGTCGGCCCAAGGGTCGGAGTTGAACAGGCTAACGACTTCAACGACTTGGCAAGCGACTGATAAATAGCTGAATGATGGAGCTGCGATACTAATGCAAGCTCCATTGCTGCAATATAGCAGAATTCAAATTAATGTCATAGACGGAAAGGGTGGTATTTATATGATGATGAGTCGTGTACGGAGGGTTCACGCTTCATAACCCTCCAATAGAATTATCGGAGGACTAAAATGAAAAACCAAATCACCATCCGTGAAGCAGTCACGGAACAGGATATTGCTGTGTTTTGGCAGCAGCTTCGAATCTATTTTATTCGGGATATCTTTCCAAACCCGGAGGACGAGGACAGAGAATACTTCCTCAGTGATACCGAATACCGGGCGGATATGCAAAAGATACATGATAGGCCGCAGGATCGCTGCCATTACCTGTTCTTCCATAGGAATGGCCAAGACATAGGTTTTGCCATGCCGGTCATATTCAACACGGAGGACGGCAAATGTTTTATCATGGAATACTGCGTCTATCCGGAGTTCCGGGGCAGCGGAACAGGCAAAGCGTGCGCTGCCGTGCTCATAGATTGGGCAAGAGAAAACGGCGCACTCTATGCAGAACTGAACTATGGCAGCAATGAGCGACGGTTCCGTTTCTGGGAAAGCTTAGGCTTTGTTGAAAACGGAGTCGACGAGTGGGGTGAACCGCTGATGATATTGCCCCCGAAAGATGAAGTTCCCATTACTGTCGAAATCCTATCAGACCCGGAGGACTGGCAGCTCAAGAAGCTGGAGAATGGATTCCTAAAGGAGATCGGCGAGCAAATGCTGACGGAGGAAAAACAGGAGAAGCTGCAGCAGGCGATTCGAGACGGAAAAATCACATTCTTTATGGCGAAGCGTGGCTACCGCGCAGTAGGAATGTGCAGCGTTGCAAAATGCTTCTCAACTTTTGCCTGTTCCGATACCGGCGTGTTCGATGATTTCTATATCGAACCTGCGTTCCGCAGGAAAGGCGCGGCAAGGAAGCTTGCGCAGGCAGCACAGCAATGGTGCAGTGATAATACCGTTTCAAGCCTGACCGTTTGCTGCTCTCCTTGCGACGAAGGAATGTATAGGGCGCTTGGCTTTGATGTCAGATTGGGATCGACTTTTGCGCATACAGAATAATTGAATTCGGCGGGGGATCGGAAAGCCGGCTCACCGCCCAAATAAATCAGCTGACACATAAGCTACGGCTGCGAGAAATGCAGCCGTAGCATGTTTTTTCGTTATACTTCTGTTTACGATACCATCAAATTGGCATTGAGCTTCTGTTTCCGTGCCTTATCGTGCGCGGCTATTGAGAGCATCAATCAAGGAACAACCTTGTTTTCTTATATACATCTCCGCTCCCTAATGTAAGAACGATGTCATTCTTTTCGGCATGTTCGTCCAAATACTGTTTGATAAGCTCAAAGGATGGAATGTAAAGAGCATTATCTGTCTCATCATTGATAGCTTTAACCATATCGCGGGCATGAACGCTCCCGTCATCTATTTCCCTTCCGGGGTAAATGTCCGGTACAAGCACATAGTCCGCTCCGCAGAAACAGTCAACGCCTTGCGTGAACAGTGTCTTCGCTCTTGTAAAGCTGTTGCACTGGAAGACGATATAGAGCTTATTGTGAGGGGTGCGCATTGCGCAGTCGATCGCTGCACGGATCTCCGCAGGGTGGTGTGCGTAATCGTGGTAGATCCCGACTCCCTTGGCGTTTTCGCCGTAGAATTCAAATCTGCGCTGCACGGAACGGAAAGCCGCGAGTGCCTGCGCAATGGCGGAGAATTCAGCCCCGTGGGCTAGTGCGGCTGAAGCAGCGGCAATGGCATCGAGCATATTATGCCTTCCCGGGACGTGAAGGATAATCCTTCCAAGGTTTCCGTCGCCCTTGTGCATGAGGTCGAACCTTGCGCAGCCAAGCTCATCATAGCTGATATTTTCAGGGTAGTAATCCGGCCCATTCTCCGTGTCAAGGCCATATGTTATGGTCCTGCCGCTGAATTCCGAGATAAGCCTGCGTACGCTTGCATCATCGGTACACCCTATGAAAAGTCCATCCTCGGGCATACGATCCAAGAACTTGCGGAAAGCGTTGACAATATTATCGAATGTCTTGAAATAGTCAAGATGGTCATTATCTATGTTGTTGATAAGGACAACCGTCGGATGCAGGGTCAAAAAGCTTTCCACATACTCGCAAGCCTCCGTAATGAAAAGGTCGTGCGAGCCCAAACGGATGCCGCCGTGCAGAAAATCGACCATACCACCGACATGGACGGTTGCATCAATACCGCCAAACTCGCTGATGAGCGCAAGCATGGAGGTAATCGTGGTCTTGCCGTGACACCCTGCGATTCCGATGACATCCTTATAACCCTCGCTTATCATGCCAAGCGCGACCGAACGTTCGATCTCGGGAATGCCAAGCTCCCTTGCACGGATGCGCTCGGGATTGTCGCTCTTAATCGCAGCGGAATAGACCACGCAGTCGCAGTCCTTTACGTTTTCGGCACATTGTCCGATCTGAACGGGAATACCAACTTCTGCAAGCCTTTGGGTGAAGGGCGAAGTGGTCTTGTCAGAGCCTTCAACAATGCAGCCGCGGTGCTGAAGGATCTGCGCCAGTCCGTTCATCGAACAACCGCCGATGCCAATAAAATGTATTCTATCGTTAGCTTTGAATTTATAGCTCATAAACACCTTCAATTATTTGGTAAGAGTATTTCACTCCCAATACTCTATTATACTACTTAACAGCAGAATTGGCAACAAGTCCAACGCCTGTTATGCATTTTTATGAGGCTTTTTGATTTCTTTTGTCGGAAGCAGCGCAAGCACTGTCGCAATCAGCATGACAATGCAGCCGATAAGCTCCCTTGCGGTCATCGTCTGGTGCAGGATAAGCGCGCCGGAAACGACGGATACGACTGATTCAAGGCACATGATGAGAGACGCTATCGTGGGGTCAAGATCCCTCTGTCCGACCACCTGAAGGGTGTAGGCTATGCCGCATGCAAATATGCCGGCATACAAAAGGGGCTTATATGCGGCAAGGATAGCGTGGATATCCGGAGTTTCGAAAATAAACATACATATTCCGCTAAGAACCGCAGCCGTTGCAAACTGGATCGCACTGAGCGCACAGCTGCTGAGGTACGGCGCATAGACGGAAATAAGAAGGATATGTATCGCAAAAAAGAACGCGCATAGCAGGTAGAGAATGTCGGATACTTCGAGCGCAAAGCCCTGCTTGACGCACAGCAGATACATACCGACAAGCGCGATCGCTGCACTTATCCATACAAGATATCCGGCTCTTTTTTTGAAAAAGATGCCCAAAATGGGGACGAGTATGATGTAAAGCGAGGTAATGAATCCTGCTTTCCCGATGGAGTCTCCGAGTGCGATTCCGGTCTGCTGAAGACTTGATGCAGTGAATAGAGCTGCGCCGCAAAGCATACTGCCGACTATAAACCATGTCCTGCTCTTGCCTGCCGGGAGAGGAAGGATTTCCGTTTGCTTATTCGGATTCCTTTTTCTTCTAAGCTCCGGAATGAACGGAAGAAGTATTATCGCTCCGATCAGGAAGCGAATTGAATTGAAGGTGAACGGTTCGATGTGATCCATCGCACTGCTCTGAGCGACAAACGTTGCGCCCCATATTACGGCTGCCAGAACGAGAAGCAGCGAGCTTCTAAGCTTCTTATATGCATTGCGATTCTGCATGTTTTCATCTCCTGTCGAATATCACTTGGTTATTATAGAGTACAAGCGGTTAATTTGCAAATCCTTTTTAGGCTGATGATTCGATATTTCGTGTAAACGCTTGTATTTCGCGCGGATTGAGGGTATAATCACCATGTAACATATTTAATACCCGGGGGCATAAGGCTCTCGGGCAAAAGCCGTTTAGAAGAAAGGCAGCAATATGCGCAATATTATCAGCAAGGATTCCATGCCCGTATCAAGCTGGTCAGGAGGCAGGACCACGGAGATCTTCATCTTTCCCGTTGGAGAAAGGTATTCGGACAGGAATTTCCTATTCAGAATCAGCACGGCGGAGGTGGAGCTTGACAGCTCCGATTTCACCTCGCTTCCGGATTACGAAAGGCTCATCGCTTGCTTAAGCGGTGAAATGCTTCTCACCCACAATAGCGGCGACAGCATAAGGGTGAAACCAATGTCGAGCATTCATCGATTTGACGGAGGGGCGGATACACACTGCGAGGGCAGGGCAAGCGACCTTAACCTTATGCTCAGAAAGGGCAGGGCAAAGGGATCGCTGCGCTTTGTTCCGCCAGGAGATAAGCTGAGTTTTTGTCTGTCAGATAAGCAATTCGTCGTAATCTATTCACCGTCAGAGGGAAGAGCGGCGGTAATGACGGACGGGAAGTACACTGAAGAAACGGCTTCCCTTTCAGCAGTTTTTTATGTGGAGCTGATATAGGAGGATTCGGATGCAGAACCCACTCTTTTCGGTACTCGGCAGATCGCAGAACTATGTTCGGCTTAGAGAGGCACTTGCGAAAGGTGAGGGCCCGGTCAGCGTATTCGGTCTTGGCGAAGCCCAGCGCATGCATGTTGAAAGTGCGCTTCACGCGGAATTAGGCGGTGTAACGCTCTTTGTTGCGCCGAGCTCACATTATGCGAAGCAGACACTGGAAGCGGTGTCCGCATATCATCCGGACGCAATGCTCTTTCCTGCAAGGGAAGTGCCGCTGAACGCTCGCAGCTTTGTTCAGTCCCAAGAGCTTACTATGCAGCGAATGAGGGTTATCAACAGGCTTGTGAATGGAGATGGCGGCTTTGTGATAGTCGCAAGCATAGAGGCACTGATGCAGCGGATGGTGATGCCGGAAGCGATCGCAGGCTATTCGAGGACCGTTAGGGTCGGCATGACCATAGAACCCAAATCCCTATTGAAGCACTTTATCGATGCCGGCTATGAGCGTGTTGAAGTGTGCGAGGGAAGGGGACAGGTCACCCAGCGCGGAGGCTGTATAGATATATTTCCGGTGACAACCGATAATCCCGTTCGTATCGAGTTTTTTGATGACGAAGTCGATACAATGAGGGAGTATGATCCGCTCACGCAGCGTTCAATAGAAAACGTGATGAGCATCAGTATACCGCCTGCAACTGAGCTTCCGCTGACACGGGATATGCGGCAGAAGGGAATTGCAGCGCTAAGAAAATACCCGCGATATGAACCTGAAACAGAGAAGCTGCGGGCCGGAGGAGTTCCGGACAATGCGCTTGCGCTGCTTCCGTTGTTCAGTCCCCAAGAATACTGCCTCATCGACTACCTTCCCGATAACAGCATTATCCTTATAGACGAACCGGCAAGGATCGATGAGAGCGCAAAGTATGCTTACACCTCATTTATGAACGAGCTTGGAGACGTGCTTGCCGCGAATGAGGGGCATCCGCTTCAGGAGGGGCTTGTCCACACCGCAAGCTATACGATCGAGCGGCTCAATACCAAAAGAAGCGCAATGCTGTTTGCGTTTTCACGGAGCTATAACCTGATAAGGCCCAACGCAGTGGTCAAGTTTGAGACCATGCAGATCCCAAAGTATATGCTGGGTGTTCAGGGTCTGGACGATGCGCTCAGACAGGACATTACCGGGTGGAAGAAAAAGGATTATTCCGTGCTTGTCTATGCAGGCGAGCACGCGCAGAGGGTCAAGGATCTGTTCGAGGAGCTGGATCTGGAAGCTCCTATAATCCCGCATTTGGAACGCGAGATTATCCCTCGTGAAGTCAGCATAATCGGAGAGAGCATACCGATGGGTTTCGAATACCCGGAGCTTTTGCTTGCGGTGATTTCAGAGCATGAGCTGTTTGGCGCAGAATTTCGCCGTCAGGCGGCAGAGCCCAAGCGCAGCAAGAACATGCTATCGCTTGTGGAGCTTTCTCCCGGGGATTTGATAGTCCATGAGCGTCATGGCATCGGAAGATTCAACGGCGTATCTTCCCTGACCGTGGACGGCAAAACCCGTGACTATATCGAGCTTTGCTATCAGGGCGGCGATAAGGTCTATATCCCGACTGATCAGCTGGACAGGGTGCAGAAATACATCGGCGGAGATGTTGAAAAGCAAAAGTTGTCTAAACTCGGCTCAACCGAATGGCAAAAGACCGTTGCGCGGACCAGGGACAGCGTAAAGCATCTTGCATTCGACCTTGTTAAGCTTTACGGCGAACGCTCAAGGCGCAAGGGCTTTCGTTTTTCACCGGATACCGATTGGCAGCGCAGGCTTGAGCTCAGCTTCCCGTTCAACGAAACTCCGGATCAGCTTACTTCTATCGAAGAGATCAAGAAGGATATGGAGTCCGACAGAATAATGGATAGGCTGCTCTGTGGTGATGTCGGCTATGGAAAGACGGAGGTTGCTCTGCGTGCTGCGTTCAAGTGCGTCATGGACGGCAAGCAATGTGCTTTTCTCGTCCCGACTACCATCCTTGCCCAGCAGCACTATAACACATTGACTTCTCGCTTTGCCGATTTTCCGGTTCGTGTTGAGCTTCTTTCAAGGTTCAGAACTGCGGCGGAGAGCAGGGAGATCAAGCACAAGCTTGAAAACGGTGAGATAGATGTGATAATCGGCACCCACAGTCTGTTGGCAAAGGACGTGAAATTCTACGACTTGGGGCTTCTGATTATAGATGAGGAACAGCGGTTTGGCGTAAACCACAAGGAACAGATAAAGAACATGAAGCAAAATGTTGACGTGCTGACCCTTTCCGCAACGCCGATCCCACGAACTCTTCACATGAGCATGAGCGGAATACGCGATATGAGCGTCATTGATACCCCACCGCAGGAACGCTTTCCGGTACAGACCTATGTAACGGAGTATTCCGATCGCCTTGTTCGTGAAGCGATATTGAAGGAGCTCGGCAGGGGCGGACAGGTGTTTTACCTATACAACAATGTCAAGGGTATGGACCTGTTCGCAGAGAGGCTGTCAAAGCTCGTTCCCGAAGCAAGGGTCGTCTATGCCCATGGCCAGATGCCGGAGCAGCAGCTCGAAAAGACTATGCTGGACTTTATCGAGAATAGGTTTGATGTGCTCCTTTGCAGCACGATTATAGAAAACGGCATCGATATTCGCAACGCAAATACGCTCATAGTGCAGAACTCCGACTGCTTTGGGATTTCACAGCTCTATCAGCTCCGTGGGCGCATTGGCAGGGGATCAAGGCTTGGCTACGCTTACTTCACATTCGAAGCCGACAAGGTATTGACAGAAACGGCAGCCAAACGTCTTGCGGCAATAAAGCAGTTCACGCAGTTCGGTTCGGGCTTCCGTATTGCCATGCGCGACCTTGAGATAAGGGGCGCCGGCGAGCTTCTGGGCGCGGAGCAGCACGGTCATATGGAGGCAGTGGGCTATGAGATGTACTGCAAGCTCATAGACTCCGCAATAAAGGAAGCCAAGGGAGAACCTGTCAAGGTCAGTGTCGATACCGTCATGGAAATCCCGATCGACGCCTATATTCCAAAGAAATACATCACTCGGGAAGAGACAAGGATGCAGATGTACAGGCGCATAGCTTCGGTCACGAATATCGACGAGATGAGCGACGTGCAGGATGAATTCATCGATCGCTTCGGCGATATTCCAAAGCCTGTGCAGAACCTGCTGGACATCTCGCTCTATAAGGCGCGCGCATCGAATATGGGTATTACCAAGATTTCGGTAAAAACCGGTGAAATTCGAATTTCGATCGACAGCAGCACCAATATCGATCCTGTTAAGCTGGTGACAAATATTCCCTCTGTCGAGGGCGCATCTGTAATAGGAGGCAGCGAGACGGCCATCGTCATAAAACGCAGAAACAAAAGCGTTGAGGAGATGTTTGATGCAGCAAAATCAGTCATCAACACCCTGATGAGCTTTGTTGACGAAAATGAATCGGAGCCGTAATGAGCCGTTGCCAATTACTATTTGGATATGTTATAATGACATTGATATAGGAAGAGAAATAGATGAATGAACTGATAAACAAGCAGCATACCGATGAATTTAAGCATACTCGCTATGGGCTATTGGGCAACGTTTCGGATAACGGCTGCGGCGCTATCGCTGCATATAACATACTCAACTTCGAGGGCATCGAAACAAGCTTTGATGAGGTGGTCAAGGGCATCGGAATGCGTCTTGGCATGGTGATAGGCCTTGGCAAGCTTGGGACAAACCTGATTTCGCTCATGCTGTATCTTGCAAAATACTTCGTGCTGCGCATTCGTTTTCTGTTCCTGAAAAGGGGACGCGCGATGACGAACTGCAGCTCGGTACTGATTTTCTATTACTGGCGCAGCAAAAAGCGAATCGGGGCGCATTATATTTCGGCTCACAGGTGTGAGGACGGATTGTTTGATGTGTATAACTATGCGTTCAGGCCCATTCATGTCGATCTCACGGAATTCATCTCCGGAATGAGAGAAAAGCACGAGTACCCGATATGGCTGGTGGGCATCGTAAAGAGGAAAGGAAAGGGAAGATGAAAAAAGCAGAAAAGATAATAATTTGGGTGCTGCCGATTGTGATTTTTGCGGCTTTCCTCTGCTATGCAATGCTGTCTCCGAGAGCAGGAAGCATAGCGGTGATTACCGGTGCCGTTTCGGTATTTCTATTTACCGCATTTTTGCTGAGAGGCGCACGAAACGTGCTAAACTTCTTCCGAGTAGGCATGTATAACCGCAGGGATGAGCTTATTGGCGAACGCACCGCATACCATATGCACCCGAAAAAAGCGATATTCATCCGATCACTCATAGCGCAGCCTTTGATAATCTTTTTGGTTTATTTGATCTTCACTGCTGTCAACGGATACTCCGGGACCGTCTTCAGCAAATACTCCGCTATATTCATGCAGCAGAATGTGTACGGGATCGGCATGTATGCAAATGCCGCTTGGGATAAGTTGTCGTTAATTCCTGTGCCGGAGCTGTGGAATGAGCTGCTTGCTCTGATAGGAATTAACAACAGCGTGGTAACGACTGTAATTGCATTCGCTGTGAATTCGGTATTGGTTTCGCTTGTGTGCGTTATGCTCTATGAAGTGCTTCTCCTTGACTGCGACCGCCGCACATCGATGAACGGGGTGACGCTGCTGTTCATTTCGCCGACAATACTGTATCTCATGATGCCTAATTCAGGCACGGCCGCAATGATGCTGCTGTCGCTGATGTTCATCTACTATATGAAGACCTCGCATCCGGTGAAGGGGCTTATCTGTATGCTTGCGGCGATCACGGTAAATGTGCTATGCGCTGTGCTTCTCGTTCCGTTTATTCTGTTTACGGTAAAGCTTATTGTAAAGAGCAGAGGCTCTGCGGCTCCCGTTGCCGCGCTCTGCATAGGTACAGTGCTGGTGGCAGGCGTATGTGCGCTCATCGCATCAGGAGTGGTATCGGTGCCTGCGGCAAAGCTCATATACCCTGACGGCTTCCGTTGGTTTTTTGAAGGGCTGAGCGCTACGGTCACACGCTGGAATGCTTCACCATCGACATCGCTTCAGATGTTCTTTGCGATAGGAGCGCAAATAATCGCACTGCTTTTGCTTATACTATGTGCGAGGCGTGTTGATGCTGCAACGAACATGCTGGTGGCTGCCTGGCTTGCGCTGACCCCGATGGCGTTCTCTGATCCTTCCATGGCGGTTTATGCCGTCTGTATCTGTCCTGCGCTTCCGATACTGACCGCTGCTTCAGCCAAGACGCGGACTCAAAGGCTTATTGTATGCGCGATCATGCTGGCAGCATTTGTTCTGTTTGCATCGCTGATATTCGCGTATAGGCTCGTTTAGTCAAGATCGGCAAAATATAACCGTTTTTTGAGCAAAATACCGGCTTGCGAGTATTGAATTTTGCGTAATGCTGTGCTATAATTTCCTCGAAAAGTAGATATGCCTTATCAAGAGTGGCAGAGGGACCGGCCCTGTGAAGCCACGGCAACCTGCCTCGGTCATACCGGCAGCAAGGTGCTAATTCCGACGGCAAAGAGGAGGTCAATGAACCTCAGCTTTTCCGGGAGATGAGAGCAGTAAAGAAGTAATTTTGCGGTGCTCCATCGGGGCGCCGCTTTTTCTTGTAAAACCGCTTACACCCCGAACTTTCCATTGAAGAAAGGATAGAATATGAAAAAGATCAAACGTCTGTTCACCTCCGAATCAGTAACCGAGGGACATCCCGACAAGGTATGCGATAATATCGCCGATGCAGTCCTCGATGCAATGCTTACCAACGACCCCGGTTCACGCGTGGCCTGCGAATGCTGTGCAACCACCGGTATGGTCATGGTAATGGGAGAAGTTACTACTAATTGCTACATTGATATTCCCAAGCTTGTGCGTGATGTTGTGTTGGATATCGGCTATGATAAGCCTGAATACGGCTTTGACGGTCATACACTGGCAGTTATCAGCGCGATAAATGGGCAGTCCCCGGATATCGCAATGGGCGTTGACAAGAGCTTTGAAGCCAAGCATGGCGATACCGATCCATATGATATCGGCGCAGGAGATCAGGGCATGATGTTCGGCTTTGCCTGCGATGAAACACCGGAGTGTATGCCGCTTCCGATAAGCCTTGCGCATAAGCTTTCAAAGAGGCTTACCGAGGTTCGCAAGAGCGGTCTGCTTCCTTATCTGCGTCCCGACGGCAAAAGCCAAGTGACCGCGGAATATGATGAATCCGATCGTCCCATCAGGATCGATACCGTCGTAATATCCGCACAGCACGATCCGGATGTGGATATGGATAAGCTCCGTGATGACATCATTGAAAATGTTATTAAACCTGTTATTCCGGAAAACCTCATGGATGAGAATACCAAGGTGTTTGTAAACCCAACCGGAAGGTTTGTTATCGGCGGTCCGCAAGGCGATTCCGGACTTACAGGCAGAAAGATAATCGTGGATACCTATGGAGGCTATGGAAGGCACGGAGGCGGCAGCTTCTCCGGCAAGGACCCCACCAAGGTTGACCGCTCGGCAGCATATGCCGCAAGGTATGCGGCAAAGAATATCGTTGCTCAGGGCTATGCCAGGAAGTGCGAGCTCCAGCTTGCCTATGCGATCGGCGTTGCAAAGCCCGTATCCGTGCGCGTTGATACCTTTGGTACAGGCACGATCCCCGATTCCGAGATTGAAGCGATGCTGGTCAGGAGCTTTGATTTCAGACCGGCCGCTATCATAGAGCGACTAAGACTCAGACAGCCCATTTACAGAAAGACCGCCGCGTACGGCCATTTCGGGCGCGAAGATGAATGCTTCCCATGGGAAAAGCTGGATCTGGAGTTCATAAAGTAAAGACATATCAGCCTAACTTTGAAAGCCCCTGCTCAGGGGCTTTTCATTATTTGGAAACATTTTTTTGCTTTTGCCGCTTGTAAAGCCGAAATAATATGATATAATAAATACATACGAAAGCGGATATGCTTATCACAGCGATATCTTTTCGTAAATTATTACCGGGAGGTTGTTATTATGGAAAAGTGGAAATGTACGGTTTGCGGTTATGTTCATGAAGGCCCCATTACTCCGGATTTTAAGTGCCCCAAGTGCCATGTGGGTGCCGACAGGTTTGTAAAGCTCGTCGAGGAAAAGAAAAACCCCTATGCCGGAACCAAGACGGAAAGGAACCTTTGGGAAGCATTCGCAGGCGAATCCCAGGCGCGCAATAAGTATACTTATTTTGCTTCCGTTGCGAAGAAGGCAGGCTATGAACAGATTGCCGCACTCTTCCTGAAGACTGCTGAGAATGAAAAGGAGCACGCAAAGCTTTGGTTCAAGGCGCTTGGCGAGTTAGGCGATACCGCCGCTAATCTGCTTCATGCGGCCGAGGGCGAAAACTTTGAATGGACGGATATGTATGACCGTATGGCTCGCGAGGCTGATGAGGAGGGATTCCATGATTTGGCTGCTCAGTTCCGCGGCGTCGCCGCCATCGAGAAGGAGCATGAGGAACGCTATCGCAAGCTGCTTGCAAATGTTGAGACCATGTCCGTCTTTGAAAAGAGCGGCGTAACCATCTGGGAGTGCCGCAACTGCGGACATATCGCCGTTGGCGTAAAGGCTCCCGAGGTTTGCCCGGTCTGCAACCATCCGCAGAGCTATTTTGAAGTCAGGGCAGAGAACTATTAACGGTCAGCACGCCTGATAACATCCAAGCACCCATGCGCATGGGTGCTTGGTTTGCATAGGGCGAAATTCGAATGAAGTCGCATTTTTACACAGTGAATATGGAGAAGAATAATAGAGAGCTTATTATCCGTCCGTTTGAGGAAGGGGATTGGCAAGCGATTTGCAGAATACATGATGAAGCAAGAATGATAGAGTTGCAATCTGCCGGGCTTGAGCAGGCGTTCCTTCCGCTTTGGATTGCGGCGGATAGGGAAGGGCTTTTTGATTATACGGTCGAGGTTGCCGAGCTTGACGGCAGCGTCGCCGGCTTTATCGCCTATGAGGACGGCGAACTTGGCTGGCTGTACGTTGATCCTGCTCGCCATGGACATGGGATCGGAGGCGCACTGGTCGACAGAGCATGCGACCGCTCCCGAAAGCCCCTAACCCTTGAGGTACTCGTCGGCAATGAAAGCGCACGAGCCATGTACGAGCATAAGGGTTTCTCTGTTCGAAAAACCATCTCGGGAAGAATGCCGGGCAACGAAAGTTTTTCTGTAACGGTCTATGAAATGCAAAAATAGGGATAGTCCATAACTGAATGCGTATTGTGCATGAGCCGTCGATAGATTCATCTGCGAAGCGGCTCGGATTTGTTTCGGCACTGCTCATATCAAGCTATATAAACTTAAAACCACTCTAACCGGATAGATTACGGAAGGGTGGTTTTTTTATAGCAGCTGCAAAAATATGTGAAGGCATGATCTGATAACCGACAAGGCAGGATCGCCCATTTCATTCAACATTCTGTTCGCTGTCGTCCTCGGACTTTTGAGCCTTTTCGGGTCGCTTGATGCTAAGCTTGCCATCCTTGATCTTGACTGAGAGCACAGGCATTCTTCGGAGAAAATACCATAGTATGAACAGAAGCTGAACCACCGCTGCGATAACATAAATGAGGTACATGTTTTCGATATTTATGGTCAGGTGCAGCGACAGCGCAAGCCCCCATATCAGGCCTGCCTGCATAAAAAATTGAACGAGGATCGGATGCCATATAGCGCTCAGCACCGTTCCTACGATAAAACTAACGGGAATTGCCACTATAAAGGCAAGCCAAGCCCTTTCTATTTCAGGTGCTGCGAGCTTGATAATGAAAAATGCGATAACAGCGATCAGCCAAACGAGGCTGATGCTCATCAGGGTTATTATGCTGTGCTTGAGCTTGGGCGCGGCTTTGCGGCTCTTCCGATGCTTTTCGGAAAGAAGATCATTCACGGTAACTCCGAAAAGGTCTGCAAGCACAACGAGCACGCAGATATCGGGAACGCCCTCTGCTCTCTCCCATTTGGAGACGGATTTGTCCGAATAGTGGATCTTTTCCGCAAGCTCCGCTTGGGTCAGATGGCATTCCTTCCTGTAGTAGGTTATGTTGGAAGCAATCAGCTGCTTCACCTTATCATCATCTCTAATAGCCATGGCAAGATTATACACGAGGCGATATCAAAATGCAACACCTTTATTTTTTCTAATAAAATCAAGCACTCTACTGTCAGTAGAGAGGTTTGATTTCTTCTCTACCGGGCGAAAATGCTCGGGTAGAGAATTTGAAGAGCGTAATAGGGTGCATTCCTGCCGGGATTGTGGTAAACAATATCTGCAAGGAAAATTGCGAACCACACATTCGGAGGACCATAATTCATGGAAAGGATGACAGCTGACAGAATAAGGATGTCCGGCAAGACTGCCGAGATCATTCGTACGATTACTGCTCCGCCGTTCATGGCGCTGCTGCTGGTCTCAATGCTTTATATAGGGCTTGGGAGCGAAGCGTTTGTTTCACCGCTTCATTATATAGAAGCCATATTTACACTGACGCTTCTTCCTCTGCTTGCTTATCTTCCCTGCCGCTTGATACCTTCACTCAAGAGCAAGGGCAGAAAGCTTGAACGAAATCTGGCGCTGGTGTTTTCTGTGCTTGGTTATGTCTTGGGTGCGGTATTCGCCCTTTTCGGAGGGGGAACGAGGATCGAGATCATTCTTTATCTGACCTACCTGATATCCGGGATGCTCACTGCACTGACCACCATCTTCGGGTTTAAAGCGAGCGGACATACCTGCGGCACTTCAGGGCCTGCGGCGCTGCTTGTCTACTGTATGGGACCGCTTTATGCGCTGATGTTTGCGCTGCTCATTCCCGTTTATGCATCATCCATCAAGCTTAAGAGGCACACGCTTCCTCAGCTTATCGCAGGGACGATCGTCCCGGTAGTCGCGCTCATGGCAGCCATCATGATCGCAGGCGCAATAGTATAATAGAAACAGATATTATAAGGGAGCTCCCCGAAAGGGGGGCTTCCCCCTTTATGCGCTGAAATTCCTCATAATGATGCTATATTTCTGAGAAAACAGCCCATTGTTAATAAATTTGCCACAAAGAAGATTGATGAAACCCTCCGGATGCGGTATAATTAGAATATGAAAACTGACAGCGGCAAAAAAAGAGATAATAAGCACAACGGTCAGATAAGGCCGGTACTATGCCTGCTTGCGCTCGCGCTTCTTGCGTCGGCGATTTTGCTTACAGGATTGAACCTTACGGGCAAGGACAGGGAGCTTTCGATGCACCCTACGCCCGAACCCACAGCCGAATTCATTCGCGACAATACTCCGATACCGATCCCTCCGACCGAGGCTGCTGAGCCGACTTTTACCCCGGAGCTTACCCCTGAACCCTATGTGCCAACAGCAATATTTGTTGATGGAAATGATGTATGCACGCTTGCAAGCCGTCAGGCTGCAGAAAACCTTCTGCTCGATGTTATTGAGCACTTTGAGTCAATGCTTAATGCTCCGGGAATACATTCTGAGATAGAGGGCGGCGTTGAATTAGTCCCCGTCACGGAAGCGGTGAAGTTCATGAGCTATGATAATGCCTATGCGCTGCTTACGGGTGATGATACTCCGCTAAGAGTTGTCAGCAGGAATCTTGTCTATGAAACCGAAAGCCTAAGTCATGGCACAAGTATTTTACAAAGCGATGATTATTACATCGGCACCAGATTTGTTGCTTCCTACGGAATTGACGGCAAGAACAGGCGCAGCATTGAATATACTTATGTGAACGGCTTACTCACCGGAAGCGAGATATTGGAGATCCGAACGCTCTATTCATCCGTGATGGAGGATATCATCGTCGGCACTCGCCCGGTTCCGGACTCCGATACGAACTTCGGAGATTTTGGCAGATCCGACTGTGAATATTATGACGCCGCATTCCGCTATCCCGTGGATCCGCGCAGCTGTACGCTCAAAAAGTATTTTGGCTTTTATAACGGCGTAATGCATCCCGGAATAGACTATGAATGCCCCATGAATACTCCATGCAAGAGCGTGCTTGCAGGTAAGGTTATCTCCGTGATGGAGCGTGGCGCATATGGACTGACCGTTGATATCGAGCATAACAACGGATTGATATCAAGGTATTCGGGTCTTGCGAGCGTAACAGTGGAGGTTGGAGACACGCTTAGCATATCCGAACAGATAGGCGTGACAGGAGAGAGCCTTTTTCACTTTGAACTTATTCTCAACGGTCGTCCGAGAAATCCAAGGATTTATCTATTTAAATTGTGGAATACTTGACTTCCGGCAGAGCAGAATGGTATAATCGATTGTTGAATAACCAATTGGAGAAGCATATGTCTGAAAACGATTATTTTGAAATCCGAGGCGGTGTACCGCTTAGAGGCAGCGTGACTATCAGCGGCTCGAAGAATGCCGCGCTTCCGATACTATGTGCCTGCGTGCTCGCTGAGGACAAGTGCCGCATAGAGAATCTGCCCAATATTGAAGATATTAACAGGCTCCTTGAGATCCTTTCAATGCTTGGTGCAGGTATAGAACGAATATCAGACAGCATCATTGAGATAGATCCATCAACAATAAACGGCAGAATAGTGACCCCGGAAATGGCATCCAAGCTGCGTGCGTCCTATTATATGCTGGGTGCTCTTCTTGCGCGCTTCGGCGAGGTTGAGATAACTCAGCCCGGCGGCTGCAGGATTGGCCAAAGACCAATGGACTTTCATATCAAGGGTATGCGCGCACTGGGGGCAGAGGTCAGCGAACGCGGCGATGTCATCTCAGCAAAGGCTGAGAGACTGGTCGGCGCCGATATAGTATTCGATATGGCAAGCGTCGGAGCAACCATTAATGTTATGTTGGCCGCCTGCCGCGCCGAGGGAAGAACTACCATTACCAACGCTGCGCGTGAGCCGCATGTTGTGGATGTTGCGAACTTCCTAAATACCATGGGTGCGAATATTCGCGGTGCAGGCACCGACATTATCCGCATCAACGGGAGACAGAACCTGCACGGCTGCACTTATGCGGTGATCCCGGATCAGATAGAGGCCGGCACCTATATGATAGCCGCCGCCGCAACCAAGGGCGATGTGATAATCAGGAATGTTATTCCAACACATCTGGAATCCGTGACTGCAAAGCTTTTGGAATGCGGTACCGATGTTCAGACGAGGGATGACGGTAATGAATTCGTTATTCAAGTCAGAGCTTCAGAAAGACCTCGTGCCGTCAACATCAAGACGATGCCGTATCCGGGCTTCCCGACAGACCTTCAGCAGCCCATGAGCAGTATGCTAACGCTCGCCGAGGGCAGGAGCATGGTTACGGAGAATTTGTTTGAGAACAGGTTCAACCATTGCGACGAACTCGTCAGAATGGGTGCGAAGATTATTGTAAATGGCAGAACAGCAACGATAGAGGGCGTTGAAAGGCTGTACGGAACCTCGGTAAAGGTCACGGACCTTCGGGCAGGCGCAGCGATGATAGTAGCGGCGCTGGTGGCGGAAGGAACCACAAAGATCAGAAACATTTACAGTATCGACAGGGGTTATGAACGGCTTGAAGAGAAGCTGACTGCGCTGGGAGCCGGGATCAGACGCATCCGTGAGGAATGATAGCGAGTATAATTATAATATTGAAATAATATTTGAGGGGGAACGAATATGGAATACATTCGGGCGATAATCCTCGGAATAGTGCAGGGACTCTGTGAGTTTCTGCCGGTCTCGAGCAGCGGTCATCTGCTGATATTTCAGAACCTGTTCGGCATCACTGCCGACGGCCTGTTCTTTACCGTAATGCTTCATCTGGGTACGCTCCTTGCGGTACTCATCGTATACAGAAAACGCATAATCGAGATGCTATGCCATCCGGTCAGGCTTTGGAAATACTGGGTATGGATGATAGCAGCCACGCTTGTGACGGTCATTATGCAGCTCGTACTGGGCGACTTCTTTGAATCGGCGAATGACGGGCGTTATTTGGGATACTGCTTCATTTTCACAGCGCTTCTTTTGACCGCATGTGATGTCATGAGAAAGAATTACAGCGCAGATCTGAGCGTTCAGAAGATGAAATGGTATCAGGCCTTGTTCATCGGCTTCATGCAGGGAATTGCTATCCTGCCTGGCGTGTCACGATCCGGAGCAACCATCACGGGCGCAAGCCTATGCAGAATGAAGAAAGAGGATGCCGCCGAATTCAGCTTCCTGCTTTCGATACCTGCCATTCTTGGCGGCGCTGTGCTTGAGGTCCCCGGAGCAATAAAGGAGGGAATAACCGGGGGAATACTTCCAGTTCTGGTAGGAGTCCTCGCTGCCGGCATTTGCGGATACTTTGCGGTACGCTTTATGATAAAGCTTATAACGAAGCATTCGTTCCGGGGCTTTGCCATATATACGGCGGTTCTTGGCATATATCTGATACTCGACTGGAATGTTTTTCATCTGGTTTTCAAGTGATCTGAATGCTGCTCGATTGCAGCCATAACAGCGGATGATGCTGTCGGCTGAACCGGCACGGGCAAATAACTATAATACCATTTTTACTGAAATCATGGGGGCTCTATTTGCAAGAGTCCTCATGTTTTTTAGAATACTCCGTCGATGAGACACTTCTCCTATCGCAATAGGGAAAAAGAAGAATTATTGTGTTCGAACACTCATATAATTGAGCGATAAAGCGATGGAGGGAAAGAATGAATAAATACCTTGGTTTTTTCAGAACTATCTCATTTGTTCTGATGCTTTCATTTTGCATAATGATGCTTGCAGGCTGCAATAAGGGGGACATCTCTCCGCAGCCCGCAACAGAAGCTCCCGAGCAGGGAACGGCGAAGCCGACGCAGGAACCGACGCCGCTGCCGAGTATCGAACCGACACCCGAGGCGTCTCCCGAAAGAACGCGCCGCTCAACGCTGTACTTCAGCTCCGATGAAGGATACACCATCCCGGTTTCTATCTCAATTCCGTGGGAGACCGGTATTGCAAAGGCATGCCTCAACAAGCTTGTTAAGAATGAAGCCAATAGGCTTGAATTCCAACAGCAAGGAATAGTAGGAGTGATACCGGACGGTACTGAGATAGAACTCAACATCGTTGAAGGCCATGCTATCGTGAATCTGAAGCATATGCCGACGCTTCCCGATGCAGAGGCCGAGCAGCTGATGTTCGTGTCGATAGTAAATACGCTTACGGAGTTTGACAGCATTAATGAGGTGACCATTCTTCTGGACGGTAAGGACGGAAGGACCGTGAACGGCAGCGCACTACCCAGCAATCACGCTGCGTATCGGGTGAATGTCGAGCAGAACTCCGTTGCAACTTCCGGCAGCGCCAATGCCATTACATTATACTTCCCGAATTCGTCGGGCAGCCTGAATATTCCCGTCACACGCTATGTCCAGGGCAGTACCGACCTATACTCGTGCATAAGCGAGCTGGTTTCGGGAACCGACCTTCCGAATCTGGTAAGCTGTTTCCCGGAGGACACCATCGTTCTCGGAGCAACTCTCGAAAATGGGGTGCTTAGGATCAATTTGACCGAGGATTTCGTTGCAATTTCGGAAACACCGGGCCTGTATGAGCTTGCCGTTAACAGCGCAATGCTCACAGCACAGGGCTTTGGGAGTGTCGATGAGGTCATATTCTATGTCAACGGCATAGAGTACACCAAGAATAGCGATTGAAAGAGAGAGATATGCTGCAGGGTCTGCGCTTCAGACCCTTGCAGCATTAACAACGAACTATTAATGAATCCCCGGAGATAATGCGGAAGGGAATTTGAACGGCAAACTTTTTTGAGAAAGCGGAAAAATAGTGCTTGACAAACCATCTATCAAATGATAGAATACAAACGTTGCAGCGGAGGGGCATGATGTAATGGTAACATAGCGGTCTCCAAAACCGTTCTTCTGAGTTCGAATCTTAGTGCCCCTGCCAAACAAGAAGCAAGCTTATGCGGCTTGCTTCTTTGTTTTTGCCTGCTGTTATCGATGCAGGGATTTTTTATGAAAAAATTAGTATATTGCGAATTATCCCTTTACAAACTAAAAAAATGTGTTACAATAATCATGCTATGGTGTACAGCCATGTGCAATCTGCCTGCTTCGTTTTGCGAGACTCCAACGCAATACGCAGCTTACAGGGATACTAAGAAACAGGAGGTTCTTTATAATGGAAAAAGAACGCAAGAACGAGATCATCACCAGGTTTGCCCTTCATGAGGGCGATACCGGTTCCCCCGAGGTTCAGATCGCTCTTCTCACAGAGCGCATCAACCACCTTACCGAGCACCTCAAGACCCACCAGAAGGACAATCATTCCCGTCGTGGTCTGCTTAAGATGGTAGGTAAGCGCCGCGGTTTGCTCAACTACCTCAAGGAAGTTGACATCGAGCGTTACAGAACCATCATCGCTGAGCTCGGAATCAGGAAGTAATTTTATCTACAATGAAGGGCGGGGCGGAGTAACCCGCCTTTCTTTGTAAAGCATTAGGGAATGGATTTTCCCGTTCGGCTTGGATATTTCCTCGGAACGGCTGAATCCATTCCCTGACAGGATGACGGCAGAACAAGATATTTCGATTGTTTTCCTCAATAAGGAAGTTTTCTTGAGAGGGCATTTTTATTATCCGCAGCAGGCATATTAAAAATAGGGATAGATACATCGTGTACGCCTTCATCGGTTTATCTGTGTTAATAATTTAAGATAAAGATATAAAAGGAGCATGAACATGCAAAGAAAATTCACGTTAGAGCTCGCCGGAAGGATCATTGTCGCTGAAACCGGCAAGTATGCAGAACAGGCAGGCGGTTCGGTACTCATCAGCTGCGGCAATACAGCCCTGCTCGTATGCGCCACCGTATCCGGCCAGCCCAGGGAAGGAGCCGATTTCCTGCCTCTGAGCTGTGATTATGAAGAAAAGATGTATGCAGCCGGAAAGATCCCGGGAGGCTTCATCAAGCGCGAAGGCCGCCCCTCCGAAAAGGCTATACTTACCAGCCGTCTTATCGACCGTCCGATCCGTCCGCTTTTCCCCAAGGGATTCTATAATGATGTTCAGGTCGTTGCGACCTGCATGAGCGTTGAAAATGACGTACAGCCCGACATCCTTGCTATGAACGGTGCATCCCTTGCGCTGTCTATCAGCGAGGCTCCGTTTGCAGGCCCCATCGGCGCGGTCAGCGTTGGCTATGTTGACGGCAACTATATCATCAATCCCGATTCCAAGCAGCGTGAAGCCAGCCGCCTGCACCTTACCGTGGCAGGCACCAAGGACGCCGTCATGATGGTCGAAGCGGGCGCAAACGAGGTCACCGAGAAGGAAATGCTCGACGCAATCCTCCTTGGTCATGAATACATCAAGACCATCGTTGCCTGGATATCCGAGATACAGGCGGAGATCGGCAAGGAAAAGCTTGTCCCCGTTATCCATACTCCCGATGAGGAGCTTAAGGCAAAGGTCATCGAGTTTGCCCGTGAAAAGGTTGAATGGCAGCTTGATACCTTCGACAGACATGAGCGCGAACAGCGCACCTCGCAGGTAAAGGCTGAGACCATAGAGCATTTTGCTGAGGAGTATCCCGATTCCGCAGCCGATATCGACAATATTCTTTATTATCTCATGAAGGAGATCCTTCGTGATAAGATAATCAACAAGGGCATCCGTCCCGACGGACGCACTCACACCCAGATCCGTCCCATTTGGAGCGAGGTCGGTATCCTGCCCCGTACCCACGGTTCTGCGGTATTTACCCGCGGTCAGACCCAGGTAATGACTATTGCGACCCTTGGCACTCTCGGTGACGGCCAGACCATCGACGGTATTGGCGACGAGGAGTTTAAGAGGTACATTCATCACTATAACATGCCTCCGTACAGCACCGGAGAGGTCAAGCGTCTCGGCAGCCCCGGCAGGCGTGAGATTGGCCACGGCGCACTTGCGGAGCGTGCGCTCCTGCCCGTGCTTCCCTCGGAGGAAGAATTCCCCTATGCTATCCGCCTCGTTTCCGAAGTTGTTTCCAGCAACGGTTCAACTTCTCAGGCTTCCATCTGCGGCAGCACCCTTTCCCTCATGGATGCAGGCGTACCCATCAAGGCGCCGGTCGCAGGCTGCGCAATGGGACTTATCAAGGACGATAATACCGGAAATATCGCTATCCTCACCGATATTCAGGGCCTTGAGGATTTCATGGGCGATATGGATTTCAAGGTTGCCGGCACTCGCGAAGGCATAACTGCAATCCAGATGGATATTAAGATCAAGGGCATTGATGAGCAGATACTTACCCGCGCATTAGAGCAGGCAAGGCAGGGAAGGCTCTTCATCCTCGACAGGATGATGGAGACCATTGCAGAGCCTCGCAAGGAGCTTTCCGAGTTCGCACCTCGCATCCTTCAGTTTACCATCAACCCCGACAAGATTCGCGAGGTCATTGGCAGCGGCGGCAAGACCATCAACGGTATTGTTGCTGAGACCGGAGTCAAGATCGATATCGAGGATGACGGCAGGGTATTCATCGCTTCCACCGATGCAGCGGCGGCGGAGAAGGCAAAGAGCATCATTGACAATATCGTTCGGGATATCCAGGTCGGCGATGTTATCCTGGGCAAGGTGGTCAATATCCTTCCCATCGGCGCACAGGTCGAGCTTAAGCCCGGCAAGAAGGGCCTTGTTCATATCTCAAGGCTTGCAAATCACCGGGTTGAGCGTGTCGAGGATGTTGTATCCATCGGTGATGAGATACTTGTAAGAGTTACGGAGATCCGTGCTGACGGTAAGATCGACCTTACCCGTAAGGGGCTCATTCCCGATAACAAATAATCATTAGAACCTTTCGAGCTGCGAATCCTCGCAGCTCGTTTTCATTACCCGGCAGGTTGGTTCATAAGCTTAATAAACAACAGAAAGTGGGTATGCTTATGAAATCAGAATCGAAGTTCAAACGTGCCGGGAGAATGTTTACGATAAACCTGCTGCTTGCGGCGATAATCGCAGGGCTGTACATTGCACTCATACATCCGTATTCCACAGAAGCCGTGGCGGTATCGGGCTTTCCCATCTATAAGGGCAGCAACAGGGACTGCGTAGCCCTTGAATGCGCGGTCAGCTGGGATGCCAAGGCGCTGCCGGAGATACTTGACCTGTTGAACAAAAGCGGCGTAAATATCACCTTTGCCGTCAGCGGGGAATGGGCGGAGAACAACGGAGATTTGCTCCGCCGGATACTTTCCGAAGGGCATGAGCTGGCGACAATGGGCTATTCTCCCGATAAAGACGGAAAAGCTTCGTTCATACAGAATGACCTGAAAAAATCATGTGAAATAATAAAGAGTGAAACGGGCTTTGATGTGTCGCTATACTACTGTGGAAACAGGAATACGAATGTTTCTGCAATCGCCGCAAGGAGGTGCAAGCTTACGCCCATCAAGTGCACCTTGGATCTTCTCTGCGCAAACGGAGGAGGAGAGGACATATTTAGCCGAATTAAAGGCAACACTAACGGAGGAAATATCCTGTTGGTGTCTCCAACGCAGGGTTTTTTGGAGGCTTTGCCGGATATATTAGCGTATTTTTACGATAAGGGCTTGACTATTACCACAGTTAGCAGTACAATATACAATTAGAAGCCGTATTGCTGCGATACGGTATCGGAGAAGGAAGAACAATATGATAATCAAGAAGAGATTGAATAACGGAATGCGTATCATATGCGAACCCATGGAGGGAGTTCGCTCGGTATCCATTGGCGTCTGGATCGGCGCCGGTTCCATTTATGAGCGTGAGCCCGAGAGCGGTGTATCCCATTTCATAGAGCATATGCTGTTCAAGGGTACAAACAAGCGTACCGCAAGCGAGATAGCGGAGCAAAGCGACGCGATAGGCGGTAACCTTAACGCATTTACATCAAAGGAATGCACCTGCTTTTATGTCAAGGTCATCGACGAAAACATCCAACGCGCACTGGAGCTGCTTGCGGATATCGTCTGCAATCCAAAGCTCGATATTGACGATATCGAGCGTGAAAAGGGTGTTGTGCTTGAGGAGATATCCATGAATGAGGATTCACCGGAGGATCTTGCCCACGAACAATTGTGCCAGACTTTTTTCAAGGGCGACCCTCTTGCCGACCCCGTGCTCGGTACTGCCGAGAGCGTGCGCGCATTCACCCGCGAAACGCTCACGGGCTATATGTCGAGGCTATACTGCCCGGACAATATGGTGCTGTCGGCGGCAGGACACTTTGATCCGGATGAGTTCATTGCGGCTGCGGAAAAATACTTTTCGGTCAGCGGCGGCAGGGATGGGGAGAAGATCGCATACGGAAAGTCTGCAGGCGGCGTTAAGCTCAGATTCATTGAAAAGGATATCGAGCAGACGCATATCTGCCTTGCGTTCAATGGCTTCCCCGGAGAGAGCAAGGGACAATATCCGCTGTTCGTTCTTAACAACGCGGTTGGCGGCAGCATGAGTTCACGCCTCTTCCAGAGCATCAGAGAGTCCAATGGGTTGGCTTATTCCGTTTACTCAACGCCCGCTTTCTTTACGACAACGGGCTATTTTACCCTGTACGCAGGCACCGGAGAGGAGCTGGTGGTCGATGTTGCCAAGCTCATGCTCAACGAATATGCAAGGGTGAAGAGGGACGGTATAACGGATACCGAGCTTGAAAGAGCCAAAAATCAGCTTAAGAGCAGCTATTTGCTTGGCAGCGAAAGCACATCCGCTCATGCTTCCACAAACGGAAGGACGGAGCTGCTGGGCGTGCCGCAGCTGAGCGAGGCAGAGGTGCTTGCAAAGATCGATGGCGTCGGGCTTTCCGATGTTGCGGAAATACTTCCGACCGTCTGTGATTTCAGCAATATGACCGCCGTTTTTGTCGGCAGGGTAAAGGAGTATGAGCAGGAGCTTACGGAGCTTGTAAATTCCTTTGCAAACTTATAAACCGGATTCGAAATGGGAAAAGACAGAATGGATAAGCTTGATAAGATTTTTGAAATGCAGAAGCTGCTTGACGATGACATCGCAGCGCGCAGGCATCTTGAATTCAGCACCGAGGAATGGATGCAGAAGGAGGTACTTGCCATGCTCAGCGAGCTCAGCGAGGTGCTCGACGAGGTTAACTTCAAGTGGTGGAAGAATAAAAAGCCCATTGATGACAATGCATTGAGGGGGGAACTTGTGGACATACTGCATTTCTTCGTCAGCATGTGCATTCGCTCCGGCATGAGCGCGGACGAGCTGTTTGAGCGTTATGCTGAAAAGAATAAGGAGAATTTTGACCGTCAGTATGGCAGAAGCGAAAAGAAGGGCTACGAGGTGATCGATGGACAGAGTTAGGGTCAGGGTCAAGAAGAAATATCGCGTCAGAAGGATCGGACTTGCGATAATTGCGATCCTTCTCATAAGCGTTATAATCGTCGGCATCATCAGACTTTCCGGATTTACCGCTGAAATGGCTCATGATGAGATGACCGTGAGCGAGAAGTATTTGGCCGTTATCATCAGGGATGAAAAGGTTTACACGGCTGCCAGCTATACGAGGGCTGATTATCTTGTGCCGGAGGGAAGCCTTGTCGAACCGGGTACTCCGGTAATGAATGTTTACAAGCGCGGCTATAGTGACGGCATGGGGATAACGCTCCAGCAGCTCAGCGAGGAGGTATATGCTGCGCAGCTTGAGCAGCTCGGAGATGTGAAGGATAGTACGCTCTCCGGGTATAACGAGGCAGTTTACGCCATCGAAGCGCGCATTGCTGAGGCTTCGCTCAGCGGAAGCGAGGAGTCCATCATCGCGCTCGAGCAGCTGCTTTCAGAAAAGATGGACGAACGCAGCGAATACCTGAAAAGCATTCTTCAGCCCACCGAAAAGCTCAAAAACCTATACGATAGAGAGGAGCAGGCCAAGGCCAATTTGAACAATTGGCTGGAGGAGGTCGATACGGAGGACAGCGGTATCATCAGCTTTTATTTTGACGGCTATGAAAATGCGCTCAACAAGGACAAGCTCTCTATTATTTCCGCCCCTGTCGTCTCGGGTGCGCTAAAAAAGAAGAATGCAGTAAGCTGGACGGTGGAGTCGGAAACGCTCACATACAGGCTTATTGATCCCAATGAGTGGTATTGCGCTTTCCTGACCGATTCGGATGATGCTTTTCGTCTGGCAGAAGGAGTAACCTATGACATCAGCGTCAGCGGTTACGGAGAGTACAGGGCGACCGCATTAAAGTGCGTCATAAGCGGAAATAAGGTGGTCAACATACTCAGGGTCAACGATGAGCTTGGAGAGCTTGCGTATGCAAGGAATGTGAGCATCACCGTGAACGCTGTGCTTTCGGGTGAAAGGGTCGAGCTGGACTCGGTCATAAATGACGAGAACGGACAGTTTATCGATATCATGCAGGACGGAGTAAAAAAACGAATAGAAATAGAAGTGCTTGCAGTGGATGGTGATACCGCAATCATCAGAAGCGCAAGCGATGAATATGATTTGAGTTCGGGGGTGAAATATTGGGTACCGAAGAAGCGGATATTCAAGTCCGAGAAAGATTGAGGCTGGTTCGTGAAGGAATGGCGGAGGCTGCTTATGCTTCCGGCAGAGCCCTTGATGAAATAAGGCTGATCGCAGTTACAAAGTTCGTCGAAATATCGAGGATACTTCCGGCTGTATGGGATGGGATCACCGAGGTTGGCGAGAACAGAGCGCAGGAGTTTACCGATAAATATGGGTTCTTTACCGAACATTCGCTGATCAAGCACTTTATCGGAACGCTGCAAACGAACAAGGTCAAATACCTTGTTGGCAAGGCGGATCTCATTCAGTCGGTGGATAGGGAAGCGGTGCTTGCCGAAGTCAATCGAATAGCAGCAAAGAATAACATCGTTCAGCCGATACTTATCGAGGTCAACATCGGTGCAGAGGAGCAAAAATCGGGGATCCTGCCGCAAGCACTGCCGGAGCTGCTAAAGACAGCGTCCGGTATGCCCGGGGTGCTCGTAAAGGGTCTGATGTGCGTGCCTCCCATAGGCAGCGAGGAGGCCGTAAGGCCGTATTTTGCGAGGATGAGGGAACTATTCGAGCGCATGAAGAACTTTGAATCGGAGAACGTTTGTATGCAGGAGCTTTCCATGGGCATGAGCGGAGACTATAAGGCCGCAATTGCAGAGGGAGCGACCTATATTCGGGTCGGGAGCGCTATCTTTGGCCCCCGCAACTACAATAGACAGGCTCAACTTCGATAGGGGTTGATACTCCAAATGAAATCAGTTTTTCGGAGGAAAAAGTAATGGCAAATGTTAAGCAGGCAATCAAGAGGTTTTTTGGCTGGGGCGTCGATGATATGGAAGAAGAGGAACATGAAGAGGCTGAGGAAATAACCGAGAATCCGGTTCAGGTCGTAAGTCCGCGTCCACGCAGACAGCCTGCTTCGGGAAATGTGATCAGTGTCCGAGGAAAAGCCGATATAAACGATTTGAAACTAATCGTTTATAAACCGATCAATTACGAGGACGCCGTAAACATTATCGGGTATCTACGCAATAATCGTCAGGTCATAGTCAACATGGAAAAGCTTAACCGTGATGTCGCTCAGCGGATCCTGGATGTTGTCTTTGGTGCGATCTGTGCAGTTGACGGAAAGCTCTATAAGGTGAATGGCAGAATCTATGTCGTGTCACCGGCAGGCGGCGATGTCATAGGAAGCGATCTGGAATACTAAGCTATCCGTATAGCCATTCTATTGGGGACTACAAATAGCGATCCCTCGCTTTCACATATTGGAGGTAATATGACAAGGGACGAGTTAATAACGAAAAAGTTTCCGCACTCGCTGTTTGGCTACGATATTGCGGCGGTGGATAAATACCTGGACGAGATAATTCAGGAGCTTGACAGGCTGCATGCCGAGCTGGATGGGTTAAAGCGTGAGCTGAGTGGAAGCACCGCTGAATCCGTGATTGCGGAAGCCGACATAATCGAGGCGGTCGAGCGTGAGAGAAGGCTTGCACCCAAGGAACCGGAAAAGCCCGATGAATCATATGGAAGCTTTTTAGCAGAGGATGACGATACCAATGATCCCGGAGGATCGATCGGGCAGGATGAGGACGGAACGGCTGCGATCGATACAGGCATATAACAGCCAACGCAGTATTGCGAAAAAGCAGAATAAGCATTAACTCATTAACGCATTAATATCATGTCGTTTATTATCGCGTCGGCTCATGGGGCTGCCCCATATGTCGGCGCGATGATCTTTCATATAATCATATTCAAGCCCTATAAAACCAAATTTGTTTCAGCTGCCGACCGAACAATTTACAAATAAATTACAATCTCAATACCCGACTGTGGTAGTTGGAGCCGCTTTTGTGCATTATAATAATGGCGCAAACCAAAAAAGGAGATAAAAAAATGAAAAAAACATTAGCACTTCTGATGACACTGGCGCTTGCTGTAGGTTGCCTGACGGCAATTGCAGGCTGCGGCAAAACGGGTTTTGATGACAGCAAAAACATCAGCGTTGTAACTCGAGAAGACGGAAGCGGAACTAAATCCGCATTTATGGATATCATCGGCCTCAAGGGTCAATCCGATGTTTCGGGCGTTATTGTTGCGACCGGTACAGCGGCCGTGCTGCAGGAGGTTAAGGGTAACCCGATCGCCATCGCATATGAGAGCCTGGGCTATGTAACCGATGAGGTCAAGATCCTGACCGTTGACGGTGTTGAACCAAGTGTAGCAAATATTAAGAACGGAACCTATTCTATTGCGCGTCCGCTTAATGTCGTGTATAAGGAAAGCAGTCTTGAGGACGCTGCGAACTCGGCATTCCTTAGCTACCTGCAGAGCGCAGAGGCTCAGAAAATTATCAGCGATAACGGCTATGTGGCAACCAAGGACGGAGCCGCAGCGTATACGGTGAATGCGGAGCTTTCGGGCGAGATAACTATCTCCGGAAGCACGTCCCTTAAGCCCCTGATGGAGATACTTGCATCTGAGTTCATGAAGATACAGAGCAATGTAAGCGTGACCGTTGGCGGCGGCGGCAGCGGTACCGGCTACAACGATGCCGAGAACGGCGTAACCGATTTCGGTATGATATCCGAAGCCTTCCATACGGACAAAGCTCCAAGCTGCACATATTACGAGGTTGCCAAGGATGGTATTGCGATAATCGTCAACACGGCAAACCCGATAACCGATATTTCACTCAATGACCTTAAAAACATCTATGATGTGAACGCCGGCGATAAGGCGGTTATCAAGTGGAGCGACCTCTCCAAGTAAGATGAAAAGCTTATACGGGTTTATCAATGCAAGAGAAAAGGTAATGCGTGGAGTGTTCCTTTTCTCCGCCGTATTTTCGATTCTGGCTCTTGTGACTATCACCGTATTTCTGTTTGTGAGCGGCATTCCGTTCATGGCCAAGACAGGAATTAAGGAGTTTTTGCTTGGAAGCGACTGGTCTCCGCTGTCGGATTCACCGTCCTATGGCGTTTTCCCGATGATAGTCGCGACGTTCTATGTCACTGCATTGTCGGTCGTTATCGGAATCGGCATCGGGCTTTTGACCGCGATAGCGCTGTATAAATTCTGCCCCAAGAGGCTCGTCCTGCCAATCAGGCAAATGATAAACCTGCTTTCCGGCATCCCCTCGGTCATCTTCGGTCTCTTTGGAATGACAGTCATAGTTCCGTTTGTAAGGGATTATCTCTCGCCAACAGGTGTGGGCTATGGTATTCTGTCCTCTTCATTGGTGCTTGGAATGATGATACTGCCAACCATTGTAAGCGTAAGCCTTGATGCGCTGAACAGCGTTCCGGGCGCATACTATGAAGGCGCACTTGCACTGGGCGCAACGAAGGAGCAGGCGACATTCAAGGTCATGCTTCCTGCTGCGAAGAGCGGAATACTTGCGGGTGTACTGCTTGCGATAGGAAGGGCGATCGGAGAGACGATGGCGGTCATCATGGTGATAGGCGGAAGCCCCGAAATGCCCAAGAGCATCTTTCAGAGCGTGAGAACGCTGACGGCGAATATCGCTATGGGAGCAATGGAACTGTCGGGAGATGCGCTTTCGGCGCTGATAGCAAGCGGCGTTGTGCTCTTCGTATTCACACTTATCCTGAATATCAGCTTCTCATTCCTGAAAAGGGATAAAAACGAGAGCAGGGAGAAACGAGGTGCGAATAAATGAAGAAGTTTTATTCCACTCTGAAGATAATATGCATCGCTGCGCTCGTTATCTCGCTGATTGCCCTTATTGCGGTTATAGCCTATGTGCTGATAAACGGCGTGGGCAAATTATCCGTAGGCCTCTTATTAGGAAATAATTCTGCGTCGCCAACGATCCTGCCTGCGCTGGTAGGTACGCTGGAGCTTGTCGGCATAGCGTCCGTCATTGCCGTTCCAATCGGTATTGCGAGCGCAATATTCCTTGTAGAATACACGAATAACAAGGGCAAATTCGTTCGCACGGTACAGGTTGCAACGGAAACCCTTGCAGGTATTCCGAGCATCGTTTACGGATTATTCGGATATTTGGTATTTGTCGTTGCGTGTGGATGGGGATATTCAATGCTGGGCGGCGGAATCACGCTTGCTATAATGATACTGCCAACGATAGTCCGATCCACGCAGGAAAGTCTGTTTGCTGTTGAGAGCGGCCTCAGAGAAGGCGCATATGCTCTCGGAACGAGCAAGGTCAGGACGATTTTTAAAATAGTCCTGCCGTCTGCCGCCGGAGGCATCGTAACGGCCGTTATCCTCGCTATCGGCCGTGTTGTATCTGAAAGTGCAGTGCTTATTCTCACCATCGGAATGGTTGTCAGCAAGGTACCCGAAACGCTTATGTCGCCGGGAACAAGCTTGGCGCTTGATATCTATTATTTCGCAAGCCATGGATACCCGGATGAATCGGCAGCAACAGCGGTCGTGTTGCTTGTTTTCGTAATAATGCTGAATCTGCTTGCAGGCTGGATAGGGAAGCTGATCAAAAAATCGACTTATGGAGACGGAAAATGAAGGAGTTTACAGGCAGCATGAACATATCCGCAAAGGCGTGTAACCTTTATTACGGTGATTTTCATGCATTAAAGGATATAAATATAGAGATCCCGGAAAAAGAGGTAACGGCTCTGATAGGACCTTCGGGATGCGGAAAGTCAACATTTCTGAAAATATTCAACCGGATGAACGACCTGGTTGAGGGCTGCCGCATTGAAGGAGAATACAGGATAGGTGATATTGACATTTTTGATAAGGATACGGATGTGAATGTGCTTAGAAAGAACGTCGGCATGGTCTTTCAAAAGCCAAACCCCTTCCCGATGAGCATTTATGACAATATCGCCTTTGCTCCGAGAACATTCGGCGTAAAGAAGAAAAGCGAGCTGGACGCCATTGTTGAGGAGTCATTGCAGCGCGCAAGCATATGGGACGAGGTGAAGGATCGCCTTCGCAAAAACGCACTCGGAATGAGCGGCGGACAGCAGCAGAGGCTATGCATCGCTCGTTCTCTTGCAGCGAATCCAAAGATCCTTCTGATGGATGAGCCGACCTCGGCTCTCGACCCCATCTCTACGGGCAAGATAGAGGAGCTGATGGATGAGTTGAAGAAGGAGCTGACCATTGTCATCGTTACGCACAATATGCAGCAGGCGGTAAGGATAGCGGATAAGACCGCATTTTTCCTCCTGGGAGAGCTTGTTGAATACGGCGATACCGACGACATTTTCACCTCGCCCCATGATGAGCGCACCGAAAGATACATCACGGGCAGATTCGGATAATGATATGCAAATGAATGTTTTATGCAGAACAGGAGTATAGAGGATGTCTATCAGGAAAGTATTTGAGGAAGAACTCGCGGAGCTTAAGACCGAGCTTGTGGAAATGTGCTATCTCACCGAGCAGATGATCGGCGATGCTATTACCGCCCTTGTCAACCGTGATAGGGAGCTTGGGAAGAGCATAGGAGATATGGATAAGCGCGTTGATGAATACGAAATGGCGATAGAAAAAAAGTGCATGCGCATCCTGCTCAAGCAGCAGCCCGTAGCAAAGGACTTTAGGGTCGTATCGACTGCACTGAAAATGATAACCGATATCGAACGCTTTGGGGATCAGGCCGCTGATATCGGTGATTTGGTCTCCACCATGCCGGGCGAAACATACATCAAAAAGCTCACGCACATCACCGCCATGGGCGATCTGGCGTTAAAAATGGTCAGGGACAGCGTAAATTCATTCATCAATAATGATGAACCCCTTGCAGATGAGGTCATTCGTCTTGATGACGAAATGGATGAGCTGTTTCTTACGGTCAAGAACGAGCTGATCGAGCTAATCAAAGTGGACGCCAATAACGGAGATCAGGCCATTGAGCTAATGATGGTCGCCAAGTATCTTGAAAGAATAGGCGATCATGCGGTAAATGTGGCGGAATGGACCAAGTATAACGAAACCGGGGTACATCAGAAATTTTAGCGAAAGGATCATTCCTTAAGCTATGGAATAAAGCCAAAAGATACATTTGTGATAAACTCTGGCCTTCTTGCGCAATTTTGCAAAGATAGGCCTAAATTTGTTTTATGTATCTTGATAAAACAGGCAGCAGCTCATCCGCTTCCTTGGGGGAGTATCTTGGAGATATGGCAACCGATATGAAGTCAAACGGCGCATCGGCGCAGAACTCTGAATAATCCGAGAATACCGTGAAGGGGATTATGGGTTCCGGTCCGTTTTTAGCTTCAAACAGCTTGGAAACAAAGGAAGAAAGCTGTATGTAATCATATTTTCCGCATGCATCCCTATGCGCAAAAGCAGGGATATCAGGTCTTGAATTGGGATTTCGGACGTTATCAAGGGAAGATATAAGCCTGAGAGCAAGCGCGAACAGCAGGTAATTGGCTTCATCAAGCTGACCGGCACGATAAAAATTATCAATATTCAGACGCAGCGAGGGTTCCATTGCGAGGACGGTGTTCAGTACATATGCAGGCCCCGGCTTACCTATGCCAAGATCGCTGTGAGCATCGACATGCGTTACATGGAACGGAAGGGTAAGCAATCCGTCGGCATTCAGCTCAAGCCAGAATTTCAGGGCCGCATCGTGCGTTTCAAATATCCTTCCGGGGATGGGGGAGGTAATGCCGCAGTTGTTCTCCATGAATCCAACGACCGCCGCTTCACTCCAAGGCTCATGTCCGGCAAGACAGGGCCGCTTGCCCATATCCGCAAGTGGACAGCAGTCCGCGAGGAAAAAATCCAAATCAATATCCAGTACCCGCATTCATGACTCCAATTCTTTTCGATAACAGAATTATACATGCAGCAAATACAATAATCAAGACATAGAATCTCAAATTTTTACCCCATTGACATATTGCACTTTCAAAAAACATGTGTTAATATGAAAGGTATCAAAACAAAAAAGGAAGCAGAACGTATGAAAAAACGCTTTTTCGCTTTCATCGCTGCAACGTTGATTCTGGTTGCTGCGGCCTTGGGCACAACGACGGTGTCTGCGGACAACTGTCCACCTCCATTCAGCTATTCATATCAGAATACCGGCGACATGCGCGCGGATATAGTGCAGCATGCGCTGTCCCAGGTTGGGTATCATGAAGGACCCAACGGCTGGAACGCATTCGGGAACAGCTTTGGCAACAGCTCAGGATCATGGTGCGCATACTTTGTTCAATGGTGTGCGCGCAGGGCGAATGTACCCACCTCCGTCATCCCGGAGAGCACCCTCGGCAGGGTTGCGGACTATTGGGAAAATTCAAACGCGGCTCTTGAATTTCATCCGGTAAACGACTACGCCAATCCATACACACCGAAGGCTGGGGATCTGGTAATATACAGAAATGTTCAGACCTATTATGACAGAAACACCAACAGCATTACGACTTGGCCGACGTCCGATTCGTTTGCCTGTCGCTTCGGTATGTCGGGCTCGTCAAGGGCAAGTCATATAGGCATTGTCACGAGGGACGCAGCTTATCCTACAAATAATGGCTCGAGTATCAACTATGCAGGCTTCTGCATGGTTGACGGCAACTGGCACGGTGCTGTCGCTTCAAGGTTTGAACTGTATTCAAACATCACGGGCTTCGTAAGCATCAAGTATCCGGAAACAGGGGGAACACCGGGGCCTTCGACCGGCACATGGCCCATACTGAAAAAGGGAAGCAGCGGAACGAATGTTGCTGTACTGCAGACTATGCTCAATTCAACCATCGGTGCGGGGCTCGATGTAGACGGCAATTTCGGCACGAATACAGCCATAGCGGTCATGAGATTCCAGACCTGGAACGGTATTACGGTCGATGGATGTGTAGGCCCGGAAACCTGGACAAGCCTTGCAAGAAAGAATGTTCAGTCCAAATCGAGCTATGATTACGCAGTCACAAGACAGCTCCAGACGCTGCTGAACTATAGATTCGGAATAACGACATCGGTAGATGGACATTTCGGACCCAAAACTGAAGTATCGGTCAAGACATTTCAGAGCCGGGCAGGGTTGATTGCGGATGGAAAGGTCGGCCCGGACACTTGGCGTATGCTGATTTCCGGAAGATAGGCGTTATTACATGAAAAGAAAGCTTCTGCAAAGCAATTTGCCGTGCAGAAGCTTTTTTGATACGCTAATCCATCTCTTTTAGTATGCTCTCCGCAAAGGAGTTGTCGATGAGCTCGTCAAAGCTCACTCTCGCTTTAAGCTCTCCGTTGGCTTCCATAATGTCCTGAAGCCTTGTAAAAGCATCTTCGGTCATGACAGGGGTCTGCATCCAGGAGTCGGTTTCACGATAGCTCTTTGCAACGATCTTAAGCGTTGGCTTGTCGGCGTCGGGGAAGAAGGGGGCCATTGCCTCAGCGATCTCACCGTCGGTTGCCTCCTGCACCCATTTCTGTGCCTTGACTATTGCACGGATGAATGAGCTGACGAGTTCGGGATCGTTTTTTATTGTAGCAGGCATGGTCATAAATGTGGTGTACGGAACTTCTCCGGATTCGAGACCGATATTAGCAACGATATAGCCGCTTCCGTTCTGTTGGAACAGGGTCGCAGTAGGCTCAAACAGCGTTACATAGTCTCCGGTCCCGCCCTCGAATGCTCCACCCATGAGATTAAACTGGATGTTGCTTATGACGTCAACATCTTCTCCGGGGATGAGCCCATTCTGCATGAGCACATACATGAGCGTCATGTATGGCATACCGCCGACTCTTCCGCCGATAACGGATTTACCGCGAAGCTGCTCCCAAGAAAAGCTATCTGTCGGTTCGCGCCCCACAAGGAATGAGCCGTCACGCTTGGTTAGCTGCCCGATGATCATCGGATGGTCGGAAGCCCCTTCGTTTATTACATACACTCCGGTTTCGGGACCCATGAGCGCGAATTCCGCTTCACCTGCGAGAAGCGATGTCATGCTCTTGTCGCTTCCCCCTCCGGTAACAATCTCAAGCTCTATGCCCTCTGCTTCAAAGAAGCCAAGCCCTACTGCGGCATACAGCGGCGCATAGAATACGGAGCGCGTGACCTCGTTGAGCACAACATGCCTCAGCTCTTTGTCCCTTGGCGCGCATCCGAAAAACGACATGAGGACAAGCACCAGTATCAACAGTGCAATGGTAGCTTTTTTCATAGATACCTCCTTAATTATGCTTATTATGAAGGTATTCACCCACATGCATTTTGGTGACTGAAAGAAAGGCATACAAAAACGCACCCGAAAAGAGGAGAGCTCTTATCGAGTGCGCTTATTTGTTTGCTATGGTTTACAGTTTTTTGCCGCAGAAGGGGCAGAAGTTATGATCGCCGCAAACCTCCGCTCCGCAGCTGCAAGTGCGGGGCTCGGGCTCGGAAGGCTCTTCCTCTTTTTCAGGCTCGGGCTCAATAGGAACGATGGGTTCACCGCATACCGGGCAGAAAAGCCATTCATCCTCGAGCACGGCGTCGCACATTACACAGCTGCGCTTTACTGAAGGTTCACCATCGGCGCCTTCTGCTTCTTCGTTTTCCGCTTCCTTGGAAAGGGCTTCGCGCTGAGCGTTGAGCTCATCTATCTGACTGTACAGCCCATCGATTTCTGCGCAGATCGCATCAATGTCAGAGATGCTTTCTGCAGCTTCATCCGAATCGGTCTTGACTTCATTCTTTCCGCTGCGCTCAGACCAGACGGCTGCGCCCAGCTTTTCGTTAAGCTCGGATATCTTGCGCTCGATGGCGCTGATTTTGAACGAGATCTTTGCATTGCCGGCAACGCCCTTGGCGCCGTCCGCAATCTCCTTTGCCATACTGCTTACTTTATCAAAAAAATCCATTACATATACCTCCTAAACTAATTTATTCGATTCATACGCTCAATATACGCGAAGTGCGTTGCATATCCCATTCACCAGCTTGCCGATAATGGGGGGGTTGAACAGTTTTCCATTCAGTGCCTGCAAACCGCTGATAAGCGTGAACAGCGCAATAAGCGAACGGATAATCCAATCTATCGTCTTGAACAGCCATGAGATGACCTCGATGGAGGCAAGCCACTTTCCGAAGATCAAGGACGACAGGGCTGAAATGAGACTGAACACCAGTATCTGAATCATGCATTTCCTCACAAAGGAGTTGGAATCAAACACGAACAGAACGATTGCAAGCAGAAGCATTATCGGCGCCAGCCAAGGCCACAGAAAATTGAGGATTCCCATTGCGAGGCTCAGGAAAAAGAAGATAGCGCACAATAGGTTTGCATGCGCAACCGCAATGAGTCTGGATCTACCATTATTCATCGTTTTTTCCTCCGTAACTTTCTTTGATGCGAAAGCTTCACATCAAACCTTATAATAATATTATATAATAGCACCTTGCAAAAAGCAAGGGCACATTGTGTACTTTCTGTGAATATTAGCGGAAAAACGCAAGATTAAGACCTTTGGGCAGGTGGTTTTTCAGCGTCCCGTCAACCGCCTTGCCGAAGCCGACAGGGAAGCCGTCGACCGCCACGGATACAAATCCTGACAGCTCATCAGGGACAATAACAGTATTTCCGGATAGGAATCGTTTTAATTCCTCGGAATCCCTGCCAAGGTGCAGGTGGTTCCTGCAATCAAAATGCAGCTCATTTGCCGCATTCATAGCCATGAAAAGGGCGTGAGCCGGCTTTAACCGTCCCTTCAGGAGCTCTCCGAAATCAACTCCGATCCTCAATATGTTGAGCTTCTCTATCTCGGCCGGAAGCTCCGTCGGCGAATAGAATACCCTTCCGTTATCAATGATAAAATCGCCGAAGGAGGGGAAACCGTCCAGCTGACTTGAGCAGAATTCATCGACGATAAGCTTTGATTTCTTATCAGGTTTCCTGTTAAGAGGTCGGAATATGGGCGCACTCATGCAGTGGGAGCGCAAAAGCCGTGCGACGAAATGCCCTTCTCCGCGGCAGGTATGCGGATAGTAACGCTTCATCATTTCAAGCGAGAAATCCGGATGTTCCGTTAAAAATGCTTCAATAACGCCCTCGTTTTCCTCTTGGGAGAAGGTACAGGTGGAGTAGATCAGCTTTCCGCCCGGAGCGACAGAATCTGCGGCACTCTCAAGTATTGCTCTCTGCCGAAGCGCACATGAGCTGACATGCTCGCTTGACCATTCGGAGATCGCACGAGGGTCCTTTCGGAACATTCCCTCGCCTGAGCATGGAGCATCCACGACGACCCTGTCAAAATAATGAGGAAGGGTTTTGGCAATATGGTCGGGATGAGAATTAGTGACCACGGCATTCATCACTCCGAGCCGTTCAAGGTTCTGCGCAAGCTGCTTTGCGCGTGCAGGAATGACCTCGTTGGATACCAGAAGCCCCGTTCCGTTTAGCCTTGCGGCTATTCCGCCGCTCTTACCACCCGGCGCTGCGCACAGGTCGAGCACCTTCATGCCTTTTCGTATGTCGGAATGCTCGATAACGCTCATTGCGGACGGCTCCTGTACATAGAAAAGGCCTGCGATGTGATATGGGTCGGTGCCTATATGCTCAACATCATCACAGAGCAGCAGTCCTTCGTCAATGATGTCGGACTGCTCAACGCGCCATGGACAAAGCTCAAGGAACTCATCCTTGGAAAGCTTAAGCGTGTTGACCCTGATCCCTCTTACGGGCTCTTGATCGTATTGAGCAATATAGGCATCGTATTCGCTGCCAAGCATGGTTTTCATCCTGGTGACAAAGGCTTGGGGCAGTTCCATTTCATCCTCCAAAAGGCTGTTTAGCTGTTTAGCAGCTTGTTGGTGCCGGTTTCGGCAAACTGTGTGGTATAGAGATTATAGTAATAGCCCTTGAGCTTCAGCAGTTCATTATGCGTGCCCATCTCCGTAATCCTTCCGCCGCGGATAACGAGAATGCGGTCTGCGTTCCTAATTGTGGAGAGCCTGTGGGCAACGATAAAACTGGTACGGTTCTTGAGCACCGTTTTTATCGCGTCCTGAATAAGCATCTCTGTCTCGGTATCTATGGAGCTGGTAGCCTCATCGAGCACGAATATCTTAGGATCCGCCAGTATTACCCTTGCAAACGAAATAAGCTGCTTTTGCCCGGTAGAGAGCATTACGCCGCCCTCGCCGACCTCGGTATCATAACCGTTCGAAAGCTCCTCAATGAAGCTGTCGGCATGAACCATTTTTGCCGCCTGCTTAACTTCGTCATCTGTTGCGTCACGCCTGCCGTAGCGAATGTTGTCACGAATGGTTCCGGAGAACAGATGCGGAGTTTGAAGCACATAGCCAAGCCTCGATTGAAGCCAAAGCTGGCTCCGTTCGCGATAGTCAGTGCCGTCGATGAGTATTTCACCCTCGGTAGGCTCATAGAATCTGCATACGAGGTTTACGATGGTGGATTTACCTGCGCCGGTCTCACCCACGAGAGCTATGTTTTCACCCTGCCGAACGTGAAGATTGAAATCGGACAGCACTTTTTCGCCCTCTTTGTATGCAAATGAAACGTTCCTGAATTCGACTTCGCCGCTGATGTCCTCCCAGTTTTCACGCTTGGGATCAAAACAGTCGCCGTATTTTGCAACTATCTCATCGCTGTCGGTTATGTCGCTCTTGGTCTCGATGAGCGAAATAACACGCTCGGCACTCGCCTGTGCGCTCTGCAGCTCAGCAAGGATTCCGGCAAGCTGCTGAATGGGGTCGAACATGTTTGTCGTATAACTGATAAAAGAGGAAAGCACACCGATCGTCATGCTTGCACCGAAGATGGTAGGGGCAAGCACGGTGCTTCCGCCCGCGTACAGTGCGATCGCAGTTCCTATGGATGCAAGTACCATGACAACGGGGGTGAACATAGCCGAAAGCACGGCAGAGCGGATGGAAGCCTTTTTCATCTTTCCGGCTTCATATTTGAATTCCTCGTCATTTTGGCTTTCACGCACAAGCGTTTTTGTGGTAACCGCGCCCATTATGCCTTCGTTATAGGCACTGGTGATGACGGAATTCTGCTTTTTGACAATTCGCTGCTGCTTCAGAATCTTCTTCTGAAAATAGCCGCATACAACGGCAATGGGCGGTACGACAATGAGAACGACGAGCCCAAGCTTCCAGTTCATCATCAGCATCGTGATAAGGCAGCCGATAGCGAAGGCTCCTGCCCAGAAAATATCCGTAAAGCTCCAAGCGAGCATCTCACTCAGCCTTGGAATATCGCTGACCATGCGTGTCATGATATTTCCAACGGCTGTTTTATCATAGTAGGAGAAGGAAAGCTGCTGAAGCCTCTTAAATGCATCCTGGCGTATGTCGAAGGCGACCTTCATCTCCAGCTTTCCCGAGACCAGACAAAAACACAATACGAGCGCGCCCTGGATAACGATCATTGCGAGGTAAAACAGCGCAAACAGCGGCAGCTTGGAAAGGCTGTTGGGATCATTATCGGCGATGATATTGTCGATAGCGTAACGGGTTATCTGCGGATAAATGATATCGATAGCGGCGACCACTATCATTGACAGCGCAACGATCAGTATCATTCCCTTATACCTCATCACATAGGCAAAGAGCTTCTTCCAAACGTTAAAGTCTATATGCTTATTGAATTCTTCTTCTTTTAGTGCCGTGGTCTTGACCTGTTCTTCCATCAATCGACACCTCCTTCCGTATGAAGTTCATCCTCAAGCAGATTCTGGATCTCTGCAATGCGCCTGTACAGTCCGTCCTGCTCAAGGAGCTGTTCGTGAGTACCCTCCTGGACGAGCCGGCCGCCCTCAAGCACCAGTATCTTATCGGCGCGGCAGAGCGTGGTTATCCTGTGGGAGATGATGAAGGTCGTGCAGTCCTGCTTTCCTCTTTGAAGCGCGTCGCGAATAGCTGCGTCGGTTTCGGTATCGACGGCACTCATTGAGTCGTCAAGCACGATAATAGGGGTCTGCTGCATGAGCATCCTTGCAATCGCCACGCGCTGCTTTTGTCCTCCGGACAGCGTAACGCCCTTTTCGCCGACAACGGTTTCATAGCCGTTTTCAAACTCCATTATTGCGTCATGGACGGAAGCGATCTTTGCCATTTGATGGACAAGCGCTTCATCGGCGGTGGGGTCGGTAATCCTGATGTTATCAAGGATGGTTCTCGAGTACAGGAAGGGTTCCTGCATGACTATGCCGACATGCTTTCTGAGATAGTGCTGCTCGATGTCATTGATATTGACTCCATCTATGAGTATTTCTCCGCTGCGGCAGGTATAGAGCCTTTGGATGAGCTGCACGAGGCTTGATTTTCCGGAGCCTGTGGAGCCAAGTATTGCAACGGTCTCTCCGCGCTTTGCGGTAAATGAAACATCCTTCAGAACGTCCTGTCCGTCCTCATAGCCAAAGTCCACATGACGGAATTCGATATTGCCACGGATCTCCGGCGTAAGCGCAAGCCCGGGTTCGGCTTCAACAGGGGAGGAGAGGATCTCGTCAAGCCTGCCAAGTGAAACGTTTGCTTTTCCAAGGTCGGCAAGCATCCTTCCCAGCTGACGAACGGGCCATACCAGCATACCGGTATAGGACGTAAAGACGATGAGCTCGCCGACGGATATCTCCTTACGGACAGCCATAACGATACCGGCGCAGAGGCTTATTGCTATCTGGGCATAGCCGAGAGTATCCGTGCCGCCCCAGAAAAAGCTGAGCTGCTCGTTGAGTTTTATCGCCTTGCTGCTGTAATCCGAGTTGCGCTTAGTGAAATTATCAAGCTCATTGCGCTGCTGCCCGAAGGCACGCACAACGCGCATTCCGGAGACGTTTTCCTGAATACATGCGCTCAGCATTCCCTCCGATTCATCGGCATAGGTGAAGTACTTGGTCACATTTTTGAAGTAGACGAAAGCAATAATTATGATGAGCGGCATAAGCATGACCGAATAGAGGGTCAGTTTGGGATTCATGCTCAGCATAAACACCGCCGCGATGATGACCATTGCGATCGTTCTGATGATTCCGAGAAGCTGATTCTGAACGAATCTTCCTATGGTGCCGACATCGGAGGTGCAGCGCTGCAGAATGTCACCGCTCGATACATGCTTATAGTAGTCATATGGCATTGCAACGAGGTGAGAATACAGCATTGTCCTCATATTATAGTTCATTATCTCCGAACCGTAAGCCACCTGGCTGGTACGAAGGTATGAAGAATACGCGTTGAGTGCCGTCACGAGCACGAGTATTATGCCCATGATATATAGATGACTTTCAATAAACCCCTTACCTCCGATGCTGTTAACGAGGTTTTCGATCCAAGGGGCGACGGCCATTCCTCCGTCATAGCCTATTTCCGCATGCTCAATGAGCACATAGTCTATGGTAAAGCCCGTAATCTGAGGAATGATGTACGATGTTAGCACGGCAACAAGAAGGCCTATGCCTCCAAGCACAAAATGCTTATACGAACCGCGCATGAATTCGCCAACCAGCTTCCAATTGGTTTTCTTTTTCTTTGTCTTTTCTCTGTTTTTCACACTTTGTTCCTTCTTATACAATTATTCGATTTTAGCGCAGCAAAAAAGAGCTGTACACCCTGTACAGCTCTGGAAAAATCTACATACGTAAAACCCTACGGCTAGACTGAGATCACAGCTGCACATTTGACGGTATTGGGCTTGTAAGTTCTGATTTTGCGCATAGCTGCGACCTCCTTTCTTTATTTTTCCAGACCATTGTACAGCATCATCGATAATAATGCAAGAGAAAACGCAAATATATTAAAAACAGATAATACACCACACTTGACATGAATAGATGGTTGAGTATAATTCCAAATATGGGTAATATTATAACTATCAAGGAGGATTTCTAAGTATTGAGATCCTGACCTGATAGATTTACATAGGAGGTAGTATCTATGAAACTCAGACCCTTAGCAGATAGAGTCGTGATTAAGAGCGTAGAGGTCGAAGAGACCACAAAGAGCGGCCTTATCCTTACCGGAAGCGCAAAGGAAAAGCCCCAGATGGCAGAGGTTATTGCTGTAGGCCCCGGAGGTTTGGTTGATGGGAAGGAAGTAACCATGCATGTTTCTGCCGGCGATAAGGTGATCTATTCCAAGTACGCAGGCAACGAAGTAAAGATCGATGGTGAAGAATACATCATCGTGCGTCAGAGCGATATTCTCGCTGTGGTTGAGTAAGTTTAACTTAGGAGGCAAAATAATATGGCAAAGCAGCTTTTGCACGGAGAAGAAGCACGCAGGGCGCTCGAGAGAGGCCTCGACACCCTTGCAAATACAGTTAAGATAACCCTTGGACCCAAGGGCTGCAATGTTGTGCTTGAAAAGCAGTACGGCAGCCCCTTGATCACCAATGACGGCGTCACCATCGCCAAGGAGATCGAGCTTGAGGATCCGTTTGAGAATATGGGCGCGCAGCTCGTTCGTGAGGTCGCTTCCAAGACCAACGACGTAGCAGGCGACGGAACAACCACTGCGACCCTGCTTGCCCAGGCAATCGTACGCGAGGGAATGAAGAACGTTGCTGCAGGCGCTAATCCCATGGTGCTCCGCAAGGGCATCGAGGCAGCTGTAAACGAGGCTGTCAATGGACTGAAGGACATGAGCAAGCCCATTTCCGGCAGGCAGGAGATCGCCCAGATCGCTGCTATTTCCGCTTCCGATGAAGCAGTCGGCGAGCTTATTGCCGATGCAATGGAGAAGGTCGGAAACGACGGCGTAATCACCATCGAAGAGGGCAAGTCCATGAAGACCGAGCTCAACGTTGTCGAGGGTATGCAGTTTGACAGGGGCTATGCCTCCGCTTATATGGTAACCGACACCGATAAGATGGAAGCTCTGCTCGATAACCCCTATATCCTCATCACCGATAAGAAGATCAGCAATATCCAGGAGATCCTTCCCGTACTCGAACCCATTGCACAGCAGGGCAGGAAGCTTCTCATCATTGCCGACGACGTAGAGGGCGATGCGCTTGCAACCCTCGTTGTAAATAAGCTCCGCGGCGTATTCACCTGCGTTGCCGTTAAGGCTCCCGGCTTTGGCGACAGGCGTAAGGAAATGCTTCAGGATATCGCGATCCTGACCGGCGGCGAAGTCATCTCCTCCGACCTCGGAATGGAGCTCAAGGAAGCGACCATCGATCAGCTTGGCAGAGCAAGGCAGGTCAGGGTCGATAAGGACAGCACCACCATCGTGGAAGGCGCCGGTTCCCAGGAAGCAGTTGCCGCAAGGGTCAAGAATATCCGCGCTATCATCGAGGAGACCACCTCTGAATATGACAAGGAAAAGCTTCAGGAGAGGCTTGCAAAGCTCTCCGGCGGCGTTGCGGTCATTTCCGTAGGCGCAGCTACCGAAACCGAGATGAAGGAGATCAAGCTCCGCATCGAGGACGCTCTCAATGCGACCCGCGCAGCAGTCGAAGAGGGCATCGTTCCCGGCGGCGGCGTAGCACTTGTAAATGTAATCGACAGGATCAAGCAGCTTGAAAAGGAATCCGAAGGCGACTTCAAGACCGGCGTTTCCATCATCGTCCGTGCGCTTGAAGAACCCCTCCGCCAGATCGCAGTCAATGCAGGTCTCGAGGGAAGCGTTATCGTTGCTAACGTTCGCGCTGAGAATAAGCCCGGCTATGGCTATGATGCGGCCAAGAACGAGTATGGCATGATGGTCGATAAGGGCATCATCGATCCGACCAAGGTCACCAGGAGCGCACTGCAGAATGCTGCAAGCGTTGCTTCCATGATACTCACAACCGAAAGCATCGTTTGCGATATTCCCAAGCCCCCCGCACCCGAAGCACCCATGGGCGGCGGCGCAGGCATGTATTAATTCTTAAAATGAATCAAAGCGGACGGACTCTGACGAGCCCGTCCGCTTTTTATGTGCTTTTGCTATGAAAGAAGATACAATGTGCCGAGCGCCGCTGCCAGCGTAAGCACTGCGATAACTGCACCGTACTTAATGAACTGTAAAAACGATAATCTGACCTTGTGATGCTTCAGCAGATCCATCCACATTATTCCAGCAAGCGCGCCCATAGGCGTGAAGAACGCACCGATGTTTGAGCCGATAACGGAAGCATACAGCGCTGAGGTTCTGCCAGTCATCGAAACATTCTCGATAATTGAAGAGAATAGCACGCTCATGGGAATATTGTTTATAACATTTGCGGTCAAAAACGATGCAGCGCCGAAGGTAAATATGTTCGCCCTGCTTCCTGTGTCGAGAAAGCCGGCGAGAGCTTCGGTTATCCCGAATTTATCACAGGCGAGTACCAGCGCAAACATGGAAAGCACGAAGGGTATCACATCCAGCGGAGCGCGCTTAAGAGTGCTTGAGATGATAGGTTCCTTTGTCGAGGTTATGAACAGATACAGCATAGTTACCAGCAGCAGGCTAATGCAGAATCCGAATGCGATTATCCACATGGGAAGGCTGATGTACGAGCCTATGCTAAGCAGCACCATGCATCCGATAAGGTGAATTAGGCCGATGACCACAAGACCCTTGTCCTCAAACTGTGCATTTGAATTCGTATGCGCTATGGGCTTATCAAGCTTTTTTGCGAAAATGAGCCTGAGAAGAAGGAATGAGACTGCGCCGGCGGCAATAGTCGGCAGAATCATCGTCATAATGTACCGGAAAAATGAAATGCCGGCGGATGAAGCAAGATAGATATTAGTCGGATTTCCTATTATTAATACCATGCTCCAAGTGTTGGCAGCAATAAATTCGGCGATAAGATAGGGAAGCGGATCGATCTCGGCATTAAAGGCAAAATAACAGATGAATGGGGTAAAGGTCAGTATGATAATATCGTTGGAGGTAAATACGGTCAGCACCGATACCATAAGATAGAGCATGTTGAACAGGCTCTTTTGGCCTCCCTTCGATCTTGCAAGCGCCTTCCCGGCGAGATAACGGAAAAAGCCTGCGTTATCGAGAAAGACGGAGATTATCGTCATCGACAGAAACAGTATCAGGATTTTGACCGGGTTCATTTCGCCTGATGAAGTTAACCCTGCTATGAACTCGCCGGGGGTGATGAGCCCTGAAAAGAGCAGAACAAGCGCGCCGGTCAGCGGAGCCAGCCAATAGATGCTTATTCGCTTACCCTTGATCTCAATGCTGGGCTTTATCAGTACAAGCGCAGCCAGAGCCGAACAGCTCAGTATTGCAGTGATAATAACTTCAGTCATAGCTTCCTCTTGCTCAAAACAGTCCAATGGATTATAGCACTGAATTCATAAGTAATCAATGAAATATCGGGGAAAATGTTTTTTTGCGGAAATTATGGCAAAAAAAGAGCAAAAAAACGGTTGACATTTTTCAGAGAAATTGTTAAAATATAAGTAAAGGATTGGTAACGTTTCCAAAGCGCACTTTCCCTGTTGAGCGGAGGGTTCTGATGACTATCAAGGATATTGCCAAGCTCAGCGGCGTTGGTGTAAGCACGGTGTCAAGGGTTTTGAACAATAGTCCTGATGTCAGTGATGCAAGCCGCAAAAAGGTACTCGAGGTAATCAAGAAGTATAATTATGTGCCGAACAATTCGGCACGTGATCTGGTAAGAACCAAGATAGATGCCGTCGGCGTTATTGTCAGGGGACTTCAGAATCCGTTTTTTACAGGCATCATTCGTTCGATAGAACGCGATTTGGATGCTTCGGGCTTTACCATGGTCATGCGCCAGATAGAGTCAAATGCAGACGAGATTAAAAGCGGCGCCATCATGGAACGTGAAAAGCGACTGCGCGGCATAATCTTTTTGGGCGGACGCTCGGATTATTCAAGGGAAGAGATCGCACTCATAAATGTTCCGTTTGTGTGCTGTACATATACGAATGCATTCGGAACGCTTAGCCCCGGGGAATACTCATCGGTATCGATAGTGGACGAGCTTGAAGCAAAGCGTGCTGTCGAGTATCTCCTGAAAAACGGCCACCGGAAGATCGCTGCACTCAACGCAGGCTCGGAGGATTCGTCGGTATCGCAGCTTCGAAGCCAAGGATATGTAAAAGCACTCAAGGATTTCGGAATCGATACCGTTGAAATTATTAGCACGAATGACTACAGCATAGAAAACGGATACTATGCTATGAAGGAAAGGCTGAAACAGCCATTTGACTGCACCGCATTGTTCGTTATCGCCGATGATATGGCCATTGGTGCAATGCGTGCGCTCCATGAAAACGGAATTAGAGTCCCGGAGGACTGTTCGATTATTTCAATCGACGGAATAACGGTTTCCGAGTATATTCAGCCCATGCTTACAACGCTCTGCCAGCCGGTGGAGGAGCTTGGAAGCCGAAGCGTACAGATTCTGCTCGAACTTATCAACGGCGGAGAGCAGCAGCATGTGACGCTCAGCACGGTACTGCGCGCAGGCGAGTCGGTGCGCAGCATATGACGGCGATTTTCCCGCTTTATGCGTGAAAATAAAAAATACTAAAGGAGTTATCACAATGAAAAAGTATCTTGCTCTTGTTCTGGCAATAGTACTTTCGCTTTCCATGGTCGTCGGCCTCACCGGCTGCACAAAGACCAATAAAGAAGGCAGCGTATATTACCTGAACTTCAAGCCCGAAGCAGATGCCGCATGGCAGGCACTTGCAAAGAAGTATACCGAGCTGACCGGTGTCAACGTTAAGGTCGTCACCGCAGCATCCGGCACCTACAACGATGTCCTCACCGCAGAGATGGACAAGGAGAATCCTCCTACCCTCTTCCAGTGCGGTAACGCAGGCGCAATCAAGACTTGGGGCGAGTTCTGCTATGACCTCTCCAAGACCGATTTCTACAAGGAAATGACCACCGATGATTTCAACCTTTACGGTGAAAACGGCGAACTGCTTGCAGCAGGCTACTGCTACGAGGCATTCGGCATCATCGTAAACAAGGCTCTGCTCAAGCAGGCAGGCTATGAGATCACCGACATCAAGGACTTTGCTTCCCTTAAGCAGATCGCAGACGATATCCATGCTCGTGCAGAAGAGCTCGGTTTCGACGCTTTCTCCGCAGCAGGTCTTGACGGTTCCTCCTCTTGGCGTTTCTCCGGACACCTTGCGAACATGCCTCTGTTCTATCAGTTCCGTGATGACAACATCAAGTCCCAGCCCGCAACCATCACCGATGCATATCTTGACAACTTCAAGAACATCTGGGATCTCTACACCACCGATTCCGCAACCACCGGCGCTGCTCTTCTGACCTCCACCGGCGACGAGTCCACCGCTCAGTTCGGCAACGGCCAGGCTGTGTTCTATCAGAACGGTACTTGGGAGTATTCCAACCTCATCAGCAACTTCAACATGAAGCCCGAAGATCTCGCGATGATCCCCATCTACTGCGGCGTTGAAGGCGAAGAGAAGGCTGCTCTCTGCTGCGGCACCGAGAACTGCTGGAGCGTAAACAAGAACGCTGCCGAAGAAGACATCGAAGCTACTCTTGAGTTCATGAAGTGGGTCGTAACCTCTGAGGAGGGAACCACCATGATGGCAGAGCAGTTCGGTCCCTGCCCCTTCAAGAAGGCAAAGGAGCCCGAGAATGTATTCTTTGCAGATGCAAACAAGTACATTGCAAACGGCAACTACGTTGTAACCTGGGCATTCAACTACACCCCCTCCGTTGACAACTGGCGTGCAGGCGTTGTTGACGCTCTCTCCAAGTACGTTTCCGGCACCGGCGATTGGGAAGCAGTCGTTAATGCCTTCGTAAACGGTTGGGCAACCCAGTATCAGGCTGAGAATGCAGGCTGATAAGCTCAAGAAGCAAAACTGAAACATATCCATAGCATATGAGCTATGGTTTGTGCAGAAAATCATTCGAGGGGCGGGCATTATCGCCCGACCCTCATTTGCTTTGAGGGATATGCTATATCAATGGCGGATAGCGTATCCCTCAGAGCAAAATAATGCATGAGGTGTTTTGAAAATGAGTGTGTTTACCCGAAAACCATCTGACGGTTCGCTGAATTCAAAGCTTATCAGGCGACCCATTCAGCATTGGGGTTGGCTGTTCCTTCTGCCAACCTTTGCTGCATTCTGCATCGGATTCCTGTGGCCCTTTGCTCAGGGCTTGTTCTTGTCCTTCTGTAAGTTCAAGATAACGAGCCAGTGGGAATGGGTCGGCTTTGACAACTATGTTAAGGCATTTTCGGATCCGTCGTTTATGCACGCTTTCTGGTACACCGCTCTGTTTGCTGTCGTATCGCTGATTGCAATAAACGTGCTTGCGTTCGCAGCGGCATACGCGCTCACACAGAACATTAAAGGTACGAACATATTCCGTACCGTTTTCTTCATGCCGAACCTTATCGGAGGCATCGTGCTTGCCTTTATCTGGTCAATGATCTTTGACGGTATTCTGGTCGCTTACGGAACAAGCATATTGTTGAAGACTTCGTTCGGATTCTGGGGACTGATCATTCTCATGTGCTGGCAGCAGATAGGCTATATGATGATAATCTATATCGCCGGTTTGCAGGCAGTGCCCGAGGACATGATCGAGGCCGCCAAGATCGACGGCGCAAACAAATGGCAGACGCTCACCCGCGTCACCATTCCAAACATCATGCCATCCATCACCATCTGTACATTCCTTACGCTCACCAATTCATTTAAGCTTTTCGATCAGAACTTTGCGCTTACCGGCGGAAGGCCTTTTGAAATGCTTGCAGACGGTACGGTCATAAAGACGACCGAAATGCTTGCGCTGAATATTTACAACTCCTTCTACACCAACCTTACCAACCGCGGTATTGGTCAGGCCAAGGCGGTTCTGTTCTTTATTCTTGTCGTAGCAATAGGCCTGTTCCAGCTCCGCGCTACCCGTTCAAAGGAGGTACAGCAATAATGCAGCATCGAGAAATGACCATCAAGCGTGAAAAACGCAATAAGACCGTCCTATCCATCGTCCTGGCAATAATATGTATCATCTATATCATGCCGATACTCGTCGTGCTGATGAACTCGTTTAAGACGAATGCTTCGGTCAATACCGATACATTTGCCTTCCCCAACAGCGAAACATTTGTCGGGTTCAAGAACTATATCAAGGGAATGACCTTCGGTAATTATCCCTTCTATAAATCCGTCTTCTTCAGCTTTTTCATCACGATCGTTTCAACCGCGCTCATTCTTCTCTGCACATCTATGGCAGCGTGGTACATCGCTCGTGTAGGAAGTCCTATCTGCAAAATAGTCTACTATCTCTGCATATTCTCCATGGTCGTCCCGTTCCAGATGGTAATGTTTACCCTGTCGAGGACTGCGGACGCCCTGCACCTAAATACTCCTTGGACAATACCGATAATCTATTTGGGCTTTGGCGCAGGCCTTGCCGTATTCATGTTTGTGGGCTTTGTTAAGTCCATACCCATCGAGATTGAAGAGGCGGCAGCAATCGACGGCTGCAGCCCGGTACGCACCTTCTTCAGCGTCGTGCTTCCTATGATGAAGCCTACGATGATTTCTGTCGGCATTCTGGAGATAATGTGGATATGGAACGACTTCCTGCTTCCGTATCTTGTGCTCGACCGCAACCTCTATATGACTATACCGATCCATATTCAATACCTCAAGGGCAGCTATGGTACCGTTGACCTCGGAGCTACGATGGCGCTTATTGTGCTCGGCATACTCCCCGTCATTATCTTCTATCTGCTCTGTCAGAAGTACATCATTAAGGGCGTTGCAGCCGGCGCAGTGAAAGGATAAATATGAAACGCTCATCTGCGATATTAATGGCAATTTCTTCCCTACCTTCTCCGCATGGCATAGGAACTCTCGGCAAGTCTGCGTATGAATTTGTGGACTTTTTGAGAGCGGCAGGGCAGAGCTACTGGCAGCTATTGCCGCTTGGGCCGACCAGCTATGGAGATTCACCGTACCAAAGCTTTTCAACGTTTGCCGGGAATCCATATCTGATAGACCTTGACATGCTGATCGAGGAAGGTCTGCTGACCGAGGATGAGGTAAAGTCCATCGATTGGGGCAGTGATCCGAGATGCGTTGATTACGGAAAGATATATTCAAACCGCTATAATGTGCTCAAGCTTGCCAAACAGCGCGGCTGGGAGCGTGATGAAGCAAAAATCAAAGCGTTTGCTGATGAGAACCGCCATTGGCTCATGGACTATGCGCTGTTCATGGCCGTCAAGCGGTATTTCGGAATGAAGTCTTGGACTGAATGGAATGATGAAGAGATAAGACTTCACAAGAGCGAGGCGGTTGATAAGTATTCGCAGCTATTGAATGAAGACGTTACTCTGTTCGTCTATATTCAGTACCTATTCTTTAAGCAGTGGAATGAGCTTAAAGAATATGCGCATAAGAACGGTATTCAGTTTATCGGAGACGTTCCCATATATGTAGCACTTGATTCCGCCGATGTTTGGGCAGGCCCACAGAACTTTCAGCTGGACGAGCGGAACGTTCCGGTTGAAGTTGCAGGCGTTCCACCTGATTATTTCAGCGCTGACGGACAGCTTTGGGGAAATCCGCTGTACGATTACGAAGGAATGCGGAAGGATGGCTTCAGCTGGTGGATAAATAGGATAAATGGCTATACCAAGCTCTATGATGTGATTAGGATAGACCATTTCCGTGGCTTTGAAAGCTATTGGGCAGTTCCCAACGGAGAGAACACCGCAAGAAACGGACGCTGGGTCAAAGGCCCCGGCATGGATCTGGTTGGCAGGCTTACAGAGACCTTCAGCGGTATAGAGTTTATCGCAGAGGATCTTGGTTATCCCACTCCTGAGGTCAGCAAGCTTCTTCATGATTCCGGAATGCCCGGAATGAAGGTGCTTGAGTTTGCATTTGATGCCCATGAGCCAAGCGACTATCTGCCGCATAATTATTGTGAAAACTGTATCTGCTATACCGGAACGCATGATAATCCGCCGCTTGCGCTTTGGCGTGAGGAGGCGTCAGGTGCGGATATCGAATTTGCGAAGAAGTACCTCGGGATTAACGAAGAGGAAGGCTTTGATTTCGGTATTATCCGCGGAGGCATGAGCTCGGTTGCCAAGCTCTTTGTTGCTCAGATGCAGGACTATCTTGGACTCGGGAGCGGAAATCGTATGAATACTCCCGGCACGCAGAGCGGAAATTGGACTTGGCGTATGCTTAATGGTGAGCTTAGCAATGAGCTGGCAGAAAAAATACATGAGATGGCCCGTATTTACGGTCGTATAAAATAACAGGGAGGTAACATTATGTCAGAAGTAACCCTTAAAAATGTGAAGAAGATCTATCCCTTCATCTCCGGAGAGGGCAAGAAGAAAAAGAAGAAGAAAAAGGGTGAAGATGCCGAACCCGAGAAGAAATCAAATCTTCAGATAACCGATAAGGGTGTTGTTGCTGTTCAGGAATTCAACCTTGACATCAAAGACAAGGAGTTCATCGTGCTCGTTGGCCCGTCCGGCTGCGGAAAATCCACGACCCTGAGAATGATTGCGGGGCTCGAGGAGATCTCCGAAGGTGAACTCTATATCGATGGCAAACTGATGAACGATGTAGCTCCCAAGGATAGGGATATCGCCATGGTATTCCAGAACTATGCGCTCTATCCCCATATGACCGTGTACGAGAATATGGCGTTCTCATTGAAGCTCAAGAAGTATCCGAAGGCAGAGATAGATCGCATCGTACGCGAATCCGCCGAGATACTTGACATTACCGAGTATCTTGACAGAAAACCGAAGGCCCTTTCGGGCGGACAGCGCCAGCGCGTAGCCATCGGCAGAGCAATCGTGCGTCACCCCAAGGTTTTCCTGATGGACGAACCCCTTTCCAACCTTGACGCTAAGCTTCGCAATCAGATGCGCGCCGAGCTTATCAAGCTCCGTGAGAAAATTGATACGACATTCATCTATGTCACCCACGACCAGGTTGAGGCGATGACGCTTGGCGACAGGATTGTCATAATGCGCGATGGTTTCATTCAGCAGATCGGCACGCCGCAGGAGGTTTTCAATCATCCTGCCAACCTGTTCGTAGCAAGCTTTATCGGCACACCGCAGATGAATTTCTTCGAGAACTGCCGCCTAAGCTTCGCACAGGGCAGATACATCGTCAATGTTCTTGGCTATACCGTCGAGCTTTCCGATGAGCAAAACGCAGAGCTCAAGAAAACCGGTGTGGGTGATAGGTTCGTGACTGTCGGCGTTCGTCCGGTGCATATGAACATCGGTTCTGACGGTATCTCCGCCGAGGTTGATGTTTCCGAGCTCATGGGCAGCGAGACGCACCTGCATTTGAACGCATACGGCAAGGATATCGTTGCCGTTGTGCCCACCGCAAACCTGAGCTTCGATGCATTTGCAAGACATGCAAGGGTCAAGCTCAAGTTCGACGCAAGACTCATTCATATCTTTGACCCCGAGACGGAGCGCAACCTTATCTAACTGTATGAATTAATGTTGGGATTCCATTGCCCGATGGGCGGTGGGATCCTTTTTTATCCTAATATGCGAAGCTAAGCGTATATTGTGTGATAATGGTGGAAAAATTTTCGTCAACATGCTAAAATAATATAGTACTCTGCGGCTGTTCGTCCGGCCGATATATACGAAATAACGGTGAGAGGAAGCATGTATGAAAATTGTACTTAAGAACCTTACCAAGCGATTCCCGGCAAGAGGAAAAAATGCAAGCGGTGATGTAATTGCCGTTAACGATTTCAACTTTGAGATTCCAGACGGCAAGCTTATAGGTCTTCTCGGTCCATCAGGCTGCGGAAAAAGCACTGCGCTGAATCTGATAAGCGGACTTTTGGCTCCGACAAGCGGAAGGATATTCTTTGAGGATGATGACGTCACCGACATACCTCCGGAAAAGAGGGGAGTGGGTCTTGTTTTCCAAAACTATGCTCTTTATCCGCATCTTACCGTTCGAAAGAACATCATGTTCCCTCTTGAAAACCTAAAGGGCGAAGCCAAACTGACCAAGCCTGAGATGCAGGAGAGGGTCATGAATGCGGCAAAACTGGTTCAGATAGAGGAGTTGCTGGAGCGCAAGCCAAGCGAGCTATCCGGAGGCCAGCAGCAGCGTGTAGCGATTGCCCGCGCGCTTGTGAAGCTTCCGAAGGTGCTGCTATTGGATGAACCGCTTTCCAACCTTGACGCAAGGTTAAGACTTCAAACCCGTGAAGAACTGCGCCGTATCCAGAGCGAAACAAAGATTACTACGGTATTCGTTACCCATGATCAGGAGGAGGCCATGAGCATATCCGACATGATAGTGGTAATGAAGGCCGGGGTGATACAGCAGATAGGAAAGCCGCAGGATGTATATGACGATCCCGCCAATCTTTTTGTAGCCAAATTCCTGGGTACCCCTCCGATAAATGTCTTTTTAGGCAGGGTGAGCGGAGGAAAGCTGTTCATCGGTGATGATGCCATTCTTGATGTCGCCGGAATTGCCGATAGGGAAGTATACGTTGGCATCCGTCCGGAAGGCTTCGTACTCTTGGAAAACGGCAGGCTGTCCTGCACACTTGACCGTGTTGAGGTCATGGGGCGAGATATCAGCATTATCTCGAGGCATCCTGCGTTTATCGGCGAGTGCATAAGGAGTATTATCAATTCCGATAACAAAGTCAATACCGGTGATGAGCACATCCGCTTCGATGTCAAGCCGCATAAGGTGTTTGTCTTTGATAAGCAAAATGAAGAAAGGATACCCTTTGTGGCAGAATAAGGCTTATGGAGAAAAAAAGCTTCAAAGGGTGGCTGTACCTGCTGCCTGCCCTGCTGTTCCTCGGCGTGTTCATGATCTATCCGCTAATAGATGTTTTTGTCTATTCGTTCGAGGAGGGATATAATTCAGCCTCGCAGACCTTTTCGGGAGTAGGGCTTTACAACTATTCCTACGTCCTGCACGATCCGTATTTCCTGCAGGCTCTTGAAAACACATTGGTACTGGTCGCAATCACGGTACCGCTTTCAACAGGCATTGCTCTTTTAATTTCCGTTGCTTTGAGCTCAATTCCCAAGCTGAAGAGCCTGTATCAGACCATCTACTTTCTCCCATATGTCACAAACACCCTGGCAGTCGGTCTTGTGTTCATGATACTGTTCAAAAAGACCGCATATACAGACGGTCTCATTAATCTAATGCTCAGCATTTTCAAAGCCGGGCCGATAGACTTTATTGACGGTCCGCATTGGGCGAAGATGTTCGTTCTATGCTTCTACACCATTTGGGTGGTCATGCCGTTTAAGGTGCTTATCCTGACAAGCGCATTGGCGTCCGTTAATCAGAATTATTATAATGCTGCAAGGGTTGATGGCGCTTCGAAACCCAGAATATTCTTTATGATCACGCTTCCGATGATCTCACCGATGCTGTTTTATCTTGTGATAACGGGCTTTATCGGTGCGTTTAAGGCTTACAGCGACGCTGTTGCGCTCTTTGGAACCGATCTTAATGCAGCAGGAATGAATACAATCGTCGGCTATGTCTACGATATGCTGTATGGCAACAGTGGGGGCTATCCGTCTTTCGCTTCTGCGGCGGCGATACTCCTGTTCTTGATCGTGCTGACCATCACATGCATCAATCTGATGATCAGCAGGAAGCATGTCTATTATAGATGAGGTGTACTATGGATAAGCAGATGGATTATATCAGAATAAAGCGGTCATCCAAGGCCAGAAAACGCATCTATAATACCGTGGTTTATACTTTCCTGACCATTTGGGCGCTGATAGTGCTGTTTCCGTTCTATTGGATGATACTGACTTCGCTCAAAAGTTATGGCGCATATAATTCAGAATACATACCCAAGTTCTTTACGCTCTCTCCGACGCTTGAAAACTACGCAGAGGCGTTCACTGCCGTACCGCTTGGAAAGTATCTTATTAACACAGCCATATTCACCGTGGCAACGACGGCGATAATGATGATAGTCATAACCCTCGCTGCGTTTGCCTTTTCGAGGCTTAATTTCAAGGGCAAGAATATTGCGTTCGCAATCATGCTCTCGCTGATGATGATCCCCACCGAGCTTGTCATCATAACGAATTTTGTAACGATAACCGACCTCGATCTTCGAAACACCTTTACGGGACTCATACTGCCGTCGGTAACATCGGTGTTCTATATCTATCTTCTTACGGAGAATTTTTCACAGATCCCGGACGAACTGTATTATGCCGCCAAAGTGGACGGCACATCCGACTTCAAGTACCTTATGAAGGTCATGGTTCCCGTATGCCGTCCGACCATTATCACGATAGTGATACTAAAGGTTATTGAGTGCTGGAATTCATATGTTTGGCCAAGGCTGATAACCGACGATGAGGCATATTATCTCGTTTCCAACGGAATACAGGCCATTCGTGAAAACGGATTCGGCAGGGAGAATATCCCTGCTATGATGGCGGCGGTTGTGGTCATTTCGGTTCCGCTGATAGTTCTGTTCCTGGTGTTTAGGAAAAAGATAATGGAGGGCGTCTCAAGGGGAGGTACTAAGGGATGAAAAAGCTTTTATCCGTATTGTTTTCGATAGCTTTTTTGATGGCAGTACTTCCGGCACTGTCCGCATGCCATGGTTCGAGAAGCCTTGATGAGTTTGTCATGCCGGGGGAGTTCGACGCAACAAGGGATTACGATATTACCTTTTGGGCGAAGAACGACACCAATAGGACGCAGGTCAAAATTTACGAAAAGGCTATAGCGGATTTTCAGCAGCTGTATCCGAATATTCATGTCACCCTGCGGCTGTACACTGATTACGGAAAGATTTATAACGATGTAATAACCAACATCTCGACAAACACAACACCGAATGTTTGCATAACCTATCCGGATCATATTGCAACATATCTGACAGGCACCAATATCGTTGTGCCGCTGGATGAGCTGTATTCAAATGAATGCTATGGCTTTGGGGGAAGCGAGCTTCGGTTCGATTCGCCAAAGCAGGATGAGATCATTCCCAAATTTCTTGGCGAATGCCGTTTGAACGGCGAACTCTACGCGCTTCCGTTTATGCGCTCGACCGAGGTATGCTATGTGAATAAGACATATGTAGAGAAGCTTGGCTATACCCTGCCCGAGAGGCTGACTTGGGATTTCGTATGGGAAGTTGCAGAGGCCGCAACTGCAAAGAACGAGGATGGGATCTATTCTGTTAACTCCCAGAATGTAATGATACCCTTCATATATAAGTCGACAGACAATATGATGATCCAAATGCTTAAGCAGAAGGGCGCAGGCTATTCGAACTCGGAAGGCGAAGTGCTGATATTCAATGAAACCACCAGGGAACTGCTCTATACCATTGCCGAGCATGCGGGTACCGGTGCGTTCTCAACCTTCAAAATATCAAGCTATCCTGCGAACTTTCTGAATGCAGGACAGTGCATATTTGCTGTTGACTCCACGGCAGGTTCAACCTGGATGGGAAGCGATGCTCCGCTTTGCGATATAAGCGAGGACAAGATTGTGGAATTCGAGACAGAGGTCATGATGATACCTCAGTTCGATACGGAGAATCCTTCAATGATATCTCAAGGCCCTTCGGTGTGCATCTTTAACAAGAACGACTCACAGGAGGTTTTGGCTTCCTGGCTGTTTACGGAATATCTTTTGACAAATGATGTCCAGATTGCCTATTCAAAGACGGAGGGGTATGTTCCGGTAACGAGTAAGGCGCAGCAGTCAGAAGAGTACATCGATTATCTTTCGCACAGCGGTGAGGATACAAACGAACACTACGAGGTTAAGCTTAAGGCAACGGAGATGATGCTTGAGCATATAGACGATACCTTTGTTACTCCGGTGTACAACGGCTCGGCTTCATTAAGAAATGCCGCAGGTCAGCTAATTGAGAATGTAACCAAATCCGTGCGCAGGCATGAAACCGTTGATGATGCGTATATGGACACTCTGTTCGACGATGTGACCTCGCTGTATCGGCTGGATCAGAGCATGGCAAGCGGCGGAAGCGGTGCTTCGGGGAAGGCTGAACTGGGAAGACTTCCAGATATATCAATCGTGTTCCTTTCTATATTAGCTGCAGCATGGGTGCTCATCGGTGTATATTACCTTTCACAATGGTTGAAAAAACGACGTAAACATTGAATTTTTGAACCAGGCATAAATGCCGCAAACGAAATTTAATATATAGAAACAAGGATTGATTTTTTGATAGAATGTGCTAAAATTATGCGGTAAGCCAATCATTGGCAATAAACTAAGGAGATTGAACTATGAAAAAGACTATGGCACTGCTTCTCGCTCTCGTGATGGTATTTGCGTTTGTCGGATGCAGCAATGAGAAAGAGGACGTTAAGTCCGAAGGCGTTATGACCTATGCAGAGTATGTTGCAGCTGAGCTTGACAGCAAGGTTGTTGTTGAAACCTATGTTCAGGCTAAGCAGTCATGGTGGGAGGATAAGGCAACCGTTTACACCCAGGATAAGGACGGCGCTTACTTCATCTACAACATGGCATGCTCCGAAGCGGATTATGCAAAGCTTAACGTCGGCACCAAGATCAAGGTTACCGGCACTAAGTCCGAATGGTCCGGCGAGATCGAGATCGTCGATGCAACCTTTGAAATTGAAGAGGGCAGCTATATTGCTAAGGCTCTTGACGTAACCGCTCTGCTCGGCACCGATGAGCTTGAAAAGCATCAGAATGAGTTCGTATGCTTCAAGGGTATGACCATCGTTGCTTCCGAGCTTGACGGCGAAGAAGTAGCATTCCTTTACAACTATGATGGTTCCGGTTCTCAGGAAGCTAACAGCGACCTCTACTTCAAGGCATCCATCAATGATAAGGTTTATACCTTCACCGTTGAGTCCTACCTCTGCGGCAACACCACCGATGTCTATAAGGCCGTTGAAGCCCTCAAGATCGGCGATGTTATCGACATGGAGGGATTCCTGTATTGGTATGAGGGCGTAAATCCCCACATCACCTCCGTCACCCCCGTTAAGTAATCATTAATAACCGATTGAACGAACTGCCGTCAATGCGATAATCACATGGCGGCAGTTTTTGTTTTATTAGTCGAATGGAGTGATGCACAGATATCAGAATACCACTTGGGGATATACTTCAATTCGCATTAGATGCGTGAAAAATTAGATTCGTTAATCTATTTTTCGCCAAACAGATGGTTTTCATATTTAAAAAACTGAGGGATCAATACCGCATATGTTTTTCATAGCAAGAAATAAACATTAGAACGCTTTATAAAACATATTGATACTTCAAACGAAACAAAGCACAACATAATCATTTTCATGCGCCGCACAACGCTTGAATCAAAGAAGATCACGATGGGCCGCTTCAACGGCACAAAACGGTAAAAATCCCTTTGAAATCGGGATTTTATTTCATTTTTGTTTAGGTACAATACATGGGTAACAAATAAGAAGCAAGAGAAGGTCCTCCTGTG
>OLGB01000294.1_pt1 | contig 74743 bp, 74 predicted proteins | sample 1605691 | NCBI WGS metagenome assembly OLGB01 (sample SAMEA3888925, study PRJEB22519) | human gut metagenome | biome: human gut; feature: human-associated habitat; material: faeces | place: Denmark | collected 2010
CAGACGGCAGCAACGCAGAATCCGGTTCAGCCGCGCCGCAACCCGCCGCGCATGCGCACCGGCGCGCCCCGCCAGAATAACGCCGCGCCGCGCACGCAGAAGGCGGCAGCCAACCGTCCGGCGGAAGCCATGCGCCCGCGTCAGGGCGGACGCCGCCGCATCGTGTCCCCGATTATGCAGGAGGAAAAGCCCTGCATCTCGCAGACACTGCAATGGGTCGGCAAGAAGCCGCCGACGATGCGCTCCCGCGCCAGCGAGCATCCCAGCCGCGCCACCCTGCGCATGATTCCGCTGGGCGGCATGTGCGAAATCGGCAAGAACATGACGGCCTACGAATACGGCAACGACATCATCATCGTCGATTGCGGCCAGATCTTCCCGGATGAAACCATGCCGGGCGTGGACGCGGTGATTCCGGATTTCACCTACGTGCTCCAAAACCGCGACCGTGTGCGCGGCATCTTCATCACCCACGGCCACGAGGATCACATCGGCGGCCTGCCCTACCTGCTGCGCGAATTCCGCGCGCCGGTCTACGGCGGCCGCATGACCATCGAGCTGCTCAAGTATAAGCTGGATGACCGCGTGCCGGGGCTGACCAAGAGCTGCGAGCTGCACGTCGTCGAGGCGGGCGAAACCATTCGCTCGGGCTGCTTTGCCGTGGAGTTCATCCATGTGAACCACTCCATCGCGGATGCGTTCATGTTCGCCATCCGCACGCCGATCGGCATCATCATGCACTCCGGCGACTTCAAGATCGACTATACCCCGATCAACGGCGCAATCATGGATCTCCAGCGCATCGCGCAGATCGGCCGCGAGGGCGTGCTGCTCTTCGTCTGCGAATCCACGAACATCGAGGTGCCGGGCTTCTCCAAGAGCGAGCGCCACGTCGGCGAATCCATGGCCGATATGTTCAAGGACGCGAAGGGGCGCATCTTCGTGGCGACGTTCTCCTCGAACGTCTCCCGTTTGCAGCAGATCTTCACCGCCGCCGAGCGCCATGGCCGCAAGGTCGCGCTGGTCGGCCGCAGCATGCTCAACGTGTTCAACGCGGCCAACAATCTGGGCTATATCCAGAAAAAGCCGGATACGCTGATCGAAATCTCTCAGGTGGACAACTACCCGCCGGAGCAGGTCGTGATCATCTCCACCGGCTCTCAGGGCGAGCCGATGAGCGCGCTGACCCGCATCGCGTTCTCCAACCATCGCGAAATCGAGATTCAGCCGGGCGATACCGTCATCATCTCCGCGACCCCGATTCCGGGCAACGAGAAGCCGATTTACAAGGTCATCAACGAGCTTTACCGCCGCGGCGCGAAGGTGTATTATTCCGCGCTGGCGGATGTGCATGTCTCCGGCCACGCCTCTCAGGAGGAGATCAAGCTGGTGCACGCGCTCGTCCGCCCGAAGTTCTTCATCCCGGCGCACGGCGAAACCCGCATGCTCTATCAGCACGCGGAGCTGGCGCACAAGCTGGGCGTGCCGTTTGAAAACATCTTCATTTTGGCCAACGGCGATATCTTTGAGATTTCCAAGGGCTCGGCGCGCGTGACCGGCTTCACCAACGGCGACGCGGTGCTCATCGACGGCGCTTCCGTCGGCGAGGTGGATAACAGCGTGCTCCGCGAGCGCAAGCTGCTCTCCGACGACGGCGTGGTGGCGATTTCGCTGGCCGTCAACCGGAAGACCGGCGCGATGATGGCGCAGCCCGTGGTCAGCGCGATGGGCTTCCTCTACGACAGCGAGCATGTCAAGATCGAGGCGGCCTGCCGCCAGCACGCGGCCAACGCGGTCGCCCGCATCGCGGCCAGCGGCAAGAAGGTGCAGGAGGCGGTTTCCTCCGGCCAGCTTCAGGGTCAGCTCCGCTCCTTCCTCTATGAGCGCACCAAGCGCCGCCCGGTCGTGATGATTAACCTGATCGAGGTCGATTCCTGACGGCGGCTTCAAAAACTGTGATTGAATAAACGCAGGGACTGTCAAGCTTCAACCGAACATTTCAAGAAACAAATATCTAAGCATTTTTGGATATGGGGCTTTGCCCCATCGCCCCACCAAAGGGCTTTCCGGTCGCCCTTTGGAAACCTTCGGGCCCAAATACTTAGTTTTTCTTGAAATATCGGTGTTGTTAGCTTGATAGTCCCTTTTGGTATGACTTCAAGGGCCGCCGGAACGGCGTGTGGATAACTTGTGGACGACGCTGTGGATAATGTGGGAAAACCTGTGGAAAGCCTGTGCATAAACCGTGCGCGGACGGCCTCCCAAAAGAAGAAAAGCCCGGACGTTATCCATCGCAAGGGCGCGGGACACGTTCGGGCTTTTCGGGGAAAACATCAGACGATTCGGCGGGTTTTGTGGATAAGCTTGTCGATAACAGGGGGATAACTGTGGAAAAGGTGTGGATAAGCGGCCCAATCGAGCCGCCTAAAAGATTCAATCGGCGCGTTTGGGGGCGAACATCGCGCCCGCACAGAGCAGAACCATCATAAACTGGAAGAAATAGCGTGCCCGCGTTTCCCAGATACACAGGAACAGAAACGCGCCCAGCAGCGTCAGAAACAGCGGCGCGGCGCTCGTGTCGCGCCTGTGCACCGCCTGCGCGCAGGCCATGCAGGCCAGCAGCATCTGCGCCAGAAACAGCGCCGTCGCCAGATGCGTGTACGCCCGGTTCCAGCGCCCCTGAGCGAACACGACCTGCTTGAGGGCGTTGTTCGGCTCGTGCTCGTCGGCCTCGAAGATTTCGTTCAGCTCGAACGTGCCCCGGCCGAAGGTGGAGAGGTTTTTCCGGCTCAGGGAGCTGAGCAGCATATCCGGGTGATGCGCCAGCGTATAGGCGCGGTCGATGAATTTCTGCCGGAGCGCCGCGTCGCGCGCCTGCGGGCTGTCAAACGAGGTGGTGAAAATCAGCCAGCCGCCGTCGCCGTATTGGCCGTAGCCCTCGTCGCTCTGCACCGGCAGACCCATCAAGACGAAATGGAGCACGGGCAGCTTGTTGTTTCGGATATTCTCCGCGCCGAGATGCTTTTCGTTTTCGGCCTGTATCGCCGCGCCGCCGAGGGCGAAGCACAGCGCCAGCGGCACCGCCAGAATCGCCGTCAGCTTCACGCGCTTTTCAAACATCGCCGCAATCAGGCAGGCAATTGCCGCGATCACCGTGGTGAAGCGGAGCTGTGCGCCGAAAAATGCGCTCAGCGCGAACAGCAGGGCGTAACCCGCCCGCGCCCGCAGGCTTTCCGCGTCTCGCGCCTTGAAATAGGCGAGGAGGATCATCGGCGAAAACGCGAGGGAGAACACGTCGGTGTACAGCTCGGAGGTGCAGTAGAGAAACGGCAGGCAGGTGGCAAACAGCAACAGCGCCCGCGCCTGCGCCTGCGCGCCGCCCAAACGCCTGCAAAGCCGCGCGGCGCAGAGCAGGCCGGCCGTGAACAGCAGGCTGCAAACCAGCGCCGCGCAGAGAAGCTGATCCGCGCCCAGCAGATCGGCCGCGCGGAAGATGGCGCAGAAGAGATAGATGACGCCCATGTTGTGCGGGTTGCGGCCGAGGTAGATCAGCGAACGCTCGGAGAGGCCGGGCTGATCTGCGTCCAGCAGGCGGCGCGCCGCCGAGACGCATTGCTCCAGATCCGTCATCGGGGTGAAGCGGAGCGCAAAGGCCGAAAGCATCTGCGCGGCGAAATAGAACGCGGCGAAGCCGAGCAGCACTGCGCGCTCGTGCCGCTCAAAGCAGGCCGCTTTTGCGGCGCGGCGAAGCAGGAGCAGCAGCGCGAGGCACAGTGGCGTCAGAATCGCCAGCGCCAGACGGTTTCGCTCATAGAGCGGCCACGGGGAAAGCGCCACGTTGCCCACGGTGAACAGATAGCACGGGATCATCAGCCCCATGCCGATCAGAAGAAGCGCGCGGAGAACGCCGCGTTTCGCGCGGGGCGGTGGGGTTTGAAAGCCTTGCATTTACATCCCCTCCTCTGTCCGGAGCGCGCCGTGCGCCGCGAGCAGCAGCAGCACCGCGACAAAGCCGAAGAGATACCGGCCGCGCGCCTCCCAGAGCATCAGGAACAGCGCCGCGCCGAAGAACGCGACATACAGCGTCATGTATCGCAGGCTGCCGGCCTTTGCGCCCGAGGCGGGGTCGGAGCGGCGGATATCCCGAACGCAGGCGAGCAGCGCCAGCGTCAACTGGGCGAGCCAGACGCCCGTGCAGAGCGTCATGTGCAGGCGGTATCGGCTCCGCCCTTCCAGCACGAAGGAGGAGACGACGTTTTCCCGAACGGGGCCGTCGTCCAGCATTTCGGTCATGCCGTATGTGCCGTCGCCCATGAACGCGCTGTCCTTGTGCAGCGCCGCGGAAATCAGCCGGTTGGGGTAGCGCAGGGTATAGATCTTGTCCTTCATGCGCGAGTAGATGGAGGCCATGACCTCCTCGTGCGTCGCGCCCTCCTCCATCATGCCCCATGTGATGGCGTAATCGCCCGAAAACCCGCCGTAGGGGTTGTTGCCGGAGGGGATGGACATCATAACCCAGTGAATCGCGGGCGTGTGGTGCTGCGCGACCATCTCCGGGTCGAGCACCTCGTTTTTCATATAATGCTGAACCGCCGCCGTGCCGCCCCCGACAATCGCCGCGCAGAGCGCCGTGCAGAGCATCGCGCGCCCCGGCTTCATCTCCAGCAGCCAGACGATCACGGCCGCCATCAGCGCGATGAGCACCGTCATTTTGATCTGGCAGCCGATCAGCACCACCGCGCCGCAGGCGGCGGACAGCGCGAGCTGCGCCCCCCGGCTTTGCGCATCCTTGATGCGAAGCGCCAGATCCAGCGCCACCATGATGAACGGCACGGAGAACGTATCCGTATACAGCACGGCGGCGGCGACGTACATCGGCAGGCAGCAGGCCAGCATCAGCAGCGTCATCAGTTCGCCCTTCGCGCCGGAGAGGCGACGGGCGATGCGCAGCGTCGCGCGCGTGCTGAAGACATACAGCACCGCCTGCACCAGCACCAGCGGGTAGAACGTCTGCGTCACGCCGAGGGCAAGGATCAGCTTGTAAAAGGCGGTCAGCATCAGCGTGAAGCCCCACTGGTTGGAAAAGCGGCTCAGATAGAGGTAAAAATACGGGTAGTTATCAAAATTGCCGTCCGTGGCCAGCATCTGCGAGCTCTTGTAGAGCATGAAATTGTCGCCGCTGGGCGTGTATTCCAGCAGATAGCCCATCAGCAGGTGAACGGCGAACAGCAGCAGGGTGAACGCCGGGGCGAGTATCCGCGCGGCGCGTTCCGCCCTGTCCGCGCGCATCCGGCTGACGGCGCGCCCGGCCAGCATCAGCAGCGCCAGCGCCGCCGCATAAGCCAGCCACAGGCCGATCAGGCCGTAGCCGTAGTTTTCCCGCGCGTAGGGGAAAAACAGCACGTTGACCAGGCTGATCCCCGCAGCGAAAGCGAAAAAGCCCAAACCGCTTCTCAGGAGTTTGGTTCGCAAGGCAATCCCTCCTTCAGCCGGAGAAGCTGGTACTGTCCGGCGGCGTCCACAAATTCGTAATTCGTTTCAAAAATGGCCGCGACGCGCGCGTCGTAGGGCGGGTTAAAGGCGCGATTGTAATAGATCACCAGCCAGCGCGGCGGGTCGGTTTCAAACGTCTGAACGATTTCGTCCATCACCGCGGGGTCGGCCTGCGCCAGCACCTCCTGAAGGAAGTAAAAGCGCATGCACGGCAGCGCCTCGGCCGCGACATACCAGCGCGGCTCGACGCGATAGGCCATGAAGCGGTCGCGCTCGTCCTGTGGCACCTGCGCCATCAGTACCTGCGCGTCGGCGGTGAACTGCGCCCAGTCCGCGCGCTCGGAAAGGCGCGTCTGGTTCGCCGTATGGCCGTTTATGCCCAGCCAGAGCGCGCAGCAGCAGGTCAGCACAATCGCGCTGACGGCGCGCACGCGCGGCTTTTGAATCGCGGCGAGCGCCGCCGCCAGCCCCAGCACCGCCATCGGCGCGCCGAGAATCAGGTAGTGATCGTAAAACTTGCGGGAAAGGAAGGCCGCCAGCGCGCCCGCCGCCGCCGCCGCGACCATGCCCAGCGCCAGCATCGGGCTTTTTTTTCGCAGCGCCAGCGCGCCCAGACAGGCAAGCGCCGCCATCAGCATGGCCGCCAGCCCGTATCGGCTGTGCAGCAGCATGGCGACGCGCCCCGTGCCGCCCGTTTCGGTGTAGCGCATGTTGTGGACGATGGCGCCGTACCACGCGGCACGGAGCGCGCCGCGCGCCGCCAGCCAGATCACGACGGGCAGGGCGCAGAGCGCCAGCCCCGCGGCAAAGCCCGCCGCGCACTGCCCGAGCGGCGCGAATTGTTTTTTCGCCAGCAGGCAGAGCGCCAGCGCCAGCGTCAGCGCGGCCAGCGGCAGGGCGTTGTTGGCGCGCAGCAGAAACGCCGCCATCGTGCAGACGCCCATCAGCAGCGCGGGCGCGAACAGGCGCTTCGTCCAATCCGGCCGGAGGAATACGCGCAGCGCGGCATACGCGCCCAAAAGCGTCGGCAGGCTGGCGTATTCCTCCGTCAGGTTGCCGCCGCCGACCAGCGAGGCGATCAGCGCCAGATAGAAGAGCTGCGTCACGCCGCTGTACGCGCCCAGCGTCCGCGCGATGCGGCTGACGACGCGCAGGCACAGGAACAGCGCGATCACCTGCTGGATGAACACGGCCAGCGTGCTGTAGCCGCCCGAAAGGAGCTGGGGCAGCATCTGGAGCAGGTAGAGCATCGGCCCCTTGTGGTCAAAAATCTGCGTATACGGCGCGTAGCCCCTGGCCAGCGCCGTGCCGAGGGTCAGATACATCGCGTTGTCGCTGCCGATGCTCGGGCCGAGCGGCGTGTTGAAGGTGTAAAAAATCAGGCCGAACACAAGCGCCATCGCTGCGGAAAGCAGAACGTCGGCGGATCGCCTTTCGGTTTTCATGGCTTTTCCTCCTTGCGCGGGGGCAGCAGCGCCGCGCCCAGCATGACGGGCAGGATGTAGAGAATCGGCATCAGATAGCGGATTTCGCCGCTCTTGGGGGAGAGCAGGCAGATGCCCAGTGTGCCGAAAAAGAACATATACGGCACGGCGGCGCGAAGCCCGTCGCGCAGAATCAGCGCCGCGAGCAGCAGCAGAAAGACCCAGACGACGGAATCGACGTAAAACAGCCAGCCGACGCCCGGAATCCGCCTCAGCGTGAAATAAATCCGGTTGTGCAGCTCCAGCCGCGCGTCGGAAAGCGCCGGGCTCTGCCGCAGCGCAACGCCGCCCGCATCCGGCGAATTGAGGGTCAGGCAGACGATGGTGTTGCTGTCCGACGGATAAAAATAACCGTAGATCATGTTCAGCCATGCGTCCAGATAGACGCCGGGGTGGCGCATCCCCATGCTCAGCCACGCCTGCATATACGGGCCGAGCCTGCCGGAAAGATCGGGGCTGCTCGTGTCCTTCACGGGGTCGGCCAGCCGGGGATCGTAATTCGGCACGCCGTTTTCCACGTCGAGCACCGCCGAAACGGCGCGCAGCTCCGATTCCGTCACGTCGTCGGGATAGGCGAGCAGACAGCGCGCCGTCTGCTGAAACGGCACGGAGAGCATCTCCCGCGTCTCGCCCGGAATCACGCCGAGCGCGGGCAGGAGCAGCCCGTTATACAAAACGGCGAAGACCGCCGCCGCGCCCAGCAGCGCGGCCGCCAGCCGCGCCCGAACGCCGGGATAGCCGAGCAGCAGAAACAGCGCCGCAAAGCACAGCGCATACATCGCGGGTTTTCGGGTGAGCATCATCATCAGCGCGACGGCGAACAGCCCCGCGCAGAAGCGGCCGCTTTGCGCCGCCCGCCCGCGCGAGGCATAGAGCCGGAACATCATCGTGCCGTAGAGCAGCACAAACGGCTCGACGCTCACATCCTTGCACATGTTGAACGCATACAGCGCCAGCACGGGATAGAGCGCGACAAACAGCGCCAGCCCGATCACCGCGCCGCGCGCCAGCCCCGCCTCCCGCAGCGTGACCAGCGCATACGCCCAGCAGGCGGCCAGCGCGGCCATGCTCAGCAGGCTGTAGAGAAGCTGGCCGATGTTTGCGTCGCCCAGCAGCAGCCCCAGCTTCATAAATCCGCCGTAGATGAGGGTCAGAAACACGGGATGGTGGTCGCTGAGCGCGCTGCCGTCGCCGATGTAGCTGGGGAAGCCGAAAAACTGCAAAATCTGGTCGTGCGTGTCGTAGATATTCAGCCCAGGCGCGTAGAGCAGCAGATAGGGGATGGAACCGGCGAAGATCAGCCCCGCGCAGAGCCAGAAGAGCCGACGCTTCTCTTTTTGCGTCGCGGGCGCGTCGGCCTGCGCGTGCGCGCGGAGCGCGTCGAGCAGGCGGAAGAGCAAAACGACCGTGCAGAGCGCCGCCGCGAACAGCGCCGCCATCGCCGCCGCGCCGCGGAGCATCGTTTGGGCGTTTTTGAGCAGCAGATCGGAGGAATCCGTCGTATCATACGAATAGCCGACGGTTCTGAAAAAAGCGAACAGCGCGGCGGGAATCGCACCCACGCCCCATTCGCGGCGCGTCGGGCGGACGGCAGCCGTCAGCAGGAACAGCAGGAAGCAGGCGGTCAGAACGCCCGCGCTGCCGGAGGAAAAATAGACGCCCAGCGCCGACGCGCAGAAGACGGAGGCGGCGAAGAGCGGCGCGAGGAAGCGGAGACGCGGCAGCGTGATGGTCATGGCAGCCTCCTCACAGCTCCAGCGCGGCGCGCACCACGCGCATCACGCCGTTTTCGTCGTTGCTCGGGGCGATGTGGCGCGCCAGCGCCTTGAGCGCCGGATGCGCGTTTTCCATGGCGTAGCTCTCGCCGACGGCCTGCAAAAGCTCGCAGTCGTTGAGATAGTCGCCGAAGGCCATGCACTCGGCGGCTGAAATGCCCAGCTTCTGCTGGATGCCGCGCATCGCGCAGCCCTTGTTCACGCCGGGCTTCATCACATCGACCCAGTGCTCGCCGGAGAGGGTGATCGAAAGCGGCCCTTCCAGCTTTGCCCGCAGCGCGGGCAGCTCGTGCGCCTGCGCGTCGCCCTCGTCGTAAAAGGCGACCTTGCAGACGTCCGGCAGGCGGCCCAGCGCGGTCAGATCCTCCACGACCTCGACGCTGGGGTAATACATGCGCGTGTTGCGGATGGATTCATCCGACGCGGTCTTTTCAATCAGCGCCACGCCCGCGCGGCAGACGACGGGATAAACGCCCTCAAGCGATTTCGTTGCCGTCACGATGCTTGAAATAAAGCTCGGGTCGATGGAGTCGATGAGCACGCGCTGGTCGCGCTGCATGACCAGCGCGCCGTTTTCGCAGATAAAGAGCATATCGTCGGCGTATGCGTCGAAATCACGGCGCAGGGAGGCGTATTGCCGCCCGCTGGCGACGCAGAAGAGCACGCCCTTTTCCTTCAGCTTGGCGATGACCTCGGGCAGCTCGGCGGGCAGGCGCTTGGCGCTGTCCAGCAAGGTGCCGTCCATATCGCAGGCAATGAGTTTTATCATATCGTGTTCCTTTCTGATGGCGCGCGCGGCGCTCATCGTGCGGGGGCGCGCCGCGCGGGTCTCGCGTCGTCCTTGAGAATGGCGTAAAGCGCCACATCGACAAATTTCCCCTTGTTGTAGAGCCGCTGGCGCAGAACGCCCTCTTTGCGCATGCCGCATTTTTCCATGACGCGGCCGGAGGCGGGGTTGTCCAGCTCGTGCTGCGCCTCGATGCGGTTGATATCCATCGCGTCAAACGTGTAATCAATCACGCGCCGGAGCGCTTCGGTCATGTAGCCGCCGTTCCACATCCACTTGGCCAGCGAATAGCCGATTTCCACGCTGGCGTTGTCCATGTCGTAATTCATGTAGCCGATGGTACCGACCAGGCGGCCGGTTTTCTTATCGACGATGCCCCAGCTGCTCGGCTCGTCGGCGCGGTAGCGGCGGGTCATGTAGCGGCAATAATCCTTGGCCTCGCCGATGTCCTTCTGCGCCGACCAGAGCACATGGCGCGCCACGTCCGCGTCGCGGCTGTATTCAAAAACATCCTTCGCGTCCTTCATGGTCATGCGGCGCAGGGTCAGGCGCGGGGTTTCCAGCGTCGGCATGGAGAAAAGGCCGTATTCGTTCGGGGTAAACATATCGCTTGATTCCCTTCGTTAAAGCCGGTTTTGGGTTGGCGCGGCGAGATGCGCGCAGCCGGTTCTTCTTATTATACACGAATCATCTCAAAAGCGAAACCCCTTGCTCCTGAACGAATTTTTTCTTGCGGAATTTTCGGATATCGTTTATACTCAATATGGAAAAAGAATCGTTTTGGCTGAAAGGGAGTGCGTTCCATGAAAAAAATCGCTGTGCTTTTGCTGACCGCGCTGCTTGCGCTTGCCGCCGGGGCTGCGACGGCCGAAAAGGAGAAGCCCGCCGCCCTGCCGTCGGCGGAGGGCGCGTGGCCGGAGATGGAGAGCGTCCGGGCGCTTTTGGACGACGATATTCAGAGAATTGAGATAGCCACCTATACCGAGGGCGGCGCGGGGCGGTTCGTCTTTACGGACAGCGCCGCCATCACCGAGATTCACGCGCTCTGCTGCGCGCTGTCGCTCGGCGCGGAGACGAACATCGGCGTGGCCGACGACGGGCTGACGCTCGCGTTTGTCACGGCGGAGGGCGAGACGGCGCTGCGCTTTGAGGGCAGGTATGCCGTCGTCGGCGAAAAGCGCTATGAAACGGAGCAGCTCGGCGCGCTGAAAAAAGACCTGAGAGAGCGGATTCAAAACGAGATTTTCGCGTCCGAATAAGGCGCGGCGCCGTTTTTCGCCTTACTTGCCAAAGTGCGCCAATCCGTGTATAATATAGGGGTTAAAGATACAACCCCGGGCGACCGGCAATCATAAGGAGGATCATCATGGCAGAAGAAAGAATGCTCATCACGGGTGGGCAGCGGCTGGAGGGAACCGTGCGCGTCAGCGGCGGCAAGAATACTTCGGTCGCGGTGATTTCCGCCTCGATCCTCAGCGAAACGCCCTGTGTGATCGAAAATCTGCCGAACATCGAGGACGTCAACGTTTCGGTGGAGACGCTGCGCCATCTGGGCGCGAAGGTCAACTGGGATCCCGACGCGGGCGTGATGGAGGTCGATTCCAGCACCATCGACCGCACGGATGTGCCGCTGGAGCTCTGCCGCCGGATGCGCGCGTCGTCGTATTACATCGGCGCGCTGCTGGCGCGCTTTGGCCGGGCACAGGTGCCTCTGCCGGGCGGATGCGACATCGGGCGCAGGCCGATTGACCAGCACATCAAGGGCATGCGCGCGCTCGGCGCGAAGGTGGAGACGACGCGCGGCCTCGTCGTGGCGCAGACGGACGGGCTGATCGGCTCGGATGTGTTCATGGATATGGTTACCGTCGGCGGCACGATCAACGTCATGCTGGCGGCCTCCCGCGCGAGCGGCACGACGACAATCTACAACGCCGCCAAGGAGCCGCACATCGTCGATCTGGCGAACTTCCTCAACTCGATGGGCTGCCGCGTCAAGGGCGCGGGCACGGATGTGATTCGCATCCGCGGCGTGCAACGGCTGCAAAGCCGCCGCCCGTATGCCGTCATTCCGGATCAGATCGAGACGGGCACACTGATGATCGCCGCCGCCGCGACGCACGGCGACGTGACGATCTGCGGCTGCATCCCCACGCACATGGAAGCGCTGACCGCCAAGCTGCTGGAGATGGGCGCGCGCGTGGAGGAGCGGGACGACGCGATTCGCGTCCGTTCGATCGGCGACCACCGCGCGGTGACGTTCAAAACGCAGGTTTACCCCGGCTTCCCGACCGATTTGCAGCAGCCCATGAGCGCGCTGCTCTGCACCGCGACGGGCACATCGACCGTGGTGGAAAACATTTTCGAATCCCGCTTCCGCCACCTGTCGGAGATGGAGCGCATGGGCGCGCGGGTGCGCATCTATGAGCAGACCGCCGTGATCGAGGGCGTGCCCCAGCTGCACGGCGCGGCCGTTGAAGCCACCGACCTGCGCGCGGGCGCGGCGCTGGTGATCGCCGGATTGATGGCGCAGGGCACGACCGAAATCTATAACACGCATTTCATCGACCGCGGCTACGAGCATCTGGAAGAGAAGCTCAACAGCCTCGGCGCGAAGATTTCCAGAACGAGAGAATGAGCTTTGAAGTCGCCGAACGAAATCGGCGATTTTTTGTTTTTTGCCGAAAATTTCGCTTGACAACTTATCAGATATGTGATATCTTGTGAGCGAAAGAGAGCTGGTGGATTTGAATCTGGTCGAACAGGCAACGCAGGAAATCAAAAACATGATTATCGCTGGTCGGTATGACGAAGAAGGGTATCTACCCAGCGAGGGCGAGATGAGCGCCCTCTTTGGAGTCAGCCGGGCGACGGTGCGCGAGGCTGTCCGTAGTATGGAAGTGCGCGGATTTGTTCAGCGGATTCATGGCAAAGGTGTGAAAGTCGTCGATAACGGCGTAAACAGTTTGGCGCAGTCTCTCTCCGACCTGATGGTAATGGGAGGTTGCTCGCTCAAGGATATCATTGAGGTTCGTCACATCATCGAAACCTCTGCAGCCAAGCGCGCGGCTTTCCGTGCGACGGGAGCGGATATTGAGCAGATGCGTCGAGCTGTGGAGGAGATGGAGGCGGCCGGGCAGATGGATGAGGCCTATATCCAATCCGACTTCGCGTTTCACATGGCGATGATCCGCGCTTCCGGTAATCCCGTACTCGTTGCGATTTTTGAAGCGTATACACCATTGCTGACGGATACTATCAAGGCGGCTTCTCAAGGTGAAGAGGTTATCGAGCGAAAATACCATTTTCACCGCGACATTTTAGAAGCGGTTGTGGCGCATGACCGTGTTCGCGCAGGCGAGGCGATCAAGCGCCACCTGAGCGCGACGGAAGAAAACGTTCATGTTCAGGTTCTGGAAAAGGAAGAGTGATCCCTCTTCTTTTTATCACAACTTATCAGATATCCGATAAGTCAAAAGAGTTATATATTTACAGGGTGGGGAGGAATGTTCATGAAGATTCAGAACGTCATTGTTCATGTCATCCAGGCGCCGCTTGGCGGAGAAAACGATCAATTCTGTTTTTCTCAGGGCTGGGTGACCTGCCGAAGCTCCGTTATCGTCGAGGTTATCACGCAGGACGGCGAAAGCGGCTTTGGCGAGTGCATGTGCCATGGCCAACAGCCGCCGCAGATTGCGGCTGCGTTTATCGAAAACTGTTACAAGCCTATCCTTTTGGGGCGCGACATCTACGACGTGGAAGTGCTCTGGGAGGAATGTTACAACCGCTCCCGCCCCTTCGGCCAGCAGGGCGCAGCGATTAATGCGCTCAGCGGCGTAGACATCGCGATTTGGGACAGCATTGGTCGACATTTGGGCAAGCCGGTCAGCAAGATTATCGGCGGCAACTTTCGTAACCGGGTTCGCGCTTATGCAACCGGCTTTTATCGCCGGAAAAACGGTGTCTATCCTGAGGACGCTATTCGCGAGGCAGAGGGGTATATTGCCAAGGGCTTTACGGGTATGAAGCTCAAGACCGGCTTTGGGCCGGAGACTGACATCGCCTATATTCGCGCGTTGCGCAAAGCAGTCGGTCCGAATATACGCCTGATGGCTGATTTTAACTGCGCGTATAACCAAGCGGTTGCCCGTCGGATCATCCTTGAGCTGGAGGAGGAAAAGCTTGAATTCTTTGAAGAGCTGCTTGCGCCGGAGGATATCAACGGCTACGCGGCCATCCGCAATCTGACGGGTTCGTATATCGCGGCAGGCGAAAACCTGTTTGGCAAAGCGACTTACAAGCTATGGCTGGAAAAGGGCGCGCTGGATATTTACCAGCCAGATCTCTGCTCCAGCGGTGGTTTTACCGAATTGAAAAAGATTGCGGCGATTGCGCAGGCATATAACACCATGGTCATTCCACATGTCTGGGGTTCGGGCGTCGGCCTTGCCGCGTCTCTGCAATATATCGCAAGCCTGCCGACTGCACCGCTCTCGCTTACACCGGTCGAGCCGATGCTGGAGTACGACCAGTCTAGCCATCCGTTCCGTCTGGATTTAATTCGCGATGGAATCGAGTTCACCGATGGCTTTGTCAAAGTTCCTGATACGCCTGGAATCGGCGTAGAAATAGATCGAAAGATCCTCGACAAATTCCAAATCAACTAATCGACCACAGGAAAAGGAGAAAATCACCATGAAAAAAGCTATCGTCTGTATTCTGGCTCTCGCGCTTGTGCTGGCCGCGTCTCTCGCCCTCGCTGATCAAAAAATAACGCTGATGTTGGGCAACAGTCAAGCGGATTCTCACCCGTGGAACCGCGCGATAGAGGATATGATCCGCCTTGCGGACGAGTATTCTGACGGCCGCATTGAAATTATCAACTACCCAAACGCGACGCTTGGCAACGAGAACGAGATGTTTGAAAGCATGATGCATGGCACAATGGATATGTGCATCGTCGATCCGACGGTGGGCAACACCTACGCCAAGGAGCTGGAGCTGTTCTCCCTGCCGTTCCTTTTCCGCAATTACGAGCACTGGGAAGCGGTTTTGGATGGCGAAATCGGCCAGGATTTCTCCAACCTGATTCTGGAAAAGACCGGCTCAGTCAAGATCATGGCCTACTGGGGCGGTTCCACCCGCAATGTGCTGGCTGTCAAAGCACCGGTGCTCAGCATTGACGATCTTCAGGGCTTTAAACTGCGCCTCGCGGCTTCTGAGCTGAAGTTCTCCGTCTGGGAGGCGGTTGGCTGCCTGCCTGTGACCATTGCTTTCGGCGAGACATATTCTGCGCTGGCCTCCGGTCTCTGCGACGGCATGGAAAACGAATTTCCGTCCATTCTCTCCGCAAAATTCTATGAGCCTGCGCCCTATATTACCCTCACCGAGCACGAAATCACCGTGCGCCCGCTGTTTATGAATGCCGACGTGTTTAACAGCATGGATGAGGAACTGCAGGCTGCGCTGCTCAAGGCGATCGACGAGGCGACCGTGCTTGCCCGACAGTATGAAAAGGAGCAGGGCGAGGTTGCACGCGATCAGATGGTCAACGAATATGGCGCATCTCTCTACGAAATCGACAAGCAGCCCATCATCGACGCGACTGCCGAGGTTTTCTCCTCCTTTGGTAAAGCCAACGGCTTGACGGAGATGATCGAGCGGATTCAGGCGCTGTAAGGTTCGCTGGGGGGAGGCGGTGCTGCCTGCCGCCTCCCCCATTTTTCCAAGCTTGACGCTGAGTGGCGGCGCGAATCGCCTGCCCGGAGGTTTGAAATGAAGAAGCTGTTTGACGGCGTTCAAAAGGTCTGCCATGCGTTGCTGTTTCTATTTGTTGTAATTCTGGTTTCGGTCACGTTTTGGCAGGTTTTTTGTCGCTTTGTTCTGAAAATTCCATGTTCCTGGGCGGAAGAGGTAGTTCGTCTCGCCTTTGTCTGGCTGATTTTTGTTGGCTCTGCGCTGGCTGTTCGTGAGCGCACACACCTTTCGCTGGATATGCTGACCAACCGCTTTAAGGGCACGGCCAAACATATCAGCAATATCTTCGTTCTGGCCGCGATTCTGGCGATTGCCGTAGTCATGCTGATTGGCGGGGTGGATTATGTCTCCCGTAGCGCTAGCAAGACGATGGTCACCCTGCCGCTGCCCGCCAACTGCACGTATGTCAGCATCCCGATTTCGGCGTTCTTCATGATCGTTTTCGGGCTTGAGCAGCTCGTGCTCGAAATCTGCAGCTGGAAAGAGGAGGGAAAAGCATGAATCCCATTGCCATCGCCATTCTGCTGGGCGGTATGATCGTCTTCATGCTGCTCGGCATTCCGCTTGCGTTCTCGATCTTCGGCATTTCGACGGTCGTGCTGACGCTGTTCACCCGTCTGCCTCCGTGGCAGTTAATTCAGCGGTTCCTTGGCGGCGTGGATAGCTTTGTGCTGACCGCCATCCCGTTCTTCCTGCTCTGCGGTAACATCATGAATTCTGGCAAGATCACGGATAAGCTGATCGAGCTGGCGATGACGCTGGTGGGCCATATCCGCGGCGGTCTGGCGCACGTGAACGTGCTGGTCAGCCTGTTGTTCGGCGGCGTTTCCGGTTCGGCCGTTGCTGACACCTCTGGTATCGGCACGGTGCTCATTCCGTCGATGATCAAGAAGGGCTACACCAAGTCCTTCTCCGTTGCGGTTACGGCGACCTCTTCGGTGCTTGGACAGATCATTCCGCCCAGCCTGATCATGATCATTTATGCTTCCACGGCGAACGCGAGCGTTCAGGCGCTGTTCATCGCGGGTATCCTGCCGGGCATTCTCTTTGCACTGGCGATGATGTTGGTCAGCTATGTCTATGCGCTGATCTACGATTACCCGCGTGAGGAGAAGCGCTCCTTCCACGATTTCCTTCATGCGGTGAAAGAGTCCTTCCTTGTATTGCTGATGCCGGTGATCATCATCGGCGGCGTGCTCTCCGGTGTCTGCACGGCGACAGAAAGCGCAGTCATCGCGGTGATTTATAGCCTAATCATCACGCTGTTTGTCACCAAAACGCTGACGTTCAAGGATTTGATTCCGCTGTTCATTGATACCGCGAAGGGAACGGCGACTAGCCTACTGTGCATCGGCGCGGCTTCTTCGTTTGGGTATCTGGTTTCCTATTTCCGCACGAGCGTCTATGTACAGCAAATGATGGAGGCGATGCAACTGGGTCAGATCGGCTACATCCTATTTGTCACCATGTTGTTCATGGTGCTGGGCTGCTTTATGGATGCGACGCCGGCGATTGCAATTTTCGTTCCCATTGTTTTGCCGGCGGGTCTTGCGTTGGGACTCCATCCCGTGCATATCGGTATGATTATCTGTCTCGTGCTCGCGCTGGGTATGGTCACGCCGCCTTACGGCTTGTGCCTGCTACTTGGATGTCAGATTGCCAAGATTGAACCGCAAAAAACCTTCAAGGATCTATTTATTATGCTGGGCGCGGTCATCGTCGTTTACTTCATCGTGGTGCTTCTGCCCGATCTGGTGCTCTGGCTGCCGCGACTGCTCGTACCTAAATATGTCTGAGAAAAACACCTAAGCCATCCGAAAGGGTGGCTTTTTGTGCTCCGAAAACGGCCGTTTTGCGCCGTATATTCCCAAACTTTATGGGAAAAACACAAAAAAACGCATGATTTGTTGATATTTGGAAATGTTTGGCGTATAATGAATGTCATCAAAACAACCGCTTAAGGGAGGGGACATTCTTATGTTCAAAAAAGTGATTGCTCTATCGACCGCGGCCATGATTTTGCTGACGCCGATGAGCGTAAGCGCCGTGAGTTGGGGAGAAGTTGTCAGTGGTTTGAAGACGAAGGGTTCGTACACGGATGGCAAGCTGACCGCCACAAGGGATGGAAACGACTATACCATAACGGGCGGCGAGCTTGAGGGGGTATTTATCTCTTCTTTTAATCTGAATGCAAATGGAAAAATTTACTTCAACGGCGTTCAGATGGATGATCTGAACATTTACGCAGATGAGGGAAAGTACTACGTTGTCTTGGATAAAGACACGAAGACTGGATTTGTATGGATGGATACCGGGGAGAATGGCGAAGCTAAGCTCGTCAATGAAGGCACTATTGGCAGAGGCGACGTTAATGGCATAAACATTAATGACAACAGCCATCTGATGAACAAGGGTACGCTGAAGACGGGCGAAGAAAGATATTATCCGACGATAGATTGCGACTACGAGAAGGACGAATATCAGGTCATTTCGAACGTCTCGGCCTGTGCTTGGGATCATGTGAAAAATGGAACGCAGGAAGAAGCGGAAAAGCTGGTTGACCGCATGTTCTCCTTTGAGACGCCCGGTACGTACAACGTCATCGTGACGCTGAATTGGGAAGACGAAAACAGAGAGTCTCATCACAAGGACTTTATTGTGACCCGAACCGTCGGCGAGGACGAAGGCCCGAGCGAGGAAGAAATTCGCCACGATATGGAGATGAAGCGCCAGGCCGAGGCCATCGGCGGCGTATACGGCAGCCCGTATTGGATCAAGCAGCTGTATCTGGGCTACCACAGCTATAACCTGCGCTTGCTGATCGACGGCCAGCCGGTGACGATGCGCGAGCGCCTGAACTGGAACGCGGATAAGAGCAAGGGCATCAGCCTGCGCGTCAATACCGTCGCGCCGGAGAAGCTGACGATGCGCTTTGACGAAAAGGTGCTGGAGGTCTTTGAACGCACGAACATCACGACCGTGACCCTGCTGGATAAGAACGGCGCGGCGGTGATGCAGTACAACGTTTCCGACCTGCGCGCGGCCTACGATCAGTACGGCCTCAACGACGCGGATCAGCTCGTCGTCGGCGGCGTGGATGACGACGTGATGAAGATCGGCGCGGACGGCCAGCTCGTGCCGGTGGAATAATACTAATTCTTGTTAAAATGGCTTAATCCGCGCACCATCTTTTTCGCTCTGACTTTGCCTCGTTCCGTTCAACGTACCTCCAGTACGCCTCACTTCACTTGGCTTCGTCAGAACAAAAAATCTGATGCGCTCTGTTAAGCATTTTAACTGCGAATTAGTATAACGCCATATGGGTTTGTAAATTTCAGATGTCATAAGAAAAGGGATCGCGGCAAAAATCGCCGCGACCCCTTTTTTTGTTGGCCGTAAATTTTTTCGGACTTCGGCGGAAGTGCAGCCCGCTCTCACCTTCGCCGCAGCCCCTTGGGATAGTGGTTTTTCATCAGGCCGCCCGCCTGCTTGCCCCAACCGAGCGAAACGCCCTCGCAGCAGAGCAGGGTGTAGCCGCCGGGCAAGTCGCCGAGCGACAGCGTTTCGCCCGCCTGATAGGCCAGCGCCTGCGTCTGCGTCAGGCTTGCGGTTCGCGCGGCTTCCTCCGGGCGCAGCGCCATGGCCAGCGCATGATCCGGCTCGCTGCGTTTCCCCTCCGCATGCGCGAGCAAAAGCCCCGTGCGCAGCACGCGCAAGCCGCTGAGCCGCTCGATGGAAATCCCCTCCGGCAGCATCCAGAGCGCGTCGCCCGCCGCATACAGCCGCTCCGGCGCGAACGCATCGGAAAACACATCCGGCAGGGCGATGGGCGCGGGCGCTTTGCCCTTGGCGGCGGCGCGGGCGGGCGCTTTCCGCTGGGGCGCGGCCTGAACGGGCGCGTCGGCTTCGTCAGCTCCGTCGGCTTTTTTCAGGCGGCTGACAAAATGCCCCTCGCCGCGCATCTCGTGCGGATAGAGGTGCAGATAGCCGTCCTTCGCCTCGGGCAGACCCGGCAGGGCGAACGGCACGAGCGAAAACTCCGGGTGCAGCGCCAGAAAGCGCCGGAGCACGCCCTCGTTCTCCGTGTCGTTGAACGTGCAGGTGGAATAGACCATCGTGCCGCCGGGGCGGAGCATCTTCGCGGCCTGCGCCAAAATCTCCATCTGGCGGTCGGCGCAGCGGCGCGGGGCGTCGGCGTCCCATTCATCGCGCGCTTCCGGCTGGCGGCGGAACATGCCCTCGCCGGAGCAGGGCGCGTCCACCAAAATGCGGTCGAAAAACGCGGGGAAGCGCGGCGCGAGCGCATCCGGCATGGCGCTGAGCACAACGGCGTTGCGAACGCCCATGCGCTCGATGTTGCGGGAGAGAATCTGCGCGCGGCTGGGGATGGGCTCGTTGCAGCAGAGCAGCCCGCGCCCCGCCATCAGCGCGGCGATCTGCGTGCTCTTGCCGCCGGGCGCGGCGCAGAGGTCGAGCACCCGCTCGCCGGGCTGGGGATCGAGCGCGGTGACGGCGGTCAGGGCGCTCGGCTCCTGCATGTAAAACAGGCCGCCCTCGTGCAGCGGCGACAGGCCGGGGCGCGCGTCGCCCTCGACGAAATACGCGCCCTTCGCCCATGGGACGGGCGCGCCGAGTCCCTCGATGGGGCAGGGCGGCGTTCCGCCCGGGCGGAGGAGCAGATTGACGCGCAGCGCGCGGGTATACGGCTGATTCAGCGCGTCAAGATACGCAAAAAAGCCTGCTTCACCGAGCAGGCGTTTCATTTGTTCTTCAAATTCTTTCGGCAATGGCTGCATATTACATGACGTTCTCCTGCGGGTTATTGGGGGAAACATGATCGCGCACGCGGACGGCGCACAGGCGGCGGCGCTCGTCGATGCCGGATTCCACAACGTAGAATTTGCCGACGGAGCAGGCCGAGTTGAACACGGATTCCGTCGTGGTCAGGATGCAGAACACGTTTTGCGATGTGCGCGAAACCATGTGGCGAAAGAGCACGTTCGGCGGGGTCAGCCCCGCGCGCTCGATCTTCCGGGCGAAGCGGCGATAGGCGGTGTTGGCGCGCGCCGCATCGTGAAAGACGTCGGGCGAAAGCACAAGCCGACAAAGCCCGCCCTCGATCTGGCTGGACGTCTGATAGCGCCCCTCCCAGGGGCGATCCTCGGGCCAAGCGACGATATCGACAATCGCCCTGCCCGTTTCAATCGTTCTCACCTGTTTGCCTCCTTCCGTCGTATCCAAAACCGTTTGGCAGAAAAACAAACCTTTCTGTGTATATGTTCATAATTGATTATAACACGGACGCTTTGCGCGGACAAGGAAAAAAGCAAAATTCCCATGATTTTACGGCAAAAACGGCGTAAATCATGGGAAAATTCGTGAAATCAGGCGGTTGCGGCGGAAATGGCGGCGACGCAGCCCTCGCCGACGGCCTTGGCGACCTGTAGCGGCAGGCCGGTGCAGTCGCCCGCGGCGAACACGCCGGGCAGATTCGTCTGCATCCTGCGGTCTACGCGGATGAACGCGCCGTCCATCTCAAGCCCCGGCAGCAGCGCGGAGAGCGCCGCCGCCTCGCGGAAGATGAAAACGCCGTCAAACGGCAGGTCTTCGCCCCCGGCGCGAAGGCCGGAAACGGAAGCCTCGCCCAAAATCGCCTCCGGCTTTTGGCCGCTGACGACGATGCGGGGGTCGAGCGCGTCCTCCGGCTTGCCGAAATAGACGACCTCGCGGCAGAGCCCGGCGAGGAAATTGGCCTCGCTTACGGCTTCCGGCCCCTGCGCGATCACGGCGACGCGCCTGCCCCGGTAGAGCATGCCGTCGCAGGTGCCGCAATAGCTGACGCCGCGGCCGAGCAGCTCGTTTTCGCCGGGGAGCAGCTTGGGCTGTTTGGCGCCGGTGCAGAGGATGACGCGCCGCGCCTCGATGAAGTCCGCGCCCAGCGAGAGCGCGAACGAATCGCCCATGGCGATCACCTGATGGACGACGCCGGGGCGCAGCTCCGCGCCCAGCGCCTGCGCCTGATTCGCCATGGCGCTCAGCAGGTCGCGCCCGGAGATATCGGGCAGGCCGGGATAGTTGGCGACGTGCTCCGCGCGGACGAGCCAGCCGGTATTCTGGCCGATGACGACGACGGATTGATCGCGCTTTCTGGCGGTGATGGCGGCGCTGTATCCGGCCGGCCCCGCGCCGATGACGGCGATGTCGATCATGCGTCAGCCTCCGCCGGGGAAAGGCGAACCTCGTGCCCGTGCAGCATGACGGTCAGCGCTTCGCCGGAAAGCAGCTTCAGCCCCGTGCCCTCGCGGGAGACGCTGACCTCGATCAGCCGGCCGCGATAGACGATCTTGAAGGCGTAGCCGTCCCACCCGTCGGGGAGCTGCGGGTCAAAGCTCAGGCTGCCGGTCAGCGTGCGCATGCCCGCAAAGCCCTGCACGATGGAAAGCCAGCTTCCGGCCATCGAGGTGATGTGCAGGCCGTCGCAGGTGTCGTTGTTGATGTTATCCAGATCGAGGCGCGCCGTGCGGCGGTACAGCTCCTGTGCCTTTTCCAGCTTGCCCAGACTCGCGGCCAGAATGCTGTGCACGCACGGGGACAGGCTCGACTCGTGCACGGTCATCGGCTCATAGAAATCGAAGTTGCGGCGGATGGTCTCCTTGTCGTAGAGGTGCTCGAGGAAATACAGCCCTTGCAGCACGTCGGCCTGCTTGATGAAGCAGGAGCGCAGAATCCGATCCCAGCTCCATTTCTGGTTCAGCGGGCGATCCGCCGGGGAGAGCGCGTCGGCGGGCATCAGATCCTTGTCAAGGAAGGTATCGTGCTGCACGAACACGCCCAGCTCCTCGTCGTAGGGCAGGTACATCTTTTCGCTGATCTCGCGGAAGCGGCGGATCTCCTCGGCGTTCACGCCGAGCGTCTGCGCCTTTTCGCGCGGGATGAGCATGAGCTGCTCGGCGGTGTAGGCCAGCTCCCAGGCGGTCATGCGGTTGGTGTACCAGTTGTTGTTGACGTTGTTTTCGTATTCGTTCGGGCCGGTTACGCCGTGGATCATGTATTGATTCGCGCGCTTGGAATAATGCACGCGCCCCGCCCAGAACCGCGCGATGCCCAGCAGCACGTCGATGCCGTATTGATCGAGGTAGCTGCGGTCGCCGGTGTACTGCGTGTAGGCGTAGATGGCGTAGGCGATGGCGTTGTTGCGGTGAATCTCCTCGAAGGTGATTTCCCACTCGTTGTGGCACTCGACGCCCGTGAACGTCACCATCGGATAGAGCGCGCCCGGCAGACCCTGCTGACGCGCGTTGTGGTACGCGCCGTCGATTTGCAGCCAGCGGTATTTGAGCAGATTCTGCGCGACTTCCTCGCCCGCGATGGCGGTGTACATGGGCAGGCAGTAGGCCTCCGTGTCCCAATAGGTCGCGCCGCCGTACTTTTCGCCGGTGAAGCCCTTGGGGCCGATGTTGAGCTGCGCGTCCTCGCCGTAATAGGTGGAGAAGAGCTGGAAGATGTTGAAGCGGATGCCCTGCTGGCCGGCTACGTCGCCGTCGATGCGCACGTCGGCCTTTTCCCAGCGGCGCGCCCACGCGCGCTCCTGCTCGCGGCGCAGCGCGTCGTAGCCCGCTTCCTGCGCGCTGAGCACGCCCGCCGTCGCGGCGCCGGTCAGCTCGTCATCCTTGTGGTCGCGGTCGGTCGCCACGCAGACGAACTTGTCGCAGCCGACGGTCTGCCCGGCTTCGACGTCGAAGACGAACTTGCGGGAGACATAGCCCTCCTCGACGGTGACGCGGTTCTTCTTCGGCTTTTCGGTCGGCACGGCGGCCATTGCGCCGCAGACGGCGAAGCGCGGCGTGCCGAAGGGGTTTTCGCGGGTACGGGTGCGCACGGTGAGCACGCCGTTTTTATCCTCGTCCTCGCCCTCGAAGAGCCAGAAGGTCTCGTCGTAGTTGGAATCCTCGTTGCGCACGTCCGCCTCGATGGCGGGGATCAACGCGACCTTGCAGTCGTAATCCGCCGTCACGCGGCAGCGCAGCGCCATCAGCTCCGGCCTCGCCACGGAAACGAAGCGCTCGAAGGAGACGCGCACCGTGCCCTTTTCGCGGCGGATGACAAATTCGCGGGTGAGCACGCCCGCGCGCATATCCAGCACGCGGGAGAAGGAAACCACGTCGTCCTCGTACAGATCGATGTCCTCCCTGTCGATGCGAACGCGCAGGGAGATGATGTTCATCGCGTTGATGACCTTGCCGAAATACTGCGGATAGCCGTTTTTCCACCAGCCCACGCGCGTCTTATCCGGGAACCAGACGCCCGCCAGATAGGTGCCGCGGTGGCTGTCGCCGGAATAGCGCTCTTCAAAGTTGCCGCGCATGCCCATGTGGCCGTTGCCGATGGAGGTCATGGATTCGGACAGGCGCATGTCGTCCTTGTGCAGCTCGGTTTCAATCAGCCGCCAGGGATCAAATTCAAAAATTGTTTTCATGGTGATATCCTCACGATACAGCTTAAAAATTCCATCTATCATACAGCATGCCCCTGGGAGGACAGCGGCCATGCCATATTTCAAAAAAAGCCGCAAGCTGATTGCGGCCCTTTAGTTAGTCGTTTTCCTGATGAACGATCGGGATTTTGACGACCACCTTGCGGTAGTGCTTCTGGAACTCGTGATGGCAGGCGGCCTTGTGGCCGTCGCTGGGGAACATCACGTAGAACATGCCCGGCCGGATGGAGACAGACGTTGACGTGCCGGTATAGAAATAGTTGTCGTGCTCCGGGTCGTCCGTCGTCGCGTTCAGCTCCTGAATATGCGCCCAGGACATGCGCTCGCCGCCGGCGATGCAGTACTGAAGGTCGATGTATTTCTTGTGGGCTTCCAGCGAAACGGTGTCCATCTGGCGGGTGTCGCCCTCGGAAACCGTCGCGAACAGGCCGTTTTCAAGCTCGTAACGGCCGGGCTCGAGATCAGGCGCCTCAGCGAGGAATGCGAACGCCAGCTCCATATCGGGATGAAGCGGGTAATAACGCTCCTGTTCCTCGATGCGGTCAATAATCACGGGGGATCAGCCTCCTTCGTTCATTGCGTGTTTTTGCGTGTCTGCGTATAGAAAATGGCGTAATATTCAGCCGTGTGCGAAAGGGTTGTCTCCGGCCGGCCCTTTCGGAAGCCTGCCGGGCTTCAGCCCCTTTATTATAAGGCAATATGAATGCAACGTCAAGCCAAAGGTTATGCAAAAAGGCCAAAGCCTCACGCGCCCGCGGCCATGGCCGCGGCCTGCCGCGCCGCATCCTCCACCAGCGCCTGCATGCTGACCCCGTGCGCGCCCGCGACATGGGTGCCGCAGCGCTCGGTGGGCACGAGAATCCGGGTCGCGCGGCTGGAGCCGACGCTGGCGGCCATGTCGCCGGTGATTTCGCCCATCATGGAATCCTTGAGCACCAGCGCGATGGGCGCGATGAGGATATCCGCGTTCTGCGCCGCCCAGCGGACGGCGTTTTCGCCGGTTGCGCCGCGCTGCGCCCCGGCCTTGAGCATGGCGGCGGTCGCCATGGCGTTGGTGCCCACGCAGAGGAGCTGTGCGCTCTGCGGCAAGAGGGGCAGAAGGGCGGAAATGATGGCGCGGCCGATGCCGCCGCCCTGTCCGTCCAAGACGATAATGGTCATATGAAAGCCTCCGTCGTTTGATTGAGGGGAGAACGGTTACATCCGGGCGGCCGGTCATCACCGCCCCGAAGGAAAAGCGCGTCAATCCGCCGAAACCGAACAGGACAAAAGGAAGGAGAAGGAAAACGGACGGGCGCACCGCGAAAAGCGCTTGTATTCGTTTAGTTTACAGGTTTCGGGCGCGGCTGTCAAGCGGCAGAAAATTGCGCGGCAGGCGCGCAATTTCATTGAAAAGGGACGCATCCTGTGTTATACTGAACCGAAACGACAAATGTAACCGTCGCGCGGGCGCGAAAGCGCCGGACGCGCGCGGAATCACGGGGGAAAGGGAGACGGTCATGCGAAAGAAACGCGGATGGCGGCGCGCCGCGGCGCTCGCCCTGTCGGCTGTGCTGCTTGCGGGCACGGCGCTGGCGCTGTACGACGCGATATGGCCGCAGCAGAGCGGCACGGACGTGCTGACCTCCAAGAGCCTCGTGGTGGACGCGGGCAACGCGGCGCAGGGCTATATTCTGGCGCACGGCAAGGAAAACAAAAAGCGGCTCAAGCTGCGCGTGACGCAGGGGCAATACAAGCTGACCTATGATTTGAACACGGCGGGGGAATACGAGGTCTTTCCGCTGCAGCTCGGCGATGGCAGCTACACGGTGGAGCTGTTTGAAAACGTCTCCGGCAAAAAATACGCCGCGGAGGGCAAGGTGACGGTGCGCGTCAAGCTGGATGACCCCTACGCGCCGTTCCTCGTGCCGAACCAATACGTCCATTATACGCAGGATACCGAGGCCGTCAAGACCTCTTACGCGCTTTGCGAGGGCATGACGGACGATCGGGAGATCTTTGAAACGATTCGCGGCTACATCAAGGCCAATTACATGTATGATTACGTGAAGGCGGCGACGGTTGCGGGCGGCACCCTGCCGGATATTGACGGCTGCTATGAAAAGAAAATGGGAATCTGTCAGGATCTGGCGGCGCTGGCGGCCTGTATGCTGCGCGTGCAGGGCGTGCCGACGAGGCTGATGGTCGGCTATGCCGGAAAGATGTACCACGCATGGAACAGCGTCGTCATCGACGGCGAGGAGGTGCTCTACGACCCGACGCTCGAGCTGAGCGCCATCGAGAGCGGGCAGACCTACACCACGGAGCGGTATTATTGAGCGCGGCGGCTGCGGAAAACCGAGCGGGAAAGCGCGAAATTTCGAATGTTCGATTCGAATTCGAAAGGAAAGGATGCACATCATGGCAAGCAAGGATCACGGCCTGACGCCCATCGAGCTGAGCAGCTTCTGCTCGGAAATCGCCCTGATGCTGGGGGCGGGCATGCCGCTTTACGCGGGCATGGAGGCGCTTGAAAAGACGTATGAAGACGACGCGCACGCGGCGCTGTATCGCGGCGTCAGCGAAACGCTGACGCAGACCGGCTCGCTGCGCGACGCGCTGGAGAGCGCGCACGTTTTCCCGACCTATCTGGTGGAGATGTGCGGCGTGGGCGAGCGTACGGGCCATCTGGAGGACGTGATGCGGGGGCTTTCCGTCTATTACGAGCGGGAAAGCCGGATTCGTCAGGCCGTCCGCAGCGCGGTGACGTATCCGCTGGTGCTGGCGGTGATGATGGTGCTGATTCTGCTGGTGCTGATTCTCAAGGTCATGCCGGTGTTCCGCACCGTGCTGGGCAGCATGGGCGTGACGATGACCGAGACGGGCAGCGTGATGATGAGCGTCGGCACGGCGCTGGGCTGGGTGGTGCTGGCGCTGGTGCTTGTCTTCGTGCTGGCGGCGCTGGTCTGCGTGCTGCTGCTCAGGAGCAAAAAGCGCGACAGGGCGCTCGCCGCGCTGAAAAAGGCGTTCCCGCCGCTGCGGCGGCTGAGCATGCGGCTGGCTTCCTCCCGCGCGGCCTCCGTGCTGGCGATGATGCTTTCCAGCGGCTTCCCGCTCGAACAGGCGCTTGAAATGGTGCCGCTGGTTCTGCCGGACGAGGAGGCGGCGGGCGAAATCGCCCAGATCCGCGAGAAGATGGGCGAGGGCGTTTCCTTCTCCGACGCGCTGATCGGCAGCAGATTGTTTGACGAAATCCACCGCCAGATGCTGCGCATGGGCATCGCCGCCGGGCGCGAGGATCAGGTGATGGCCAAGATCGCCGAGACCTACGAGCAGCAGGCCGAGGAGGGCATTTCCGATCTGGTTTCCATCATCGAGCCGACGATGGTGGCCGCGCTGTCCATCGTCATCGGCGCGGTGCTGCTGTCCGTGATGATGCCGATGGCCGGGATCATTTCCAGTATTTTGTAAAAACTCCTTCCGTCACGCCTGCGGCGTGCCAACCTTCGGCGTTTTTCATCGTTTGAATCCGCCGCAGGCGGCAACGATTTCAAACGTCCCTCGAGGAGGGAGGTTTTATTCTCACACGAACATTGTTTTTTGAGATAATGGTTCCTGCTTCGAGGAAGCTGACCGAAGGCGTTTTGCGGCGGATTTAACTAGAGTTTCTTTTTAGAAAAAAGGGCGAAAGGAGGGGCTTCGCGTGAAAACCGGAAAGCATACCCTTGCGCGCGGCCTCGCGCTGACGCTTGCCGTGTTCGCCGCGCTTTTCTGCGGCGCGGTGGCGGCGGTTCAGCAAATCGGCGCGTCTTCGGAAAGCATGGAGGAGCGGCTGGTGCTCGACGCGGTTCGCAGCGCGGCGCTGACCTGCTACGCCGTGGAGGGCGCGTATCCCCAGTCGCTGGAAGCGCTCAAGCACGGCTACGGGCTGGCCTATAACGAGGATGCTTATATCGTCGTCTACGACGCGTTTGCCTCCAACGTCATGCCGGATATTCAGGTGCTCAGGAAAGGGGCGGAGCGGCCGTGATGAAGACGAAAAGCCACAGCATCTCCGGCGCGTTCGTGTTCACGCTGCTGGGCGCCTTTGCGGTGTTTTCCATGCTGCTGGTCGTGCTCAGTGCGCAGGCATACCGCACGACGGTGGACGGCGCTTCGGCGCACACCCGCAAGCGGATCGCGGCGGCGTTTGTGCGCAACGCGGTGCGCGCGCAGGACGAGCGGGGCGCGATTGCCGTGGAAGACAGGGACGGCCTGCCGGTGCTGGCGCTGAGCAGCGAATGGGACGGCGAGCGCTATGTGCAGTATATCTACGGCTATCAGGGGCAGCTCTGCGAGCTGTTCACCGCGGCCGAGTATGATTTTGTGCCGGAGGACGGCGAGCCGGTCTGCGCCGCACAGGCGTTTGAGCCGACGCTGGAGGGCGATTTGCTGACCATCCGCGTGACGGACGAGACCGGCCACGTTTCCACGGTGTATATCGCGCGCCGGTGCGCGCAGTAAGGGGATGGCGATGGTGAAGCATAACCGGCAGAATACCCTGCTGATGGAGATTCTGATCGTGGTGCTGTTCTTCGCGCTCTGCTCCACGGTGATTTTGAACGTGTTCGTCGGCGCGCATAACCAGAGCGAGCGGGCGGGCGCGCAGGCCGACGCGCTGATTGCGGCGCAGAGCCTCGCCGACAGGCTCTATGCTGCGGACGAACGGAAGGACGCGCTGCGCCAGAGCGGCTTTGCCGAGGATGAGGACGGCGCGTGGCACCTGCACTGCGGTGCGTATGACCTGCTGGTGACGCTCGGCGAGACGGCCTGTCCCGCCGGAACGATGGAAACCGCGCAGGTGACGGCGCTGCGGCAGGAAAAGACGCTCTTTTCCCTGCCTTCCGCGCGCTATGTGCCCGAGGAGGTGGCGCCGTGAATCAGAGAGAATACCGCATCGGGCCGGGCGCGGCCTCGCTGATGCTGCTGGTCGTGGTGCTGAGCATGAGCGCGCTGGGCATGCTCGCGATGATGAGCGCCCGGTCGGATGAAGGCCTGAGCCTGCGCAGTCAGGACGTCGCGCGGCAGGTGGCCGAGCTGAACGTCTCGGCGGAACAATCGCTGGCGCGGCTCGACGCGGTGCTGGCGGATGCGGCGCGGACGGCGCAGGGCGAGGCGGATTACCTCGCGCGCGTGGAAGTCGCGCTGGCGGAAGAGCCGGAGGCGGGCATGACGCTGCTGGGACGCACCGTCTCATGGACGGAGACGAACGACGAGGGGCGCACGCTGATATGCGCCGTGGAATTGCAGGAGCGGGGCGCGTTCCCGCGCTATGTCAAAGCGGTATACCGCCTTGTGACCGACGAGGGCGAGCCGGACGGAGAGGAACGACTGTTTGACGCTGCGGGGGAGCTGTGACCATGGAACTGACGAAAATCCTGCAAAAAGTGCTGGAAATCGGCGGATCGGATCTGTTTTTGATTCCCGGTTCGCCCGCGACGGCCAAGGTCAAGGGGCATTTGGTGCCGCTGACCGAAAGCAAGCTCCTGCCCGAGGACACGGCCGGCATGATTAAAGAGGCCTACGGCATGGCGGGCGGGCACAGCGACGAGATGCTCCGCCGCGACGGCGACGACGATTTTTCCTTCTCCTTCAACCGGCAGGCGCGCTTCCGCTGCAACGCCTACAAGCAGCGCGGCACGCTGGCGGCGACCTGCCGCGTCGTGACCTTCGGCCTGCCGAACCCGGACGCGCTGCACATTCCGCCGATGGTGATCGACCTCGCGTCCTCCTGCCGAAACGGCATGGTGCTCGTCACCGGCCCGGCGGGCAGCGGCAAGAGCACGACCCTCGCCTGCATGGTGGACAGAATCAACGCCGATCAGGACGTGCACATCATCACCATCGAAGACCCGATCGAGTATCTGCACGCGCACAGGCGCGCGCTGGTCAGCCAGCGCGAAATTCCCAACGACGCATGCTCGTTTGCGCGCGCGCTGCGCGCGGCGATGCGCGAAGCGCCGGACGTCATCATGCTCGGCGAAATGCGCGATTACGAAACCGTGCAGACCGCGCTGACGGCGGCGGAAACGGGGCATCTCCTGCTCTCCTCGCTGCACACGGTCGGCGCGGCGAAGACCATCGACCGCATCATCGACACCTTCCCGGCCAGCCAGCAGCAGCAGGTTCGCGTTCAGCTTTCCATGGTGCTGCGGGCGGTCGTCAGCCAGCGCCTTGTGCCGACGGTGGACGGCACGCAGACGCCGGTGTTCGAGGTCATGGCCGTCAACCCCGCCATTCAGAACATGATCCGCGACGGCAAGACGTTCCAGATCGACAACGTGATTTACGGCGGCGCGGCCTCGCAGGCGATGCTTTCGATGGATAACGAATTGATTCGGCTGGCAAAGGAAGGCCGAATTACCAGAGAAACGGCGCAGCTATACGCCGTCAATCCGGATATGCTGCGAAAGCGGCTCTGATGCAGAGGGGGATATCCATGAGCGAAACCATCCGGATTCAGATGATGGACGAATTTGTCATCTACCTCAACGAGCGGCAGGCCGATCACATGGTCAACAAATCCAAAAAAGGGCTGGCGCTGATCGAATACCTGATTGCAAACCGGGGAGAGCCGGTTTCCAACCGCCGCCTGCTCTCCACTTTCTGGAACGATGAAAACGTGACCAACCCCGAAAACGCGCTCAAAACGCTCATCAGCCGTGTGCGCACGCTGCTTAGCCAGATTTCGCCGGAGCTGGGCAACTGTATCGTCGCCGACCGCGGCGCGTATCACTGGAAATGTCCGCCGGAGATGACCGTCGATCTCTACGAGCTGGAGGACATCTTTGCCCGCCTGCCCAATGTGCGCGACGGCGAGCGCAAGCGCGAGGCCTATCGCCGGATGATGACGCTCTATCGCGGCGCGCTGCTGCAAAAGAGCGAGTTGAACGAGTGGGCGTATCCCCGCGCGATGACGCTGCACAACCAGTATATCGCCGGCGTATACGACTATATCGACCTGCTCAAGCAGAGCGGGCGGGACGAGGACGAGCGGGAGATCATCAGCGTCTGCCGAAGCGCGCTGGAGCGGGAGCCGTTTGACGACAGCATCCACATCGAGCTGATGCGCACGCTGCTCAGAGGCAACAACGCGACCGAGGCCAAGGCGCAGTACGAAGAGGTCATGCACCTGCATTACCACTACCTGAACGTGAAGCCGAGCCACGAGCTGATGGAGTTTTACAACGAGATCGTTGAGGCGAGCAAAAACGTCGAGTTCAACCTCGAATCCATCTGCCGCCAGCTCTACCAGAGCAGCCGGGAGCAGAGCGCGTTCGTCTGCGATTTCGCGGTGTTCAAGGAAATTTTCAATTTGCAGATCCGCAACATCGAGCGTCTGGGGACGACGATGTTCCTCGCTGTGATAACGGTATCCGGCACGGACGGCGGGCAGATGGAGAGCATCCGGCAGGAAAACGTGATGCGCGGCCTGATGGAGATTTTGCGCAACAACCTGCGCGAGGGCGACGTCATTACGCATTTCTCCCCGACGACGGTTGCGATGCTGCTGCCGACGGTGGATTACAACACGGGCGACGGCGTGATGGATCGCATCAAACAGAAATTCTATCAGGCGTATCCCAACTCCAACGTGCTGTTCAACTACCGCATTGCGCCGTTGAGCGCCAACGCGATCGTCGAAGAGCCGCGGAAGCCGCGGCGCGGCCGGGGCAGGGCGGCGAAGGGAACGGCCAAGGAAAAAACGGCCCCGTAAAAACCAAAAAAGCGCCGGGCGGCGTCAAGGCGAACCCGGCTGCATATCGCATAAAAACCCCTTCGCGCGGCTTGCCGCGCGAAGGGGTTTGTCAATCAGCGCACCTCGATCTGGCAGGAACGCATGGTTTCCAGCGCGGCTTCGTGCTTTTGGGGCGTAACGCCCGCGCAGAGCGCGCCGTTTACGATGAAATCCGCTTCCGGCAGAGCGGCCTTGAGGAGCAGGGCGTTGGAGACGACGCAGATATCCGTGCACACGCCGCAAAGCTCGACGCAGAAGCCCTTTCCGTCCGCCGCGCCCTTTTCCTCGGCCAGCGTGCGGACGTATTCGCACAGCGCCGCAGAGCCGAAGGTCGGTTTCGCAAAGGAGATCATGCCCTGCGCACATTCTTTGGCGATATCCGGTTCGAGCGCCCAGCCGGGCGTATCGCGGATGCAGTGCGGCACGGGCAGAAAGCGCCCCTCGCGGGTATTCAGATAATCCGGCTCATGGGTATCCAGCGTGAAGGCGACCTGCGTCTGTTCCGCCTTCGCCTGACGGATGCGCGCGGCGACGGCGGGGACGATGGCGCGCGCCTGCTCGCTGCCCAGCGCGCCGGAAACGAAATCGCGCTGCATATCGACGACGATGAGAAGATCGGTCATGGGTGGGTTCCTCCTGATGATGGTTTGAAAAGGGGTTATTCGGCGCGCGGCGGGGAAAATCCTGCCGCCGCGCCTGCCTTGCGGGAAAACGGAATTTATGATACACTAATCGGGACAAAATATGAACGCGGGAGAAAACAAGCCCACGGGCTTGCTCAGACTGTTGAAAAAAGGAATTGTCAAGCTAACAACACTGATATTTCAAGAATAAAACTAGGTATTTGCGCCCGAAGGTTTCCAAAGGGCGACCGGAAAGCCCTTTGGTGGGGCGATGGGGCAAAGCCCCATATCCAAAAATGCTTAGATATTTGTTTCTTGAAATGTTCGGTTTAAGCTTGACAGCTCTGTTTTCCGCAGCTGAACAGGCCACTGGCTTGGTGAAGGATATGGATACGTCAATCCTCAATACGCTGTCCCTGATTGCGCCGGATCTGATGGAGGAGATGGAGCTGCGCGCGCTGATTCTGGAGCGCGTCGCGGCGCTGGAGCCCATCGGCAGGCGCGCCCTGGCCGCGCGGCTGCATCTGGCGGAGCGGGAGGTGCGCGCGGCGGCGGAAGCGCTGAAAAAAGCCGGATGCCTGACGCAGAGTGCCTCCGGCATGGAGCTGACCCCGCAGGGGCAGAGCCTCGTGGAGGCGGCACGGGCGGTCAGCGGCGGGCGGCGGACGCTCTCTGGCATCGAGCTGACGCTGTCGCAGATGCTCGGCGTGGAGCGCGTGTGCGTCGTTCGCGGCGACGCGGATATCGACTCCGGGGTGATGGAGGAGGTTGCGCGCGCGGCGGCGCGGCAGATCCGCTTTTTATTGCAGGGCGCGCACGTGATGGCGGTCACGGGCGGGCGAACTGTTGCCAAGACGGCGGAAGCGATTGCGGTCGCCGCGCCGATGGAAATCACGGTCGTGCCCGCGCAGGGCGGCATGGGCGGCGGCGTCAGCACGCAGGCAAACACGGTGGCCGAGCGCTTTGCCCAAAAGCTGGGCGGCTACTATCGCTTTCTGCACCTGCCGGACGGGCTGTCCGGGGCGGCGGCGGACGAGCTGGCGCGTCTGCCGCAGGTGCGCGAGCCGCTGGAATTGGTGCGCCACGCCGACGTGCTGCTCTACGGCATCGGGCGGGCGATGGATTTGGCGCAGCGGCGCGGCCTGAGCCGGGTGGAGCAGGAGACGCTGCGCGAGGAGGGCGCGGTCGCGGAAGCGCTGGGCTTTTACCTGAGCGCCGACGGGCGCGTGGTCGGCGGCGGCTCGTCGCTGGCCTTCAAGCCCGAGGACATCGGGCGGAAGAACCGCGCCGCGGCGGTAGCGGCGGGGCGCGCGAAGGCGGAGGCGATTTTGGCCGTTTGCGCGCATCACCCGCACAAGCTGCTGGTCGTTGACGAGGGCGCGGCGCTGCGGATGATCGAGCTTTTGCGCCGATAAACGCAAAATTTTGGAAGTCAGCCCCATTCTTTGCGCAAATCTTTGACAATCTCGGCAAAAAATGCTACACTAGAAGCGTTCGGGCGGGCAGAGACCCGGCCGGCAAACGGTTTGAAACGCCGCGGCTTCCGCGGCTTTCTCCCGGCGGCGTTTTTTGGGGGACGCGGCCGGATATAAACCCTCAATCTATCATGGAAACCCAGGAATTGGAACCAAATTGAAATGGAGGAATTACCCATGGCAAAAATGACGGTGGACGACATCAAGGTCTCTGGCAAGAAAGTGCTTGTGCGCTGCGATTTCAATGTTCCGATGAAGGATGGCAAGATCACCAACGACAAGCGCATCGTGGCCGCGCTGCCGACGATCAAGAAGCTGATCGCGGACGGCGGCAGGGTCATCCTGTGCAGCCATCTCGGCAAGCCGAAGAACGGCCCGGAGGCGAAGTTCTCCCTCGCGCCGGTGGCGGCGCGCCTGAGCGAGTATCTGGGCAAGCCGGTCGTGTTCGCGGATGACGATACCGTTGTCGGCGAGAACGCGAAGGCCGCCGTCGCCGCGATGAAGGACGGCGACGTGGTGCTGCTCCAGAACACCCGCTTCCGCAAGGAAGAGACCAAGAACATCGAGGATTTCTCCAAGGAGCTGGCCTCTCTGGCGGATTGCTATGTGGATGACGCGTTCGGCTCCTGCCATCGCGCGCACTGCTCCACCGAGGGCGTGACCAAGTTCCTCTCCCCGTGCGTGGCCGGTTACCTGATCGGCAAAGAGCTGGATATCATGGGCAAGGCGCTGGAGAACCCGGATCGCCCGTTCGTGGCGGTGCTGGGCGGCGCGAAGGTGGCCGACAAGCTCAACGTCATCGAAAACCTGCTGGAGAAGGTCGATACCCTGATTATCGGCGGCGGCATGGCGTATACCTTCCTGAAGGCGAAGGGCTACGGCGTGGGCAAGAGCCTGCTGGACGAGACGAAGATCGACTACTGCAAGGATATGATGGCCAAGGCCGAGGCGAAGGGCGTCAAGCTGCTGCTGCCGGTCGATACCGTCTGCATCAAGGACTTCCCGGATCCGATCGACGCGGCGGTTGAGACCGTGACCGTGGACGCGGACGCGATTCCGGCGGACATGGAGGGCTGCGATATCGGCCCCAAGACCCGCGAGCTGTTCGCCAACGCCGTCAAGGGCGCCAAGACCGTCATCTGGAACGGCCCGATGGGCGTGTTCGAGAATCCGACCCTCGCGGCCGGCACGCTGGCCGTGGCGCAGGCGATGGCCGACAGCGACGCTGTGACCATCATCGGCGGCGGCGATTCCGCGGCGGCGGTCGAGCAGATGGGTCTGGGCGACAAGATGACCCACATCTCCACCGGCGGCGGCGCGTCCCTCGAGTATCTCGAGGGCAAGGTGCTTCCGGGCGTTGCCTGCCTTGACGAAAAGCTGTAAATGATTCGCCCTGAGCGGCCTTGGGGTCGCTCAGGGTCTTTATGAATGAGTAGGAGGAACAACATCATGCGTAAGCCGATTATTGCCGGCAACTGGAAGATGAACAAGACCCCCAGCGAGGCGCGCGAGCTGGTTTCCGCGCTGATTCCGCTGGTTAAGGACGCGAAATGCGACGTGGTGGTCTGCACCCCGGCGGTGGACTTCGCGGCGGTGAGCGAGGTCATCAAGGGCACGAACATCAAGCTCGGCGCGGAGAATATGCACTGGAAGGAATCCGGCGCGTACACGGGCGAGCTGAGCGCCGCGATGCTCAAGGAATCCGGCGTGGAATACGTCATCCTCGGCCACAGCGAGCGCCGCCAGTACTTCGGCGAGACGGACGCGACGGTGAACCAGCGTGTGCTGGCGGCCGTCAAGGCGGGGCTGACCCCGATCATCTGCGTGGGCGAAAAGAAGGAAGAGCGCGAGGCGGGCTACACCAACGCGCTGGTGACCTATCAGACGCAGATCGCGCTCTCCGGCCTGACGGCGGACGAGGTAAAGCACGTGGTCATCGCCTATGAGCCGGTTTGGGCGATCGGCACCGGCCTGACCGCGACGGACGAACAGGCGAACGAGACCATCGGCGTGATCCGCGAGGCGGTTCGCGCGGCCTACGGCGACGCGGCGGACGACGTGCGCATCCAGTACGGCGGCTCGATGAACCCGAAGAACTGCAAGGGTCTGATGGCGCAGCCGGAGATCGACGGCGGCCTGATCGGCGGCGCTTCCCTCAAGGCGGAGGATTTCTCCAAGGTCGTGCGTTTCGACGCATAAAGGAGCAAGTATGGCAAAGAAACCTGTTCTGCTTTGCATCATGGACGGCTTCGGCTGGGTGCCGGAGCAGACGTTCGGCAATGCGATTGCGGCGGCCAAGAAGCCGAACCTCGACCGTCTGTTTGAAACCTATCCCTATACCACGATTCAGGCCTCCGGCATGGCGGTCGGCCTGCCGGAAGGGCAGATGGGCAACAGCGAGGTCGGCCACACCAACATGGGCGCGGGCCGCATCGTCTATCAGCAGCTGACGCTGATTACCAAGTCCATCATGGATGGCACGATGAAGGAAAACGACGTGCTGGTGCGCAACATGCGCGCGGCCATCGACGCTGGCAAGGCCGTTCACCTGATGGGCTTGCTCGGCACGGGCGGCGTGCACAGCCACATCGACCACCTGTTCGGCCTGCTCGATCTGGCCAAGCATCTGGGCGCGAAGAAGATCTACGTGCACTGCATCATGGACGGCCGCGACACCGACCCGCATTCCGGCAAGGGCTTCATCGCCGACCTTCAGAAGAAGCTCGACGAGATCGGCGTAGGCGAAATCGCGACCGTCACCGGCCGCTACTACGCGATGGACCGCGATTCCAACTGGGATCGCGAGGAGAAGGCCTACGCGGCGCTCGTCTACGGCGAGGGCAACCACGCGAGCAGCGCGATGGAGGCCATCGAAAAGAGCTACGCCGACGACGTGACGGATGAGTTCGTCGTGCCGTGCGTCACCTGCGAGGGCGGCCGTATTCAGGAGGGCGACACGGTTGTGTTCATCAACTTCCGCCCGGATCGCGCGCGCCAGATCACCCGCATCTTTGTGGATGACGATTTCAAGGGCTTCGAGCGCCGCTATGGCCGCTTCCCCGTGCACTATGTCTGCATGGCGGAATATGATGCGACCATGCCGAATGTCGAGGTCGCCTATCCGCCGGTGGAGCTGACCAACGTGCTGGGCGAATACCTCGCCAAGAACGGCAAGACGCAGCTTCGCATCGCGGAGACGGAGAAATACGCTCACGTGACGTTCTTCTTCAACGGCGGCGTGGAAGCGCCCTACGAGGGCGAGGATCGCAAAGTCATCCCCAGCCCGAAGGTCGCCACCTATGACCTCAAGCCGGAGATGAGCGCCTACGAAGTGGCCGACGAGTGCGCCAAGCGCATCCGCAGCGGCAAATACGACGTGGTGATTCTCAACTTCGCGAACTGCGACATGGTGGGTCACACCGGCGTGTTCGACGCGGCGGTGAAGGCGGTCGAGGCGGTTGACGCCTGCGTGGAAACCGTTTGGGAGGCCGTTCGCGATATGGGCGGCTGCATGTTCCTGACCGCCGACCACGGCAACGCCGACAAGATGGAAAATCCGGACGGCACGCCGTTCACCGCGCACACCACCAATCCGGTTCCGTTCCTGGTCGCGGGCTGCGGCAACGTGGAGCTCCGCGCGGGCGGCTGTCTGGCGGATATCGCGCCGACCATGCTGCCCTACATCGGGCTGCCCGTGCCGAAGGAAATGACCGGCAAGAGCATCATCGAAGACTGATAGATTTCGCGCCGACAGGGGTTCACGCCTCTGTCGGCGTTTTTTTGAACTCCTTCAGTCACGGCTGCGCCGTGCCAGCTCCCTCCCTGAGGGAGCTCTTTTTTGGAGGTTGTTTCCATCTGGGCGATAGGACACGCGGAGCGTTATTAGGGTTTGAACAAATCTTTCGGATGTGCGCATTGAAGGGCACAGGAAAATTTTTGAAGGATTCGGGAACGATTTGGGCGGCTCATCCGTCTAAATATCAGAAGGAACACGGAAGGAGGGGCGCGAATGGAGCGCGAGAACATTGCCCGCGCGGCGAAGGGCGACGCGAACGCCTTTGAAACGCTGATGGGCGCATACGAAAAGAAAATCTATGCGCTGTGCCTGCGGATGATGGGCAATCCGCACGACGGGGAAGACGCGGCGCAGGAGGCCATGCTGCGGATATGGCGCACGATCGGCCAGTATCGGTTTGAGAGCGCGTTTTCAACATGGGTATACCGGGTGACGGCTTCCTGCTGCATGGACGCGATACGCAAGCGCCAGCGCCACGAGCAGCCGTCGCTGGAGGAAATGGGCGAGGCGAGCGGCTTTGACCCGGCAGACGGCAGCGAAACCCCGCAGGAGCAGACGGAACGGAAGGAAACCCGGAGCGCGATCCGGCAGGCGATTGCCGCCGTGCCGGAGGGGATGCGCGAGGTGTTCCTTCTGCGGGACGTGCACGGCCTGAGCGTCGAGGAGACGGCGCAGGCGCTGCAAATCGCGCAGGGAACGGTGAAATCGAGATTGGCGAGGGCGAGGGAGAAGATCGCCGCGGAGCTGAAACAGCGCGGCGTCGGACAAACGGGAGGTGAACGACATGCGGTGTGAGGAACTGGAGGCCATCGTCTTTTCCGGGCGGGAAATCACGACGGAAGAGCGGGCGGAAATGGAAGCGCACGCTGAGACGTGCGAAGCATGCCGTGCGCTGATGGATAACGCGGACGCGCTTCGCGGGATGCAGCGGATCGACGAGGATGTGACGCCGCCGGAATCCTTCACAAGGGGCTGGCGCATGGCGATTCGGCAGACGCCGCGCGTCATTTCCATCAGCGACTGGATGCGGCGCAAGGGCGTTCGGGTCATCGGGTATGCGGCCTGCGCGGCGCTGGTGTTCGCGGCGGGCACGGGCGTCGGACGGCTGGGCGGAAACGAAAAAAACGTGGCGCGGACGGCCTACGATTACGACTACGGCGCTTCCGATACCTACGAAGCCTATCCGCAGGAGGATGCGGTTGCGCTTTACGAGAACAGCGCCCCGGCGCTCGGCGCGCGCAGCGCGGCGGAAAAGGGCGCGGCGAACGACAGCACGGCGGAGGACGAGAAGAAGATCGTCCGCAACGCATGGCTGACCCTGAAAACCGAGCGCTTTGACGAGGCGGTTTCCGCGCTCTGCGAGCAGATCGAGCAGGCAGGCGGCGTTGTCGAGAGCCGAGACATCAGCGGCGCGAAGAACGCGAGCCGAAGCGCAAGCCTGACGCTGCGCGTGCCGAGCGATATGCTGGACGGCGTGCTCTCCGGCGCGAGCGAGTGGGGCGAGGTGACGCGCGAGCAGACCAGCGCCGTCGATATGACGAGCACCTACACGGACAACGCATCCCGGCTGGAAAGCGCGCGGGCGAAGAAGCGGCAGCTGGACGCGCTCTATGAAAAGGCCGAAACCATGGAGGACATCATCACGCTGACCGACGCGATCTTCGACGTGCAGGAGGAGATCGAGTGGTTGGAGGGGCAGAACCGCCGGATCGACAATCAGGCCAGCATGGCGACGCTGTATGTGACCATCAACGAAAAGAGCAGCGCGGTCGCCGCCAAGCAGCCGCTCCTGACCCGGATGGGCGAGGAGTTCATCGAGGGCATGGAGAATTTCGGCGAGTTCGTTTTCGGCGCGGTGCTCGGCCTGATCTACGCGCTGCCATGGGCGGCGGTCGCGGCGGTTGTGATCGCGCTGGCGAGGCGCTGGGTTCGGAAAAAGAAGAAGCAGTAAAAGAGGATTGCGAAGATGAAACGATTTATCGTGCTGGGCGCGCTTGCGCTCTGCCTGCTCAGCGGAACGGCGATGGCGGATAAGGCGCGCAACATCGTCAAGGTGACATATTCGGATAAAACCAGCCCCGATTCGCATAAAGGCATGACGGGGTGGCTGAATGCCGACTATGTGGATTGCTACTGCGACGCGGGCGAATATGCGGGCGAGGGCGAAGCAAACGGATTTGTCTATGCCGACGAGAACTGCCGAAATTATGACGAGGTCATAGAACTGTATATCCGAGCGATTCAGGAAAAATGGGATTGGGAAAAACTTAGTAACTCAGGATTTGAACCAAGTTGGTTTCTTCGTTCACTTGAATATGATGGATACATTCTTAAAGATCTGAATCGTGATGGAATTGATGAGCTGGTTGTTCTTCCTAAGGGTAGCTTGTCAACGAATGGGCTTGAGGACGATTGTATGATAGATGCTGTCTATACGCTTGTTGATGGAAAACCGAAGCGTGTTTTGTATAGCTGGGATCGAAATCGAAATTACCTTTGTGCGGACGGAGGAATTTATAGCGAAGGCTCTGATGGAGCAGCGTATTTTACTGCCTGCATCTACGATATCAAAGATGGAAAAGCCGTGGTTCGCGAAGGCGTGCAGACCACCGACAGAATGGATGCAAACGGCGAGTATTTAGAGGGAACTGTCTATCTCCGCATGACGGAAAGCCATAAACTGTACGACGGCGAGGAAATTTCCGAGGAACAGGCCGACGCCGATTTGGCGCGATATCAAAATATGCTGCTCAATGACGACAGCGGTTTCGTCCCCTTCGCGGAATACAAGAAAAAATAATGCCTCAATGGAAATAAATTCCGGCAATGAATCGTCTGGATTATGCGGGCAAAAAGAATCAACCGACAGCTGCGTGAAAAAACGAACAGGAGGAAAACGAACATGAAAAAGATTTTTGCGATTGCGCTGGCGCTGATGCTGGCCATCCCGGCGCTGGCCTTTGCCGACGGAAACGACGTGCAGATCGTCGTGCAGGGCGCGGCGGAAGTAACGGCCGCGCCGGACATGGTGAAAGTGACGGCGAACGCGGGCGTTTCGGGCAAAACCATCGCCGAGGCGCAGGCGGACATGAACAAGATCATCGACGCGGTCACCCGAAAGCTGCTCGAATTGGGTGTGGCGGACGACGACATCGTGACGACGAGCTACGCATATTACACGACGTATGATTACAGCGGCGAATCCCCGGTTATGAACGGCTATCAGGCGAATCACACGCTGGGTATCACGTGCCGGGATGTGGATATGCTCGACAGCGTGGTTGGCGTGCTGGTGGATTGCGGCATGAGCGAAATCTACGGCATCGAATACGACGTTTCGACCCGCAGCGAGCTGTACCAGCAGGCGCTGAAGCTGGCCATCGAAACCGCGGCGAAGAAAGCCGACGTGATGGCGAAGGCCGCGGGGCAGACGATTGACCATCTGGAATCCATCACCGAAAACGGCAGCTACAACGAGTACATGATCAACATGAACGACAGCGCGGCGCGCGCGCAGGCCGAGGATTCCGGCACGGGGATTCGCTCCGGCAGCATCTCCGTGAAGGCGAGCGTGACGGCGGTGTACGAGACGAAGTAAACCGAAGCGAAAAGCGACTTCTGCCGAAAAGATAAATTTTTTACCGAAAGGGCTTGCATTGTTCGGCGACTTCTGGTATAATACATTTCGTTGCCGATGCTGATGTAGCTCAGTCGGTAGAGCGCATCCTTGGTAAGGATGAGGTCGCCGGTTCGAATCCGGCCATCAGCTCCACGAAATGTCACCTTCCGTTATAGACACGGAGGGTGTTTTTTTTAACGTATAAGAAATTGCGTAAAATCGCCCGCGTGAGCAAGACTTTGATGCGTGGCGGACTTCGGCGGAGGTGAAGGCGGGCTCAGCCCGCTTTTTTATAGTTCAGTTGGGTTTGTGAGAAGGGGAGAGAGGCGGACAAAGATCGTATCCCTTGTCCGTATCTCTGCTAATCGGATGCGTCAGCAGCAGGTGCGGCTGAGTCTGCTAATGCGCCTGCTAAACTTGGCTAACCTGTGACTGTGGTGTTCGGTTGCGCATAAGCCGTTTGAAGAAGCAGATTCTTCAAAATCTGACCTGCAAGGTCGGGATTTTGGTTCAGCACTTCCATAATGGAAGCTGCCTGCGGGGTGCTTACGGCGATTTCTGGATAGAAACTTCTTTCCACCATTGCGGCAAGCGCACGCTTCTCAATTTCCCGTGCTTCGTTGTAGTTGCTCATCAAGACTTCCGGAGATTGACCACTGTTTTCAGCGACCAACTGATAATTGTTTTGGGTAAGCCTCACCTTGTGCATTTGTCCGGACTTACGAAGCCCCTGGAAATCAATGCGTTCATTCTCCGGGATGTCGATCCGCTTCTGATGCTCCTTGAAGCTCTTTTCCAGGTTCTTGGGATCGACAGGTCGTCCGTCCGTCTGGCAAATCAGCAGTCCGTAATCCCGATACTCCTCGCGGAACGATCCTATTTCTTTGCATTTCGGCTTTGTTTTCTCCATTGTCCGGGCGTTGTTTGCATCAGTTTTTTAAATTGACGCGTAAAGCTAGTAACCGTAGGAAATCCCACCTGATTGCCGACTTCCAAAACGGACAGATCCGATCGAAACAGCAATATACACGCCGCCTCCAGCCGTACCATTTGAAGGTACTCCAGGGGTGAACATTTCATCACGTGCCGAAACACACGGCGCAAATGCGTGGTGCTGACATGGCACAAGCGGCCCAATTCCTGGATCGAAATGTTTTCCATATAGTGTAAAGCTATATACTGCACAGCAGGCGCGATGATCTGCATTGTGGTTTGCGCTACGGCAAAAGACGATGCATCAATGCCAGAAGCTGCACGCAAAAGAAGGATCAAAAAAGCATGCGTTTGAAGTCTGACGATATCCTGATAACCTTTGTCCCGGTTCTCCATCTCGTTGATAATAGCGTGTGCAATATTAATCATTTCGTTTTGGTCGTCTTTACACAATATAAAAGGCATAGCTTCATCTCCAAAAAAAATTCGCATAAGCCCTTTTGCGTAAGTTGGATGAAGGTCGGGAACAAAGGCAAACGGATCCAGGTACAGCCAAATCCAGCGGCTCACGGTATTGGGGTGGCTCACAATATGGTGCTGCGTATTGGCCGGAATAACCGTTACATTGCCGCTCTCAAATTCCGTCAATTTTCCTTCCACCAAGGAATAACCGCTTCCCTCATAACAATATCCAATTTGGAGACAATTATGGAAATGCAGCATATTGACTGCTCGATTTTCCGTATACCAGTGGTCTATATGCATGCATACGATTGGAAATTCAGTGGGCAGCTTCACCGGGCAAAAAACAGTCTCCCGAGGTTTATATGTTCGTTTCTGCATCTTTTATGTCCCTTTTCTCTATAGATTTATCAGCTTTGTCATGATATCATATATACATAAAAAAGGCAAGCGTGCACCATACAACACAGGCGCGGAAAGGAATAGAATATGACTTTCAACATGGAGCTTACTCAGTCTTATTTAACATTATTAAGAGAGGAAACCCTTCCCGCAATTGGCTGCACAGAACCCGTTGCCGTGGCACTCTGTGCTGCAGAAGCTTCTGCGTGTCTTTTGAAAGAACCATATCGCCTGCATTTAGAAGTCAGTCCTTATATTTTAAAAAACGGAATGCACGTCGGCATCCCCGGAACAGCAGGATTGACCGGCCTTGATTTAGCATGCGCCTTGGGTTCGCTTTTGCCGCATCCGGAAAAGCAAATGACAATTCTAGGCGATGTTTCAGATGAAAAGTTGAGCAAGGCTAAGGCTATTGTACAGAGCGGCAGCGTTTCGGTCAGAAGTGCCGATACCCCTTACAAGGTGTGGGTGGATGTGCGCATAGATGCCGCGGACGGACATTGGGCACGCGCGGTCATTCAGGGAACGCACACGCATGTGTTGCTTGTGGAAAAGGATGGCCAGCCCCTGCGCACCGACCGCTGTCAAGAGTCAGAAAGCAGGGATATGCCCGCCATTACGCTGGAAAGCGTCTATGCATTTGCCACGACCGTATCCCAGGCAGATCTGGAATTTTTAGACGAGATTATCCGTGTAAACACCCGTATCGCCTGCGAGGGGCTCGCTCGAGACTATGGTTTGTGTGTGGGCAGGCATTTGGCGAACAGTCCAGATGCAGCGCAACAGGTGATCGCTGTTACCGCCGCCGCTGCGGATGCGCGAATGTCGGGCTGTCAGTTGCCTGTGATGACCAACATGGGCAGCGGCAACCAGGGGATCACTGCCTCGCTGCCGGTGATTGAGACCGCGCATTTGCTCGGTGCTTCCCGTGAGCAGCTTCTGCGTGCACTGGCAATCAGTGAACTGGTAGCCATGGAGGTGAAAACGCATATCGGTCGGCTATCGGCACTGTGCGGGTGCAGCATCGCCGCCGCCATCGGCGCAGCAAGTGCCATGGTGTTTTTAAGGGGCGGCAATTTTGAGCAGATCGCCTATGCCGTCAATATGATGGTGGGAGACGTAACAGGCATTATCTGCGACGGAGCCAAGCCCGGCTGCGCGCTGAAGATCGCAACGGCAGTCAGCGCAGCACAGCGCGCCGCTGTGCTGGCACTTTCCTTAGAGCATACGGTACAGCCCTATGGAATTGTCAGCAGCGATGTTGAAGCTACCATTCAAAATTTAGGTACTCTAGGCCGCGACGGTATGGGAAATGCAAATGACGTTGTTCTGCGAATGATGCTGGATGGTCAGCACGATGAAAACGTGCTTAGGTTATAACCAATTTTTACCAAATGACAAAGGAGGGAAGGAATTCGGTTTTGTTTTGTTGTATCCATAATCCGACAAAAGTATAGGAGGTAAAAAGATGAAACGTTTCTTGGCTACGATTTTAGCTCTCGCAATGGCTTTGTCCATGGTGGCCGTAAGCGCGCTTGCGGAAACCGATGACAAGCTGACCATTTGGTCCTACGGTACCCCTGAATACATGCGCATTTACTTCCAGCGTTATCTGGACCGTCTGAATACCGGCTTAACCGCTGAAATGGCCAGCTATTCCGGTGAAGCCGAGGTTCGTCAGCAGATCATGATGACCGTGAACGCAGGCGCCATGGACGACCTGCCCACCGCCATTTCCACCTTTCCTGTGAGCATGCAGGTACTTGTCGAAGCCGGTCTGCTCGCGGATATTACCGATTATGTAACGCCGTATCTGGATCAGTTTGTGGAAGGTGCTTTTGATCAGGCTACCTACAACGGACGCATATATGGCATGCCGTATACCCTTCAGCCCAAGATGATGTTCTATAATCAGGATATTTTTGATCAATATGAGATTGACCCTCAGCGCATGAGTACCTTTGAGGGGTACATTGAGGTGGGCCGTGAGTTGCTTGAAAAGAGTGACGGAAAAGTGAAGCTGTCCTATGTTGATCCCGGCAGCTACACATGGCGCTATTGGTTCCGTCGCGGACTGATGCCTCAAGCAAACGCCCGCATTTGGGATGAAAACGGCAATGTTGCATTCGACAAAGATCCTGGCACCCGCTTGGCCATGGAGACCTTTAACACCCTGCTGTCCGAGGGCATGCTGCTGAATGTTGGCATCTTTAGCACCGAGCAGTATGAAGCCGCCCGTCGGGGCGAATTGGCCACCTACTACATCGAGTCCTTCTGGGATACGTTCCTTCGCGGCAATCTGCAGGATATGAGCGGATCTTGGCGCTGTATGCCTGCTCCGGTATTTGAAGAAATCGGCACTGCCGGCGCACAGGTAATTGCTATGTATTGTCCTATTAACACCGGCAACGAAGAAAAGACCAAACTGTTTGTCGATATGCTGCTGGATTTCAACCTCAATGCTGCAGAGCGCAACCAGTGGACAGAAGATATGCTGGCTATGGACTATGCCACCGAGCATCCCATCACCAAAGAACTGCAGGCTGATCCCTACTGGCTGGAAGCCTCTGATTTCTATGGCGGCCAGAGCTACCGTCAGATGGTAACCGCGTCGTTTGAAAATCCTTCTGCTAATCTTGAAGTGAATTTGAACGATGCCGAGGCCGATAGCATCATTTCTTCCGAGATTGAAAAATGGGTCGCAGGCTCTCAGGACATGGAAGCCACGATCTCGGCCATCGGGGAACAGCTGCGCATTCGGTTGAATCTCCAATAACTATCTCACCGGCTCGCGCCGTACCCAGGTGCGGCACGAGCTCGCGTATTCCGCCTGAAAGGATGGTCTTTCGTGAAAGCACGATCACATTCAGTCAGAAAAAACGAGATTCTGCACGCATATCTGTTTATCTCGCCGTTTTTCTTGCTGTTCATCATTTTTCAGCTCTATCCGCTCATCTGGTCCTTTGTTTTAGGCTTTTACAAATGGAACGGATTGACGAATAAGGTATTTGTAGGATTGAGCAATTATCGCCAGCTCATGGGGGATCAGCAATTCTGGACGACGATGGAAAATACCTTGTGGTACGTGCTGGCAAACATCCTGATTACTTTACCGATTTCAGTATTGCTGGGCATGCTGCTATGCAGCAGGGGCTTGAAATGTGGACGAGCCTACAAAACCATTTTGGTGCTGCCTTATGTTACCTCCACCGTGGCTGCAGGCATCATTTTTTCCATGCTGTTTTCCACGCATTTCGGTGTGATCAACGGCATTCTGGCTCAGTTGGGTATCGCTCCCGTTGGTTGGCTGAACACCATGAAATGGTCAAAGGTTCCCGTCATCATTTTGTCCGTGTGGCGCAACACTCCATGGTATATGCTGATTGTGATGTCGGCATTGCTCGGGGTAGACATGAATCTGTATGAGGCCGCTCGCATCGACGGTGCTAACGCTTTGCAGCGCATGTTTTTCATTACGCTGCCCTGTATTATGCCAGTGCTGATGTTCTGCCTGATGAACCTCACTATTGATTCCGTGCGCATTTTCACCGAGCCCTACATTTTGACCTCTGGCGGCCCGGGCGCCTCCAGCATGAGTGTGATTCAATACCTGTACACCAGCGCGTTTGATACCTTCAAAATGGGCTATGCCTCCGCTATGGGCTATATCCTTACCTTGTTTCTTGTTTTCGTTTCTGTGTTCTACTTTAAAACTCTGCGTCGGCAAAGCGGGGTGTAAGAATGGCGCATATCAAAAAGCATTGGGGCAAGGTCGGCTTACACCTTTCTCTGCTCTTCTTCTCTTTTCTGGCATTCTTTCCATTGCTATGGGTGCTACTGACGGCGTTTCAGCCAACGGATTCGGGCGTGAGCTTTGTTCTGGGTGACATCATCAAAAAAGGCGTTACGTTCAAAAACTTCGCGCGCGTAACCGAGCTGATCCCGTTGGCGCAAAATTTTTGGAACACGCTGGTCTCCTCTGTAATCGGTACGCTGCTCACATTGTTTTTCTGTTCCCTGGCAGGTTTTGCGTTTGCAAAGTATCGCTTTCCAGGCAACAATTTTCTGTTTCTCTTTCTGCTGCTTACCATGGTAATTCCCACAGAGGTTACCATCGTTCCGCTGTTTATCGTAATGCGCAAACTTGGCTGGATCAATAATCTGCTCTCGCTGATCATTCCGCGTGCGGCTACCGCAGTAGGCATCTTCTACATGCGCCAGTATATCAGTGCATGCCCGACCGAGCTATTGGAGCAGGCGCGCATTGACGGCTGTCGAGAGTTTGGCATTTTTACCCGCATTGTGTTGCCTGTAATCAGCCCTGCATTAGCATCCTGGGGAGCGATTTCCCTGATTGCCCGTTGGAACGATTTCATTCTGCCAAAGATTTTTCTGCGTGCACCCGATAAGCAAACCCTGATGGTCTCCATTTCCCTGCTTCCTGTAAGCGAAGGACTATCCACCCCGTGGCCTGTGATCATGGCAGGTGTAGCTATTGCAACGCTTCCTCTGATTGTGGCTTTTGTGGTGCTTCAGCGCTACGATATTGCTGATATCATGGCGGGCGCAAATAAAGGATAACCAAGTACATTAGGAGGGACAAATCATGGAACTAAAAATGATACGCTTTGGGTGGCCCACTCCGGCAACACCCTACTATTTCCTGCACCTTCAAGCCGTCGAACTTAAGGAAGACGCTGAGGTAATCGGCGTAACCATTAACGGCAAACGCAACCGTGACTTTGAGGCTTTTAACGATGACAAAGCCTGTGTACCCCCTGTTTTGCACACCGCCGCCAAACGCGATTTGAAGATCCGCATTGACTGGACCCGCGGCGAAACCTTCGAGGTTGCCGTAATCCTGAAGCAGGGCGAGCGCACCGTGGAACTCAAGGATATCTATACCGCCGAGACCGACCACGGCTATTGGAACAAGGATTGGAAATACTACGCTGCTCATGTGGTGAAGGAGCCTGCGGGGATTGATCGCGAGAACGAGCCGGTGCATGCCGTGCTAGCCGTGTATATGGATCGTGTGACCGATCTTGCCCGCGAATTGCGCGTGGTAGAAATCAACTCCGAAACGGGTGACGCGCAGGAAATTCGCTCGCAGGTATACAGCACTACCAATTGGGACAAGTGGCAAAACATCAACTGCCAGCCCACTTCCACGGTGCAGGTCGCTTTCCTGGCCAGTGTCCCTGCACACGAACAGAAGGTATATCTTTTCTTCTATGGAAATCCCAATGCCGCCGCGCCGCAATATGAAACTGATCTGCGCGTTTCGGGCGAGGGCTACGGCCTGACCATCGAAAATGAGTATTACACCGTAAAGCTGCATAAGGACAGTGGCTCCATCGACGAAATCCTGCCCAAAAACCGCAAGGGACTGACCTATTGCCACCACTTGGAAACCAACGGCGCTCTGCAATGGAATCCCGGCATTTATGCGCCGCCCAAAACGTGGATGCACGCCAGCGACTGGGTCAACCCCGAGGACTTTACCGTGACGGTCGGCCCCATCTTTGTCATGGTCAAACGCTTTAATCCCATCGTGGATTACGAGGAGGTAGAGTGTTCGCTGACCTATGTGTTCTACAGTCATAACCAGTCCATGAGCATTGAAAGCAACATCGATGTGACCAAGGATCTGGATGTAGTGGCCCTGCGCAACGGCTCTGTGGTTCTCAACAAGGAAACCACCGGCGACTTTGCCTGGAAAGATGTGGATCACGAGGTCAAAAATGTTCACATCACGGACATGCCCCGTCATCCCGTGAAGGCGATGACCTTTGATGCCAAGACGCCGTGGTTCGCATTCTATAACCGCAACGAGGGCAACGCGCTGGGCGTGGTCAACCACAAGTTTAATGGCGTGCGCCGTCAGGGCGGCCTGATTGAGTGGGAGCCCCACTACTATCTGCATTGGGGTCCGTGGTTCTATGTGTCTCGCCCGATCATTTACACCTTCACCTCTAACAACCCGCAGCGCGTAATGCATATGACGGCAGGCACCAGCTTCTACGAGCAATACGAGCTCATGCCCTTTGACGTAAAGAAGGGCATGACCGAGTACGACAATTTTGAGGAGCTCGACCTGCTGGAGCGCAAGGTGCGCGAGCCCCTGTCCAAGACCACTGCCAAATACGATACCGACGAGCGCGTGCCCGACGAATGGGTTCCGCCGATTTTGGTCAGCCATTTTGAGGAAATGGTGGATTGACGAGGCAAAGAATATGAATAAACGACAGAGAATAGATCAGTTTCTGGCACGACAGCCCTATACCGATGGTATTCCCGCAGCCTTTTTTCAGCACTTTGAGCCCACGCAGCGACACGGCACTGCCGCTGTAGAGGCGCAGCTGGACTTTTACCGTGCAACCGATATGGATATGATGAAGATCATGTTTGACGACATCTATCCCAAGTTTGCGGTGAAAAATCCTGAGGATTGGCGGCACGTTCCCGATTTCTCGCCCAACGACCCCGTTTTTACGCAGCAAATCGAGGTGGCGGACAGGCTAGTCAATGCCGTTGGCAAGGAAACCTATGTGTTCCAGACCATCTTTTCCCCCTTTGTGTCGGCGGGCTGCGCCGTGAGTCCCATTCCCGAATGGGACTCGATCGTGACCCCGCACTTCCGCGAAGACCCCGAAGCCATGACGGAAGGTCTGACCAAGATTGCCCATACGCTTGCCGAGTTTGCTAAGAACATCGCCAAAACGGGCATCGACGGCTTTTATGTTTCCCTGCAGGGCGGCGAATACAAGCGGTATTCCGAGGACTTCTTTACTACGTGGTTCAAGCCCTTGGATATCATGCTGCTGAACGCCCTCAAGGCAACGGGAAAAAAGGTATTGCTGCACATTTGCGGCACAGGCATGCGGTTAGATTGCTATCACGACTATCCCGGAGATATCGTGAACATGGCTTGCGTGGACAATAACATTCCCATACAGCAGATTCTGCGCGACTTTGACCGGGCGGTCATGGGTGGCATTCCCAACCACGGAGTTATTGTGGAAGGAACCAAGGAGCAGGTGCAGGCGCAGGTGCGCGCCGCTTTGTCCATGGATACGCGCGGCGTGATGCTTGGTGCAGACTGCACCATTCCCAAGAACGTATCCACCGAGCGCTTGCGTTGGGCGGTTGATGTCGCGCACGCCATGGGAAAGGATGAAAAAGCATGACGATCCTCTCGCAATTCGCCGACAGCATCACAAGGCTGATCCGTATCATTGAAGAAACCCAGCAAGAACCTATTGCGCGCGCCGCACAGCTGATTGCACAGGCTATTGCGGACAAACGCCGCGTACATGTGTTGGGTACGGGCGCTCATTCCATGATGGCTGCCGAAGAAGTGCTGTGGCGGGCGGGCGGGCTCGCCGCGTGGAATCCTATTCTTGATCCGGGCACCAATCTTGTGCATGGCGCCAAACGCAGCGTCAGTTTTGAACGCATGCCGGGCTATGGAATTGCTGTGCTGAATGCCAACAACGTAGGCAGCACGGAAAAAGAAGTGATGGTTCTGGTCAATGCATATGGAATTGACCCGATGTCTCTTGATGTAGCGTTTGAATGCCACAGGCGCGGCATAACAGTCATTGCAGTCACTTCCTCTTCGTATGAGAGCATTCCAAAGGATAGTCCGTTGCGACATACCTCGAGGAAAAACCTATATGAAGTAGCGGATGTTTTTATTGACTGCGGTATTCCGCTGGGCGATGCAATGATCTCTGTGAATGGCTTTGAGCAAATGGTAGGGTCTGCGTCTACAATCCTCAACTGCTTCATCATGAATGCGCTGGAGGGTGCGATTGTTGAACAGCTTATGCTGCTGGGCATAGATCCCCCTGTGTTCATGAGCGCCAACCTGCCTGGCGGTGACGAAGCCAACAAGCGTTGGGAAACGGAATATGGTTCATCGGCAAGGTACATGCTCTAAGAATACTCGATTCTTTAAGGCTTGTCACAACAATGGCCGGCTATCGTAAGCCAATTAAGTAAGTTTCGCTCACTATTACTATACTGTTTTGTCAATTATTGTCAAATGCGAAACAAATGTTATCAATGTAAAAGTAAGATTATAACCATACAAATCTCTTACGCATTTTGAATTCCTGTTCTCCCAAAATAATAAGGCGCCCATTTCAGAACGCCTTCGGGAACTCCATTCATTTGCCTCAAAGTATATCCTTTGCTAATCGTCAAGCGCTTGTGCAGCGTTCTCTGCTACACCTCTGCTAATCAGGCGTATACGACACCATCGGACTAACGTTGATCTACAGTGCAAATAAATTTATTCTTTCTGGGGAACATGGTGAATTAATCTGCTTTCATGCGCATAGAGGGCTGTACAGCAATTTTACCATGGCATTGGTAAGGATGAGGTCGCCGGTTCGAATCCGGCCATCAGCTCCACGAAAAACCCTTGAGTTTCTTAGAAAACTTGAGGGTTTTCTTTTATACTCCGGAAGACGCCAGACCTCATCTTTCCCTTTTTGTTCCATTCGATGTTCCATACACGCTCATTTTTTCTCGTGCCTGCTTATATAATTCAGGTCTATACTTGACGTATCTTTGTTCCGTTACGTCCGTTTTTTGATGTCCCAAAAGACGAGCGATCATGTCGATGGAAATGCCGGATTCTCTCCACTCAGTTGCACAGGTATCTCTAAAGTCGTGCGCTGAATAATCCTCTATTCCACATAGCTTGCGGATTCGGTCGAATGATCTACGATATTCCGTATAGCTCAAGGGACGCTCTCGTTTCAGATCGCAATAGCTAATCAGTATGAACCCAGTTCGTTCCCTCGGACTAAGTTGGGCAAGCAACCCTTGAGGAATATGTATCACTCGTTCTTTACCGTTCTTCGTCGTCTTTACTTCCGAAGCCGATCTCCCCGGATGAACAACGGCTCGTCGAATGTGGATACAATCACGTTCTGTGTCAATATCCTCCTAGCGCAATCCGAGAATTTCTTCGATACGCATTCCCGTAAGGCGGAAGGGTCTACTCGGATTTCTGCGTGTTTTCATCGAAAATTGGATAAACGAAACGCTCAAATGAGCGAACGACGACTCCCGCTGTAACGCCCCCGCGTACAGCGGGAATTCTTTCAATTCAAACATATTTTTTGAGGATGAAAGAAAAAATATTGCAATAACACAAAAAACGCGGTACAATAAGAAAAGAAGAGATGAAAAAATTCTGATTGGCGATAAGAAAAATATACATAAGAACAAGGAAACCGCCACTGGAGCAGGAGCTTTGTTGGTTTTGTATAAACTGAAAGGTGTAATGAAGCATGGAAAGAGAGAGCCAGCGACTGTTGGAAAGCGTGATGAAGCTGATTGCCGCTCAATTCGGGCCGGATTGCGAAGTTGTGCTGCATGACTGGTCCAAGGATTACGAATCGACGATTGTTGCCATTGAAAACGGTCATGTTTCCGGCCGGAAAGTTGGCGACGGTGGCAGCAATTTGGGGTTGGAAGTCATGCGCGGCACAACGGATGGATCTAACCAGCTCAATTACATCACACAGACGCAGGACGGCCGGATGCTTCGCTCATCCTCGCTGTATTTGACCGATGAAAAGGGAAACAAGGTTGGCGCGCTGTGCATCAATCTGGATGTTACCGAATATATTATGATGCAGCATCGGCTTTCGGGGGTGACGCTGTTCCCGTGCGTGAGGCCGGGCGAACAGGAGGTCAGCAAGGAGTTCTTCACCAACGACGTTAGCGAACTGCTGGACTATCTGATGAAGGAAGGCACGGAGCAGATCGGCAAGGCGCCGGAAGAGATGACCAAGGAAGAGAAAAAGCAGGTCATCAGCTATTTGGATCAAAAGGGCGCGCTGTTGATTACGAAATCGGGGCCGAAAATCTGCCGCTATTTGGGAATTTCCAAATTTACGCTGTACAATTATCTGGACGAAATCCACAGCGAGCAGGAGCAGAAAACAAAGCAGTATCCGTGACCGAGCGAGATTCGTGGGTAAAAAAAAGAAAGTCAAATCCAATATAAAGACCGCTTTTGCTCAGCAAAAGCGGTCTTTATATTGGAAGAAGGTGTTATGAATCAGCCGGCTTTCTTCTCTTTGATGATCGAGCGAAGGGATGCGGTTAACCACGGATACAGCGTGCGGCACGGCTTTCCGGTTCTGAGAGAAAGAAATGCCTGAAACGCATCCGGCGATTGTCCCTTGATGCAATGATCCGGAAAGATGAAAGCAGCTTGTTCATTTAAGAAAAAATAGGTCGCATGACGATAACGGAGCAGCCGATGGCATTGGGCATAGGAGATGTTTTCGCCCTTTCCACTGTCGCCCTTGGGGCGAACGTTGAAGCCCTTTTCGCCAAAGACAAACACCGAACAGGGAAAGGCTTTTCCGCTGGCCTGAATCTGCTTCACGGTGCGGTCGGCTGTGCTCTTGGCGGGAACGTTGATAAAAACGATGGCCAGACAGCCGTAGAGCGAGAAGAAATAATTGAAGGGCTCCGCGACGTGGCCGATGACGCGAATGCCGATCAGCAGGCAAACCACGGCGGTGATGACCTGAATCAGACGCGCCGTTTGATGCGAAGCCGCGTACTGGGCGCGCGTCAAATCCGAAACCGTTTCGGCGCTGTGCGGCACTTCGATTTCAAAAGGCTTCATGCGGAAAGCTCCTCTCTTCAAGCACCGAAAACGGCGCAGGACTGGGGGAAGAAAAACGCGCGGCTGGATTATTCGTATTCCGCCAGCAGCTCGATTTCAACGGAGATGTTGCCCGGTGTGGCATTGACGCCCATCGCGGTACGCGCCGGAAGGCCGCGCTCCTCGCCATACAGGTCAAGCAGCAACTGAGAGCCGCCGTTGACGACCTGCGGCTGCTGGGTGAAATCATCCGCGCTGTTGACGAAGGCGAGCACCTTCACGAAGCGCTTGATGCGGTTGAGGTCGCCGAGCTTGGCGTCCAGATTGGCCAGCAGGTTGAGCATGCAGCGCTTGGCGGCTTCCTGACCCTGTTCCACGGTCAGATCCTGGCCGAGCTTGCCGTCGATGCTGGTGCCATTGAGCTGCGGGCCGCAGCCGGAGCAATACAGCAGGTGATCGCCGAACTCCATCACGGGCGTGTACAGACCGCCTTTTGCAGGCGGGGTCGGAAGGGTGAGATTCATTTCCTTGAGCTTGTCGTAAACGTTTGCCATGGGATACTCCTCCTTTTTATGATAAAGAAACGATTTGTCGCTGCGGTCATGGGCGTCCATGACCGCATGGGGAAGATACAAAGAAGAGATGAAAGAAATCATAAAAAAAGTTAGATTTCTTATGCCCATCAGTATAAACGCATTCGGGGAATCGGTCAAGACAAAATTGACTATTTTTCTGAGAAAAACAGAAAATCAGAAAAAAATTTAGAATATTTTGTGGAATGTATTGACACAAGGAGGAAAAGGTGATATCTTTAAGCCAACAATTTTGACGAATCCCGTCAAACCAATCGAAGGAGGATTTTCCCATGAAGAAGTTCCTTGCTATGGCTGCGGCTCTGACAATGAGTCTGAGCGTTGCGGCTGTCGCCAGCGCCGCGAAGTACGAAATGACGTTCAGCACGGCCGTTTCTCAGGAGCAGAGCTCGACCATTTATATGGATAAGGCGCTGGACCTGATCACCGAGCGCACCAACGGCGACGTTACGTTCTCCCGTACCTATGCCGGTACGCTGGGCAGCGAGCATGATCTCGGTGTGATGTGCACCAACGGCGATCTGGACATTGTCTGCATCGGCCCGGGCCAGTGGTCCGAGTGGGACGAGGCGTTCAAGGTTTTTGACTGCCCGTTCCTCTTCACCAGCTTTGATCATTTCGACCGTGTCCTCGCTTCCGAGGATTATCAGGCTTGGCTCAAGGAGCACGGCGACGCTCAGGGCGTGACCTTCGTGATGACCTTCAATCAGGCGTTCAAGGGCATTCTGAACAAGACGCGCGACGTGTACTCCACTGCCGACCTCGCAGGAATGAAGCTGCGCGTGCCGGATTCCGCTTCTCTGATCGAGATCGGCACTGCGATGGGCTACGTTCCCACGCCGACCGCTGCGGCTGACCAGTATATGAGCCTCTCTCAGGGCATCGTGGACGGCGCTGACCATGCGCTCTGGGCTCACCAGACCTGGAAGCTGACGGAAATTGCCAAGCACTTCTCCGATACCCGTCATGCGCTCCAGTGCGTGTTCTTCGTGATGAACAACGATTCCCTGGCTTCTCTGCCGGAAGAGTATCAGAAGATTGTTCTGGATACCTTCGCTGAGGTTGAGAAGGAGCTGGCCGATCAGACCCGTAAGGATTCCGACGAATCTTACGTCAAGGCTGAGGCGGATGGCGTGAAGGTGATCCCGTACGAGGAGATCGACGTGGAGTCCTTCAAGCAGGCGCTCTCCGGCATCGTGGACGAGTATTCCAACCTTGCGCCGGATCTGTACGACATCATCACCAAGCTGGCTGACTAATTTCAATCCTTCCATTGCCTCCCTCCTGATTAGGGAGGCAATGCTGGGTTAAAACGCTCTTTGCATGAAGCGTGAGAGGAGAGTTTTCCTTGAAAGTCATTTCTAAAATCAACAAGGCGATGGCGAAGGCGGAAGGCGCGATCATGGTCTTCTGGTTTGCCATTGTGCTGATCGTGATGACCTGTCAGGTGATCAGCCGCTACATCTTTAATGCGCCGATTGCCTGGAGTGAGGAATTCGCGCGTTATTCCTTCGTCTGGATCAGCTATTTCGGCTGCGCGTATTGCGTGGCTGTGGACGCGCATACCGGTATCACCGCGTTCCGTGACGTGCTGCCGTCCAAGGCCAAAAAGCTGACGACCGTGCTGGGCAACGTCGTTATGATAATCGTGTTCATTCGACTGCTGCCGATCGCCATGAAGTTCATCGGCAAGAATGGCAAGTTCCTGACTTCGATGATGCGCATTCCGTTCAAGTATCTGTATTACTCTTTGCCGGTGGGCTGCGTGCTGACCGTCATCCACTTGATTCTCAAGAGTATTCTGGTTTTTGAGCCGGATACGATTGAAAAAGCGTAAGGAGGAAGAACGATGATTTGGTTTATGATCATTATGATCGTTGCGCTGGCGTTGATCGGCGTGCCGATGTCGTTCTCCATGCTGACCGGTTCGGTCTGGTTCATGCTCTCCAGCGGCATGCCGCAGACGCTGATGATTCAGCGGCTGATTATGGCGGTCGGCGATTCGTTCAGCATGCTGGCGATTCCGTTTTTCATGCTGGCCGGCACGATTATGAACGCCGGCGGCGTGGCAACGCGCATCTTCGATTTCTGCAACACGCTGGTCGGGCATATCCCCGGCGGTCTGGGTCATGTCAACGTCTTCTGCAGCGTGATTTTCGCCGGCATGTCCGGCAGCGCGCTGGCCGATACCGGCGGAATCGGCGCCATCGAGCTGAAGGCCATGAAGGATCAGGGCTTTGACGACGATTTCTCCGCGGCGATCACGGGCGCGTCTTCCTGCTTGGGGCCGATTATTCCGCCCAGCACCGGCATGGTGCTTTACGCGATGATGGCCGAGGAATCCGTCGGTACGCTGTTCATCGCGGGCGTGGTTCCGGGCATCATCATGGCGGCTGCCATGTGCCTGATCGTGTTCTTTACCGCAAAGAAGCGCAATTACCCCGTCAGCCCGCGCGTGGAATGGAAGGAGCGCCTCCGCGCGCTCTGGCGTGCGGTGCCTGCGCTGCTCTCCCCGGTGATCCTGTTGAGCGGTATTCTCTTGGGCATCTTCTCGGCAACGGAAGCGTCGGTTGTCTGCTGCCTGTATTCGCTGTTCTTGGGTATCTTCATCTATAAGGAGCTTTCGCCCAAGGGACTGTACAATGTATTCCTCGAGACGCTCAAATCCAGCGGCATGGTGATGGCGCTGGTCACGTTCTCGATGCTGCTGGCAACCATCCTCAACTTCAACCAGATTCCGCAGGCGGTTGCCGCGTGGGCGGTTGCGACCATCGGCTCCAAGGTGGGCATCATTCTGGCCTGCATGGTGCTGATCATCATTTCCGGCATGGTCATCGACGTGACCCCGGCTATGCTGATTCTCATCCCGATCATGATGCCTGTGATTCGTCAGTACGGCATCAACCCGATTGCGTTCGGCGTTGCCTCGACACTGCTGTTCTCGCAGGGTCTGCTCACGCCGCCGGTCGGCAGTATTCTGTATGTGCTGGCAGACTATACCAAGATGCCCGTTATGCGCATCGCCAAGAACATGGTTCCGTATATCATCACGTTCATGGTGCTGGCTTTCTGCTTTATGATGTTCCCGCAGATCTGCACGTTCCTGCCGGGGCTGATTCAATAATGCCCGGGTTGCTGCCTGTCTTTGCGCAAAGGACAGGCGGCAACTCCTTTTTGCCGGAGGGCTTGTGATGAAACCTTATCTCATAAAAGCTCGAGCCGTTTACGAGCCGAACGGATACGGCGGCGCGACCGGATTGCTCGTTCGGGAAGGCAAAATTGCGCGCGTCGGCGACTACGCGACGCTGAAGCAAACGTATCCGGATTTGCCGACGCGGGAATACGGCTATGTGCTGCCTGCGCTGGTCAACACCCATGTCCATTTGGAATTTGATGCCACGGCGCGGGCGAGGCTGAATTATCTGGCGGATACGCCTGAATTGCGCGTGCTCGGCGCGGCCCAAAGAGCGCGCGAGGCGCTGCAAAGCGGCGTCGCCACGCTGCGCGACGCCGGAAGCGACTGGGCGCTTTTGAACCTGAAGGACCCGCGCGCGCAGATGCTTTGCAGCCTGCCGAGGCTGCAAATGGCCGGGCCGCCGCTGACGGTTACGGGCGGCCATCTGCATTTTCTCGGCGAGGAAACGGATACGGCGGCGGACATGGTTCGGCAGACGCGGCTGCGCCAAAAGCGCGGATGTGACGCGGTGAAGCTGATCGTCACGGGAGGGCAGATGACGCCGGGCTCCGTGGCCGAACGGGTGAGCCTGACGACGGAGGAAATCCGCGCCGTTGTGGAGGAGGCGCATCTGCTCAATGTGCCGACCTTTGCGCACTGCCTGACGACCGAAGGATTTGTTCGCTGCATGGACGGCGGTGTGGATTGCATCGAGCATATTGCCTGCTTCATCCGCAACCGGGAAAACGGCCTGCTCGAACGCATGTATTGCCCCGAAACCATGAGCCGCTATACCGGTCGGAAGCGCTGGTTTATGATGGGGCTTTCCGCCGGATATCACAATTTGGATGATTTTAGAAGCGGAAAACGTCCCTGCGGCGCGAACGAAACCTTCTGGCTGGAACAGGAAGAGCGGATGTTCGCCATCTTCCGCCGCGTGATGGAGCTGGGGCTTCTGCCCGTCTGCGGAACAGATGCGGGAACGGGTGGAACAAGATTTGATGAAACATGGCTGGAACTGGCGCTGATGGTTCGGCGCGGCGGCCTGAGCGAAAAAGAAGCCATTCATATCGGCACGCTGCAATCCGCCGCCTGTCTGGGGCTTGAAAACCAGACTGGCGCAATCCGGGAGGGGCTTTCGGCCGATCTGATGACGCTGGAAGAAGATCCTTTCACCCATATCGAGGCGCTCGCGCATCCTGCACAGGTCATCTGCCGCGGCGAACTCGTTTGAACACACAGCAATGACGGAGGAATGAGAACGATGATGAGATGTACCGTTTGCCATAAGCCGTATGTCGGCCCGAAGAACCACTATGTCTGCACCTACTGCGGCGCGTCGATTGAAAGCCCGGTCGATCTTGAAAAGAATCCCGAGCATCTGCGCGATGTGCTGCGCAAGGGAAGCGAAGATGGAATCTGGGGTTACCGCGATTTCTTCACGGTTCCGGAGGACGCTCAGCCTGTGACGATGGGCGAGGGCAACACCCCGCTGATCCATACGGATCGTTTGGGCGCGTTTTACGGCATGAAGAATCTGTATTTGAAAAACGAAACGCTGAACCCGTCCGGCACCTATAAGGATCGTTTTGCCACGGTGGCCACGACGCTGGCCAAGAAGGACGGCATCAAGCAGGTGGCGATCGGCTCTGCGGGCAATGCGGCGGCCGCCGTGGCGGCGTATGCGGCGAAGGCCGGGATGGAATGCTTCATCATGCTGCCGCCGGGAGCCGTGAAGGAACGCGCGTGGCAGAACATGTCCTACGGCGGACATTTCATCTACGGCGTGGGCGGCGTGAACGACTGTGTGAAGATGGCGGAAGACGGCGAGGCCATCTTTGGCTGGAAAAACATGTGCACCACGATGATGAACAACCCGCTGGCTTGCGACGGCTATAAGACCATCGCCTATGAAACGGCGCGGAGCATGAAGTTTGAGGCGCCGGATTACGTGGTCTGCCCGGTTGGCGGCGGCATTGTGGTCAGCAAGGTTTACAAGGGCTATGAGGAGATGTACGCGCTGGGCATGATCGACCATCTGCCCAAGATGATCGCGGTGCAGGCTGCGGGCTGTGCGCCGCTGGTCAAAGCGTTTGACGAAGGGAAGACGGCGACTGAAAAGTGGGAAAACGGCGATACCATCGCGTTTGCCATCTTTGATCCGGTGACGTTCGAAGGTGTGACCGCGCTCGACACGGTTCGCCGCAGCGGCGGACGCGCCATCGCCATTCCGGATGACAAGATTCTCGATGCGATGCGCGCCTGCGCGAAGATGGAAGCCGTCATCCCCGAACCGGCAAGCGCAGCGACGATTGCCGCTGCGGTCAAGCTGCACGAGGACGGCGTGATCGGCGAAAACGACCGCGTGGTTTGCGTACTTACGGGCAGCGGCCTGCGCGATTTGAAGCTGTTCAACGACGAGAACGCCGATATTCCCAGCGTGCAGCCGGGCAATATGGATTCCCTCAAGAAAGCCGTCAACCACTACCAGAAATGAGGCGGATAAAATGATCAACGACGCTTTGACGCTGGAAATTTTTGAAGCCCTGATGGCGCAGGATACCATCAACCCGCCGGGAAACGAAATGCGCGGCGCGCTCTGCCTCAAGGAGATTTTTGATCGCGAGGGGATTCCCTGCGAGGTGCAGGATTTGGGCCATAACCGCGCGAACTTCATCGCTTGCTTCGGCGAAGGCGAGAAGATGCTGGAATACAGCGGACATCTGGATATCGTGCCCTGCGTCGGAGACTGGAAGCATACGGCGATCGGGACGACCGAAGAGGGCGATCTCATTTACGGGCGCGGCGCGTGCGATATGAAAGGCGGCGTTGCGGCCATGTGTTCGGCTGCGATTGCGCTTTATCGCGACAAAACGCCTCTGAACGGAAAGATCCGTTTGACGTTTGTTGCGGACGAAGAGGACGCCAATTTGGGTATGCATGCCTTCCTGAACACGCATGAGGCGGCGACATACACCATTCTTGGCGAGCCGACCAACCTGCATGTGGCCGTTGCGCATCGCGGCGTTGCGCGCTATTATATTGATCTGTTGGGGCACGCCTGCCACGCCGCGCTGCGTTCGACGGAGGAAACCGCCGTCGCGAAGGCGGCGCGTGCCGTCATGGCGATTGAGGACTTAAACGCGCAGTTGGAAGCGATGAAGCATGACGTTCTGCCCTCCCCGTCCATCGTTGTGACAATGATGCAGGGCTATGAGAAGGATAACGTGGTTCCCGGAAAGGTACGGCTGCTGGTTGATTTCCGCGTGCTGCCGGGGATGAACGAACCGCAGACGCGCAAGCTGGTTCAGGATGCGCTGGATGCGCACGGCATCAAGGGCTACGAGCTCAAGAAGCACTTCTTCATGCCGGGCGGCGAGGTGGATAAAGCGCATCCGTTTGTTTCCGCCTGCGTAAAGAAGGCCGGCGAGCTGCTGGATCGAGCGGAAGAACCCATGCCTTTCGGCGCTTCCTGCGAGCAATGCTTCCTGGTGGAGGCAGGCGCGGCGACGGTGATCATCGGGCCGGGCAGTCTGGATCAGGCGCATACGGTGGATGAATACGTCGAAAAAACGCAATTGCTACATGCGGCAGAGCTGTATCGCCAGATTGCGATGGATATTCTGAAATGAGCTTGATACGCCCTAAAGCGAGTCCGAAATAAACGGAATTCGTTCGCTCGGGGGGCGAAAAAACAAAGAGGGACACGACGAATAACATGCCCCCATAATGCGGACTCTCGAACACGGAAAGAATTCGGGGCTGCATTATGGGGGATTTTGTTTCATAGAAGAAGTAGGAAGCGGATTGCAGGCAAGCGTGGACTGTCCATGCTTGCCTTGGCCGCTGTGCGGCAGATTGGGAGCAGACAGTCAAGGGTGGCGAAGCCACTTGCGAAGCTCTTGACCGGATGGCTCGTTTTTTTGTCCCGAGCCTGCTAACTTTTTCGCGCCCTTTTGCATCACTTACATTTTAGCGAAAACAGAGAGCTGCCAGGTTTTTAGCCTGACAGCTCCCTTTGAGATGAATCTTCTCTTTTTACGCTTCCGCCGCAACAGCCGCGCCCTCGACGGTCACGCTCTGCTCCTGAAGCTCCTTCTCGGCGATGAGATCCTCAATGGTCTCCTTGGTGCGCATCAGATCCTCGACGGACATGGTCTCAAAGCCTGCGGTCGGGGTTTTCACCTTCACGCCGTGGCGGTTCAGAAACGCATCCACCTTCTCCTCGTTGTGCTTGTAGACCGCAAAGCCCACCAGGCTCGCGCCTACGCCGATCAAAACGCCCTTGACCATCGGATTATTCCAGCTAAACATCATTTTTTCCTCCTGTCTGTCTGATAGAACATTTGGGACGCTGTCCCAAACCCTGCCAAGAACCTGAGGTTCTTGGATTTTCCACTACATTTATCGCTTTGCGATAAATGGGAAAATTCGCTGTTTTGATGTCGGGAAGTCCGGGTTTTTACCCCTTCTTCGCCATCATTTCCATGCCGCGCTGGAGCATGCTGCCCGCGTAGGCCACGCCGTCGCCGTCGCCGTTCCCCTTCACAGGGGTCAGACTGATGGAGTTGCCCGCGCGCCGTACCATGTAGACCTGCTCACGCGGCTCCTGCGGAATCAGATGGCGGCCAAACGTCAGCGCCCAGGCCAGCGCGCTGGCCTGCATACCGTTCGTCTTGCCGATGGAATTGATTAAGTATACCACAGACATGACTTCCGGGTCAAAACTGCCGCGCGCGTGCAGTTCCTGATAGCCGTGCTCGGCCACCGCCGCCAGCGTCGCACCGACTGAAAGCCAGCGCGTAAACCGCGTTAGCGTCGAGCCCATCAGCGTCAGCGATCCGTCCAGCGCAATGCAGCACAGCGCCAGATAGCCGCTCGGCGCCATCGAAAAGCCTTCCTCTTCGGAATGCTTGATGTGCAGCAGTGCCGTGCCGACCAGCCCCGCGTAAACCGCGCCGATTTTCACCAGCAGCTGTTCTTCCGTCGCCGTGAGCTGGTCGTATTCGCACAGCAGCGTCCCGATGCGCGGATTATAACGGCATCGCGTCACACCTTTGATGCCCAAAAACGGCACGTCGCTCTTAATCGGCTTTTCCAACTGAAAGCGGATGCGCCCCGGCATCGCGCTGAGCACTTCGAGGTGAAGCGCTCCTTTTTCGTTTCTCATCGGTCAGCGGCCCTCCATCGGCGGGAAAAACATCAGCCGCAGCGAGTTCGCAACGACCAGAATCGTAGACGCATTGTGCATCAGTGCGCTCATCATCACGGAAATACCGCTGGCCGCGCCTAAAATCAGACCGACCGTGTTGATGCCGATGACGATGGCGAAGTTCTGCTGCACGATGTGCATCGTCGCGCGGGAGAGCCTGCGCAGTTCGGGGATCATCATCGGGTCATCGCGGCTGATAACCACATCGCTGGTCTCCATCGCGATATCCGTGGACTTGCTGCCCAGCGAAATGCCCACGTCCGCATATGCCAGCGCAGGCGCGTCGTTGATGCCGTCGCCGACCATCACCACGCCGTTGCCCTGCGTCTGCAAGCGAAGCACTGCTTCCGCCTTCTGCTCCGGCAAGAGCTGCGCCTTGAAGCCGTCCACGCCGATCTGCTCGGCCACGGCGCGCGCCTGCGGTTCCATATCGCCTGTCAAAATCTCAATATCGCCTACGCCGTCATAACGCAGAGCATTGACCGCCCGGCGCACATTGTCACGCGGGCTGTCCATCGCGAACAGCACCGCCACGAGCTTGTCATCTATGCCGACGTAATTCGGAATCGCGCCCTGACCGTCCGGAACGGCTTTCGCTGTGGTCACGCCGTTTTCCTTCATGTATTTCATATTGCCGACGCGGACAATATGTCCGTCCACATCGGTTCGGCTGCCGCGCGAAACCTCGGTGATAATCTCGCCGTGGTCGAGTGCCTGCGCGCCGATCTGACGACCGTAGCCCAGAATCGCGCTGGCCAGCGGATGCGTGCTCGTCTCTTCTGCCGCCATGGCGTAGGCCAGCACCTCGTGCTCGTCCATCTCGTCATCCAGAATGACCATGGAAACGACCTTCGGCTTGCCCTCGGTCACGGTGCCGGTCTTATCCAGCAGCACGGTGTTCGCGCTGCTCATCTGCTCGATGTATGCGCCGCCCTTAATGAGCACGCCCTGTTTGACCGCCGTGTTGATCGCCGCGGAGAACGCCGTCGCCGTGGAGAGCTTGATGCCGCACGAATAATCGATGACCAGCATCTTCAGCGCCTTCTGCGCGTTATGCGTCACCAGCCAGACAGACAGGCAGAGCAGGAAGTTGAGCGGCACGAGATAATTCGAGAATCTATCCGCATAGCGCTGAATCGGCGCTTTTTTCAGCTCGCTGGCTTCCACCATGCCCACGATGCGGGAAACCACCGTCTGATCGCCGACTTTGTTCGCCTTGACCTGAATGTTGCCGCTCTTGACCACCGTACCCGCGAAGACCTCGTCGCCCGCGCGCTTTTCAACCGGCACAAACTCGCCGGTGATCGCGCTCTGGTCAATGACGGCCACGCCGGAAGCAATCACGCCGTCCACCGCAATCTTTTCGCCCGTGTGAACGGCCACGGTGTCGCCCGCGTGCAGCTGCGCAATCGGGGTGCGCGCCACACGGCCGTCCTCCAGCACCTTCCACACGTCGCCGTCGTCCGCGGAGAGCATCTTCTTGATGGAAGAACGTGTCCGCTCGATGGTGTAGGAAGTCATCAGCTCGGCCAAATCCGACAGCGCCAAAATCATCAGCGCGGAATGCGGTGTGCCGAGCATCAGGCTCGCGACGATGGAAGTCACGGTCAGGAAATCGGCGTTCGGCCGCATGTCCTTTCGGAGTCCTTCCAGCGCGCTCCTTGTCATCGGCGCGGAAAGGCCGAGGCTCGCCAACGCTTCCAGCGAGGTGAAATTCGCCAGCGCGCCGCCCAGCAGCGGGGCGGTAAAGAGCGTGTTGCCCAGCACCATTGCGCCCGCGTTCACCGCCAGCCGCTTGGCCAGACGGGCGGTCGTCATCGGCTGCTCAGCCGTTTCTTCCTTGCCGCTCGCGTGGCGCGCGCGCAGGGCGGGCATCGCATAGCGTGCCAGCACCATATCCGCGCATTCCGCCAGTGCTGCGGAATCCAGCTTGTTTTGATCGTATTCCAGCAAAACGCTGCCCGTGCAGGGCGTCACCTGCACGCGGCGCACGCCGGCAATCGTGGCCAGCGCCCCGGCCACGTCCATGCGCGCGTCAAACAGAAAGGCAAGCCCGTCAACCCGCAGGCGAAGCCGCCCCGGCAGGCTGCTGGCGATCTGCCCCTTCATCCAATCCTTGTTTGATTCTCTGCGAAGCATTTTTTCAACCCTCTTTGACTTGCGGAAGCCGCAGGATCAGCCGCTGGCGCACAATCTGCTCCAGCTTCTGTTCGTCGATCTCCTCCGGCTTGATCTCTTTGGCGATTTCAAGTCCTGTGTCCACAACGATATCCACCCAGCGCAGAATCCGGCGGCTGCTGGTCGTCTGCGCGTCATAGAGCACGAGCGCCGTGCCGATGCGCGCGTTGACGGTGACATCCGTTACGCCGGGGAGCATCGTCAAAACATCCTGAACATAATGCAGATAGGGCAGTGCCTCCTTGGACAACTGCTCGCTGTGGCGGAAGTGCATGCGCAGCCGCCCCGGCAGGTCGCATTCTACGCGCGGCTTGAGGCAGTGGCGCAGAAACGTTTCTCCAACGATATTCACAGGCGATCCCCCCCGAACAGGCGGGCAGCCCACCAGAACAGCGTCATTGCGCCCGGCACAGCCAGACCCGCGAGCCGCCACTCCCTAATTGCCAGTACGGAAAGCGCCGTCCCGGCGAGCATTTTGCCATCCATCAGGCCGTTGGTCGCGCCCATCACGCCGCGATCCACCGCATCCAGAATGGTGTGCAGGCCGCTTTCCATGCGGCTTTTCTGCTTGCCGCTGATGACCGCGTCCAGACCCAGCAGCTTGATGACCGCGCCCTCGATGACAGCAGCCTCAACCTTGCGCTCGTCATAGCACACGAGCATGCTGCCCGTGCGCGGCTCAAGCTCCACGCGATGCACCACGCCCGTGCCGAGCAGCTGTTCACGAACCTGCAAAGCCTGCTCCATGCTGCCCGAAAGGGACGGCACATACAGCCGCATACGGCCGGGAATGCTGGCTCGCACCTCGAGAATCCCTTTGAAAGAGGGCAGCTTCATCAAATTGTGTTGCGGCTCTTTCGGCGCGGACAGAGCCAGCGCGCCCAGCACTGCCGCCGCAGTTAAACCGTAATTCATGCTTTTTCAACTCCCTTTGGAAGTCGTTTGAAGGACGCATTTTCCGCCCGTCAGCAGCTCCTTTTTTTGCGTGTATACTGTATCACACGCCAAAACGTTTGTCAAGGCTAACCAAATGTCCTCGCCGAAAAACTTGTCGTAGATTGTTTTTCCCCACAGCTCTTGTAAACCGGAAAGAAGCACGGTATAATATGACCGAAAGAACTAAAACGGTCATATTTTAGTAGGCAAAACCTTGGCTTTTACCGATTATGAGACTGAGCAGCTCCGCAAGGCGTTGCTGAAAGAAACGAGGCATTGTGCCGTCACGCTGGGAATGAAGAAAACCTCCGTAGATTAGCTGACAAAGGCGGTCGGCATTGCAAAAGGCTCGTTCTATAAATTCTACGAATCCAAAGAGATACTATTTTTCGCGGTTTTGGAGGATATTCACGCAGAACTCTATGGGGTGGCGGATCAGGTGCTGGAAACGCTGGTGTACGGCGCTTGCAGGGAGTTATTTGAATAAGCGGAAGGCCGCAGAGATGCGGCTTTTCCAAGACACAATGGTTAGCATAAACTAACTGTATAACAGCGCGGAAATGAGGAGAGATTATGTCGAAAAAAGCAACGGAATTCCAAAGAAAAGCAATGAGCCGGATGTACCGGGGCAAGGAAATCTTCAAGCCTTTGAATACCGGCTGGATCGATGAAAATGTCGCCTGTGTGCGGGAGTGGGTGGCAAATATCTTCTTTTACCGCAAGGGCGATACCACCATGATGATCGATGCCGGATACAACTATGACCGGCTGGCAGAGAAAATGAACTGGCTGGGGATCGATCCGCATTCCATCCGGCACATCCTCATCACCCATCAGGATACCGACCATGTGGGCGCGGTAGAAGCGGACAGTCCGGGATTGTTTCGGAATGCAAAGCTGTACATCGGCGAGATCGAAAACCGGTATCTGACCGGAGAAGCACACCGCAAGGTTCTCTATCATCTCTATAAGCTGCCGCAGGTGACCATCTGCAACGAAAAACGGCTGCTTCACGATGGAGAGGTCTTTGACATTGACGGCATCAAGATCGAGTGTTTCCTAGTTCCCGGTCATACATGGGGGCATATGGTATACCTTGTGGACGGGAAATATCTCTTTACCGGCGATACCCTCTGGTTTGGTGCGGACGGCGGCTACAGCTTTATTTCTGCGTTGGCAGAGGATAACAGGCTGGCGGTGAAGTCTTTGACGCTGCTGGAGAAAAAGCTGAAAAAACGCGGGCTGCATCCGCTGTTCGTTACCGGCCACACCGGCTGGACGGACAACATGGATTTTGCCTTTGCACATAAAAATGAGCTGTGTTCGCCTTTCAAAAAAAGAGTCCACGATCCCAATGCGCCTTATGATGCCTATGATGAATCCGATGATACTGAGGAAAAAGCAAAGAGCGGGTACCTGAAAGGCGCGGGAAGATAAGAGACTGCAAATTTCAGAATCACTCCGGTGCTGTTGCTGCTGCCGGATACGGACTGCTGTGGAGGGTGTGCAGATGAAATACTTTGAATTTGGACAAGGAAATCCGGAGCTGATGGTGATGCTGCCCGGAGGCGGTGTATGCTATCGCGGGGCGATCCCCATAGCAGAGGAGATGGCAAAGGTCTATCATGTGGTGCTTGTGGCTTACGACGGCTTTAATCCGGACGAGCCGGGAACGGAATACAAATCCACACAGGACGAGGCAAAGCGGACAACGACCTTGTTTACACAAACGGAAAGCGGGGAGGAGGCAAATAGATGAAGGACAATGATTTGCATTTCGACCGCAGCTGCCATGTGTTGTATTCCAAACCCTGCAAGAAAGAAATACGGGCAAAAATCGCTCTGCACTATCCAGAAGCCGAGCGAGAGGCTGTTTGGGGAAAGGTGCAGCGGCAATATGTGGATTTTCTTTCGGACTGGCGTACCGATTTGGGCGGCAAACAGAACTTCCACAACGGCGCAGGCGGCACCTATGACTGTATCGCCATTATGAGTTATTATGTGGTCTGCAAAGCCGTCACATCCTTCCGCGAAATCGAGGAAATCGAGGAAAACCTGATCCTGCCGTCCTTCCGCAAACTGAAATTTGTGGACTGCAACAAGCCGTTCTGGAGGAAGCTGATGTACAAGGCATTTCTACGGGCAAAAGCGGGCTGTGACAAGTGGCACGATTATGAGATGACGGTGGCGCCTTACGATAAAGATAAGCCCATCTATTATGAATTTACCGCCTGTCCCGCAGCGGAGTTTGCTATCCGCCACGGTCTTACGGAGATCATGCCCGCCCTGTGCAATGTGGATTATGCATCCATGGAACTGCTTCACGCAAGGTTGGTGCGGACAACCACCTGCGCGAATGGCTGTAAGTGCGACTACGCCATCTGCGGCGATCGCGACCCATACTTAAAGGAGCATCCCGAATACCGGGACGAAAACGGATACAGGAGGAACAAGTAATGCTTTTGCAGGTAATTCTGGAAGGTCTTGGACTGGGGGCTCTGCTGGTTCTCGTCTGCGCAGTGGGCATCCGAAATGGGGCGGTGGGCATGGCGCATCTCTACGCCCCGGCAGTGCGGGAAAGGTGTGTAAAACTGGGACTGACAACACATGCGAAAATCAAGCGAAATTCTCTGATTTTCAAAGCCGTCTGCGTCCCCGGCTATATCGCCTATGTGCTGGTCTGTGTCTATGGGATAAACGGCGCAAGGGGCTTCGTTTGGGGTTTCTGGCAACTGCTGGTCATCTTGTCCGTTATGAATCTCATTGACCGCTTTGGGATTGACGGCTATTGGGTGGGACATACCAACGCATGGATAATTCCCGGAACGGAAGATTTGAAGCCTTACATCACCGCAAAAGACAAACAGAAAAAGTGGCTTTTTGGCACGGTGGGTATGGCAGTCATAGCGGCGGTGCTGGCGGCAATTATGGCGGTATTTGTTCACTAAGTGAAATACAATGAAAGCTACAACATTGGACGAAAAATCCATCCGCGATATCGGTCATGCCTTCGGCTATTACGATTACGGACAGGAAACGGGGATGACTGCCGCGTTTTCCGGTCAGAAAGCGACAGAAGAATATATCTGTGCCTATGTGCGCGGGATGCTGCGGGGCGGCTTTCTGCACACCACCAGCGAGCGCGGCGAGGGCTATATCGCTTACAAACTGCCGAAGGAGAAGATGGGACTCAAAACCATGTGTCCCATTGCGAAAGGGATGCTGCGCAATTCCAGTCTGAAACGGCTTCTGCGCTTCGCTATGGCCGTCAAACGCGGCGGCGTATCGCTTCAGGATCGCATGGACAGGGAGAAGAAGCCGTATATCTTTGTAGGGCTTGTCTGTGTGCGCGAAAAATATCAGGGGCAGGGCTATATGCGCAAGGTCATGGATATCGCCTTTGCCGAGGGCGACCGGCTGGGCGTGCCGGTGATCCTGGAGACAGACGCCAAGTCCAAGTGCAGCAAGTACATTCATCTCGGAATGGAGCTTGTCGGAGTGCGGGATATCGGCGAATTTGGAAAGCTGTATGATTTGATCAGGTATCCGGAGTCATCGAATGAAAACGGAACAGCGTGAGGAAGGGACGGCGACCTTTTCAACCGCGCCTACTATCGTGGCCACCATGGCGTGGTTTTCCACCTATCTGGGGGGGCGCACATCGGGATGCAGGTGCCGGTGGCCACATGGATGTCCGTGATGAGCCAGAGCGGCACGAATACCGCCATCGTGATCTGGTGCATCGCGGCTGCGGTTTATGAGAGAAAGCACACTGAATGAAAAGGAGTCTTGAATATGAAGCCTGACTCCTTCAGTCTGCAACTGTGCGAAAAAAACGCCGCTGCGGAGGGCGTGAAAAACGCTTCATTCCAACGCGGGAACGCCGTGAATATGGGCTATGAGCGCGTGGAACTGATCGACACAACCGACGGCAGCTTTATTCTGCTCTACTTCTCGAATGGAGAAACCCACTGCGGTAAAGCCGCAGCAATCATACAATCGACGAACATCCTCTAATGTGTACATGCGATAATTGTTCTCCGGACTGCGGGTTGGTCACATCCCTGCCGTCGTCGCACGGTTGTTGAAAAACAAGGGAGATTGTCAGGATGCGCCCCAAAAGAATTTGACACCGGCGCGCGAAGATACAAACCGCCGACGCTGGCTTTTTGGGCGCTTTTATGATATAGTAAATATACTTTTAAGCGAGCGGCGGGTGTGTCTGTCTGCGCGGTTTGGACGGGAGGTGGGCGAATGGCTGGCGTTAAACGGCGCTCGATGGCGAAACTCTGTCTGGCGCTCGGGCTGTTCATCCTCGCCGGCGTGTTTCGCCAGCTCGATCGTGCCGCTCCGCCGCTGCCATCCGCCGTGTTCTTCCTGCTGACCAACCTGATCTACATCGGGCTGGCCATGGCGTGGGGATTTTCCATTTCGCATCGAATCCTGCATCGAGGGGTGCGGCGCTATCTGATGCTCGGCTGCGCGATGGCGGTGCTGTGGCTGTTTCTGCGCGCGGTGAAATACCGCTTCTTTGAGGCTGGAGAGATCAACCGCTACCTGTGGTATCTGTACTATGTGCCGCAGGTGCTCGCGCCGCTTTTCAGCCTGTTCGCCGCGTTACAGATGGGGCGGCGGGAGGACGAAGCGTTTTCGGGCTGGTGGCATTTGATGTATCTCCCGGCGGCGCTGTTGATCGGCGGCGTTTTGACCAACAACCTGCATCATCAGGCGTTTCGCCCCGCCTTGGGCGCGGAAACGCTGGAGGCGGCGTATATCCACGGCTGGGTATATTACCTCGCGATGGCGTGGTCGGTTGCGCTGCTGCTGGCGACCGGCGTGATGGTTTACCGCAAATGCCGCGTTTGCGAAAGCCGGAGGCTCGCGTGGGTGCCGTTCCTCGCGTTTGGGGGCGGGTTTGCCCTCTGTGCGCTGAGCTTTGCCAACCTCTACACCCTGCACAAGACGCCGGAATGTCTCTGCCTGACGTTCGCGGCGTTTTGGGAGAGCTGTCTTCAGGTCGGGCTGGTGCCGACCAACGGCTACTACCGCTATTTCTTTGCAGAATCCACCGCCGCCGCGCAGATTGTGGACAGTCAGGGGCGGACGCGCTATCGCGCGCAGAGCGCGCCCGTGCTCACCCGGCAGCAGCTTCGGGAAGCGGCGCGCGAGCCCGTCCTGCTGGATGCGGATACGCGGCTGCAAAGTGCGCCGATTCGGGGTGGGCGCGTCTATTGGGTGGAGGATATTTCCGGAATCAACCGAATTCGGGCGCAGCTTTCGGAGGTCAACGCGCAGCTTTCGGAGGAAAACGAGCTGATTCAGGCCGAGAACGAGCTGAAACGCCAGCGCGCGGAGATCGAGGAGAAGAACCGGCTCATGGACGCGATGCTGCGGCTCGTCGAGCCGCAGCTCCTTCAAATCAATCGGCTGCTGGAGGACGGAACCGCGCAGAGCCTGAAACACGTCTGCCTGCTGGGCGCATACGTCAAGCGCCGGGTCAACCTCGCGCTGATCTGCGAAAAGAAGGAGACCGTGCCGGCGGAGGAGCTGACGCACTGCATCCGGGAATCGCTGACCTATCTGACGCAATACGGTGTCGCCTGCGCGCTGCATCAGGAGGGAAGCGGCAGCGTCGGCAGCCGGGACGCGCAGACGGCCTATGATTTCTTCGAGGATTGTCTGGAAGCCGCGCTGCCCTCGCTCAGCGCGATGATGGTTCGGGTGGAGTGCGGCGCGCGCTTTTCCGTTCGGCTGATGCTCGAGGATGCGGCGGGTCTGCCGGATGAAAGCGCCTACGCGCAAAAGGGGCGGCTGACGATTGACGATGCGGACGGCGCGCCGTGCGCGACGCTCTCCTTTGACCGGGGAGGTGACGGCGGATGAACGCGCTTGACGCCGGATTGCTCTGCACGCTGCTGTTGATTGGAACCGTCGCCGCGCTGCTTGGCGGCATGAGCGCGGCGCGCCGCCGTCGACGGGCGTCCTTTGCGCTCTGTCTGGCTACTGCCGCACCGGACTTTGCGCTGCTGTCCGTGCTGCTGGCCCGCCTGCCGGATTGTGAAACGCTTGCGCATGCGCCGCTCTGGACGGCCGCCGCGCTGATATCGACGGCGCTCAGCCTTTTGGCGCTGTGCCTGATGCTCCGCGGGAGCAGGCGGCAGCTTTCGCCGTTCTCCATCAAGGAGAGCTGCGATTACCTGCCCTCCGCGCTGTGCTTCGCGTGGGAAAACGGCCAGCCCTGCCTGAAAAACCTGAAAATGGACGAACTGAGCCATCAGCTCACGGGGGAGGCGCTGCTTAACGCGAACGCCTTCTGGCGCGCGATTGAAGCCCAGCCCATCGTCTCGCTGGAAAACGGGCAGACGTGGAGCTTTGAGCGCAGGCGGATGGAGATGGCCGGGCGGGTCGTCTACCAGATCATCGGCACGAACATCACCGAGGAGGCGCGGCTTCGCCATGCGCTGGAGAAGGATAACCTGCGCCTGAAAGCCATGAACCGCCGGCTTCGGCAATACGGGCAGGACGTGCAGGAGGCGACCCGCGAAAAGGAGATTCTGCGCGCCAAAACCCGCATCCACGACCGCATCGGCCGCGCGCTGCTGCAAACCCGGCAGTTTCTTTCCGGAACGCAGGGCGACGCGGAGGCCGTCCGCGCCGCGTGGCGGCAGAACACCCGGCTTCTGCTGGGGAAATCCGTCGAGGAACAGCGGCCGGACACCTTTGAACAGCTCTCCCGCGCGGCGAAGGCGATTGGCGTGACCATCGCGCGCAGCGGATCGTTCCCCGAGGAGGGCACGGAAAACGCGCAGCTGGTGGAGGCCGCCGCGCACGAGTGCCTGACGAATCTGGTGCGCCACGCGGGCGGGACGCGCCTTGAGATTTTCGGCGAGAAGACAGCGTCCGCATGGAAGGTTCGCTATCTGAACGACGGCGCTGTGCCCGCCGCGCCGATTGTCGAGGGGAGCGGCCTCACCGCGCTGCGCACGCGGACGGAAGCCGCGGGCGGCGCGATGGAGATTGCCGTTCTTCCGCGCTTTCAACTGACGCTGATTTTGCAGCGGGAAAGGCAGGCGATGGAATGAAATACAAGGTGATGATCGTCGAGGATCAGACCATGCCCCGCGAGCTGTTTGAACTGCGGGTGCAGGCCTCCGAGCGGTTCGAGCTGGCGCTTTCGATTGACAACGCCGCGCTGGCGGACGTTTACTGTCTGCGCTTCCCGGTGGATCTCATCCTGATGGACGTGATTACGCGGGACGGCGAAAACGGGCTGGACGCGGCAGCGCGGATCAAGCGCGCCTTTCCGCAAATCAAAATCATCATCGTGACCTCCATGCCGGAATGTTCTTACCTGAAAAGGGCGAGGGAAATCGGCGTGGAGAGCTTCTGGTACAAGGAAGAGCAGCGCGAAAGCCTGCTGGACGTGATGGAACGCACGATGAACGGCGAATCCGTCTATCCCGGCGCTTCGCCGGAGCTGACGCTGGGGATGGCCAGCAGCTACCAGTTCACCGAGCGCGAGCTGGATATCCTTCGCGAAATCACCAGCGGCGACACCAATCAGGAGATCGCCGACCGGCTGAACATGTCCGTGGCCACCGTCAAGACGCATATCCTGAATATGCTGGAGAAGACGGGCTTCCGCAACCGCACCGAGCTGGCCGTCCGCGCGCGGGAAAGCGGGCTGGTCATTTTGGACCGAAGAAACTGAATCAGGCTGATTTCAGGAGACAGTCAATGCGCAAATTCTGATAACGGGCGCGCGATGCGCGCCCCTACAACATTGCGAAAAAAAGCAACCGTGCATTGTACCGCTGCCCCCGTAGGGGCGCGCATCGCGCGCCCGCTTTTTGTGGGGAATTTGCTTTTTGCTTATTTACTGCTTGAGAAAAAAGCGCAGGCTCTGCCCATTTGAGCAGAGTCTGCGCTTTTTAGCGTTAAAAAATAGCCAAATGGTGGATGTGCGATGCGCGTTTTTCTGATACACTGAGTATACAAGGGGGAAGTGACATGAAGAACATCGTGGTCAGCATGCAGAATACGCTTCTGTCGGAGGCGATTGCCCACGCGCTGACGGAAACGCGGGAGTTTCGGGTGGAGCAGATTCTGCCCGGACGGACGGGCGACGCGCTCTCCCTGTGCGCCGCCATGCCGGCGGATATCCTGCTGATGGAGGTCAGCCGCCTGAGCGCGTATACGCTGGAAAGCCGCCTGAGCCTGATCGACCGCCTGAGCGCGAAGATTCCGGGGTGCAAGTTCGCGCTGCTCTGCGACGAAAACAGTGACCCGGAGCTGGCGCGTCAGGTCGTCTGCGCCCGGCAGGATCGCCGCATCGACGCATTTCTCTATGCTTCCGTGACCCCCGCTTATCTGGTCGCCGCGATGGATGCGCTGTAAGAAAGGGGACGACGCCATGAAGAGACGATGGAAATGGACGCTTACGGGCTTTCTCGCCGCGCTGGCGCTGTGCCTGTGCCCGCGCTTTGCCGGAGCCGCGCCGCACGAAGGCATGCCGACGGTGAAAACCTTCGCGTTTTTCTGCTCGGGCATGTCCGTCGATCAGATGCGCAGCTATCAGATCGGGGAAACGAAGCGGGGCCGCCTTGCTGCCATCGAGCTGTATCTTGCCTATACCTTCGTGCTGCCCGTGACCGACGCGGATCTGGCGGCGTTTTCCGCGCTGCTGGACGAATTGGATCTGGCGGCGTGGGACGGCTATCGGCAGGAGGACAGCACCGTGCTGGACGGCGAAAGCTTCTCGCTGAATGTCGCGTTTGAAGACGGGAGCGGGATCGACGCTGTCGGCACAAACAGCTTTCCCGACGGCTATTATGAAAAGAAGGGTGCTATTCAAGCATTTTTTGAAGCGCTGATGCGTGAATATGAAATCGACGCGGACAAAATTGGATATTGGTGAAACATAAAAAACAGAAACGGAGGAATCAATCCATGAAAAAATGGCTGTGTCTGGCTCTCGCGCTGCTGACGCTGACGGTCTGCGTCTGGGCGGCGGCAGAATCCACCGATTGGAATTACGACCTGAATTACGCCATACTCCGCGGTTACAACGGCGCGGGCGGCGACGTGGTCGTGCCCGCGGAAATCGACGGCTTCACGGTGGACGTGATCGGCATAAACGTGTTCAAGGGCGATA
>OLGB01000295.1_pt1 | contig 74639 bp, 78 predicted proteins | sample 1605691 | NCBI WGS metagenome assembly OLGB01 (sample SAMEA3888925, study PRJEB22519) | human gut metagenome | biome: human gut; feature: human-associated habitat; material: faeces | place: Denmark | collected 2010
TTAGTGTTTTCAATGGCTCGTGAGAAATTTAGTAACAAAATATAACAGTTATTAAATTCCTTAGAATATGTGAAATCTCAACCGGTATTTGTGGAGGAGGAATTCTGTAATGAAATTTTTTGAAAATACCCGTAAGCCACAAGGCCTCGGCGGAAAATTGATGACGAAGATGATGAACAGCGGTCACGCCAAATTATCGCAATGGGGATTCTCAAATATCTCCGCGAAGTCTGATGCTGAAGTGCTGGACGTCGGCTGTGGCGGCGGAGCAAATATTGCGGTCTGGCTTGATAGATGTAGAAATGGCCACGTGACAGGAATGGATTATTCTGAGATTAGTGTGGCAGAATCTCAGAAATTGAACGCCCTCGCCATTAAACAAGGGAAATGTAATGTAGTTCAAGGAGATGTATCTGCTATACCCTTTTCTGATGCGACTTTTGATTATGTTTCTGCCTTCGAAACAGTTTACTTTTGGCCAGGATTAGTAAAATGCTTTTCCGAGGTCAACCGTGTGCTGAAAAGCGAAGGCATATTCCTGATTTGTAACGAGAGTGACGGAACGAATGCCGCAGATGAAAAATGGACAAAGATGATCAATGGTATGAAGATTTACACATCTGAACAACTTGTTGCCGCTTTGAAGGAAGCGGGTTTTACAGAGATCAAAACGTATTCAAATGCAAAAAATCATTGGATAAGTATTGTTGCAACGAAATAGCCAACCTCCAGTTTGTCGGGTTGAGACAATATAACAATTAAATAAACTTAACAGCGTTAGAGCATTTATGTGAGATAGCATAGATGCTTTTTTGTGCCTTTGAGGGCAATGTACATGAACGCGACTTTAGGACATTTTGTCCAGAAGTTTAGATAAAAATTTAAGGAGGAACATGAGATATGCAGCAGAATGTGTACATTGTGGGTTAGGGCACCTACAGAATGAAGAAGAAAGCAAAAAATACAATAGGAGGACAGAACAATGGTCGTTGAGTTGACGCAGGAGTCATTCCAAACGGGAAAGGCGATTGTGACTGTCAGCATGGATCTGATTACTGCCATTGAAGATGCTTGTAAGCGTTGTGCTGCGTATTATTGCAGGGGGATAATCCATAGTATTGCTTTCTTTGCAGGTCTGCCGCATACTTTTGATCCCATAAAGATACTGGATAAAAGGAATCTTAATCAGCATCACGGGATCCATACTGGGGCGACCATTGTCCTGTGAATATTTTTCGACTACAAGGTCATAAATGAAGTTCCAGTCGATTGCCTTATCTATGATTCGGAGAAGGTGATCCTGTGGAACCATGTCACCCATACAAAGAAACTGCACTTGTTCTCTTTTTTTATCTGCATTCTGGGTCATCATAAGTAGAAGTACCTGCCGTGATTTGATACTTCTATTATACCAGAATAGTGCCGGAAAGTCCGCATAAATACCGAACTTTCTGGCACTTGGCAAAGAAAAATCCCGCACTACTGTACGGGACTTTGTCTACACTCTGAGAACTCATATCACAAGGATATGGGTTCTTTTTTTGTCCTAAAATAAGCGGTGCCCGGTTAAACTATGCGTTCAATGACAAAAGGGCGACCGCATACTACAATGAGAGCACAACAAAAGCGAAACAGCAGCACGGCAAACGGCAGGCAGGACAACAGGCAGCCCGCTGACAAGCCGCAGCACGGCAAACGGCAGGCAGCTCACTGACAAGCCGTTGACCATAACCAGCACAGGAGGCAGCAACATGACGAACACATATAATGATGTACCGGAGGTAGAACGGGAGACGGCGGACGGCATCCGCACCGTTTCTCTTTTAACGGATGCACTTACAGGCAGGAAGGTGTTTTTATTCGGCAATATTGATGAAAACCTTGTGTTTTCCTTTACCATGCAGATGTTAAAACTTATGGAGGATGAACAGTCGGAAATCAATATTTACATAAACAGCCCCGGCGGCGAAGTCAATGCGGGACTTGCCATTTACGATTTGATACAGTCCTGCAGGGCGCCGATAAACATGTACTGCGTGGGCATGGCGGCAAGCATGGGCGCCGTTATTTTTGCCGGCGGTCAGAAAGGCAGGCGGTTTATTCTGCCCCACAGCAAGGTCATGATACATGAGCCGCTGATTCCCCTCGGGGTGGGAGGCTCCGTATCATCGGTCAAAAACACTGCCGACCTGATGATGCAGACAAGGCAGGAATTAAATGAAATTCTGGCAAAGCACACGGGAAAAAGCATTGAAGAGGTAAACCGGGCGACCGAATTTAACAACTACATGGATGCGAAAGAGGCGGTAGCTTTCGGAATTTGCGACTGGGTAACGGATGACCTGATGTAAAACGGAAGTATCGGAACTGCAGGGCACGTATAAAAGGGAGGAGAAAACATGGCAGACAGAAGTGCAGACGAATATGGTTTTATGATTTTGCCGGACGGAAAACGATACAGTCTGGACGACCGGCAGACCAGACTCAACAACAACGTGCTGGTGGTGGGAACCACGGGCGCTTCAAAGACCAGGACCGTTATTACGCCGAACCTTTTGGAATGCGTGGGCAGTTATGTGCTGACGGACCCCAAGGGAAATCTGCACCGGCAGTGGGGACACTACATGGAAGAGCACGGCTACCGGGTGGTGAAACTAAGCTTTATTCACCCGGAAAAATCCGTCCATTACAATCCTTTGCAGTATGTGAAAAACACACAGCAAATCCAGCAGCTTTCCCACATCATGGTAAGCGAGAAACACCGTCACATGGCGGACCCGTTCTGGGATGATTCCGCCATGATGCTGATAAGCAGTCTGATAGCATACGTGAAAGAAACCGTACCGGAGGAGTCCGGCATGCACAATTTTCATATGATACTGGAAATTCTGCGGGCGGCGGGAAGGGATGACAGCGATAGCCGGAACAGCATTCTGGCAAACATGATGGAGAACCTGCATAAGAAAAATCCCACAAGCTGGGCGTATAAACAGTTCCAGAATGTCAATCAGGCGCCGGATAAAACGTTCCACACCATTGTCGTGACCGCCATCAGCAAATTCTGCTCCCTCGACACGGAGGAATTAGCGCAGATGATGCGGGATGACGAGCTGAACCTGACATCTATCGGCAGGCAGAAAACGGCGGTATTTGTGGAAGTTTCGGATACGGACAGGTCCATGGATTTACTGATAAACCTGTTTTTTACCCAGACCATGAACCAGCTCTGCACCTATGCGGACGAGCGGTGTGCGGACAGCCGGCTGCCGGTGCCGGTCCGTTTTTTCATGGACGACTTTGCCACAAACTGCCGGATTGACAACTTTGAAAACATGATTTCCAACATCCGTTCCCGGAAAATTTCCGCTATTTTAATCCTGCAGTCTTTGTCCCAGTTGGAACAAAGCTATGACATGGGAGCCCATACCATAGTGGATGACTGCGACACCATGATTTACATGGGCGGGAATGACCCGAAAACGGCATCCTCCATTGCAACCCGGTGCAATAAAACCACGCAGACAATCCTGCATATGCCGCTTTGCACCAGCTGGATTTTCCGCAGAGGAGCTCAGCCGTTCATGTGCCGGAACATGGAATTAGACGATTATCTGCATCAGAAAGGCATTGTGACAAAATGCATGAGGGAAGCCCAGGTGTATATGGAATAAAAAATACCGTTGTCGTCCGTGCCCTGTCGTAAAATTCGGAGAGCATCCTCTTTCGTTAAAAGAGAGAAGCCGTCAAAACATTCGCTGCCTACGGCGCCGGCGGTGCTTAAATCCGGCATGGTGTCCCGGTTGATGGAAAGCAGCACCAGGGCATTGCTTTCGTCGGTCATGCCGGGGGTGCTGAAAAGCAGCGGATTGATGATGCGGGCGGTGTCGTTTACTCCGAATACAATGCCGGTTTCTTCCTTAAGCTCCCGGATGGCGGTTTTAATAAGAGGAGCGGTCCGCATGTCCGTACCGGCGGCGCCTGCTGCGGCATCGGACGTCACAGAAGCTGCTGTCATAACCGGCTGTAAATCTTCTTTATCGATGAGCCCGGCGGGCGGACTTAAGAGAAACTGTCCGGTAGGATAACGGAACTCATGGCTGAGAAGCAGTCTGGGTTCCTCGTTTTTTATGTTAAGAACCACGATGCAGGTAACGGCATCCGCATGCATGTTCTTAAATTCTTCTTTTGTTTTGGAAGCGACCAGATCGTCGCCGGTGCGTCTGGTGGCATCATAATAATGCTTTCCCTCCGCATACTGCAAATCAAAGACTCTGACAAATTTGGAGTCGAATAAGGGCTTGATGTTTTCCTTTGAAAAGTCGGGAGTGTTCATAGAAAATTCCTTTCCGGTAAAGCTTTTATTTTTGTAATCTATCATAGCACATTATAAAATTTTTCTCTTCGATTGACAATTGCATGTTTTGCATGTTTTACCATAAAAAACTTTGAAAAACTGCAAGATTTGCTATGAAAAAGTTTTGAAATTTTGCATGATTTTGAGAAATAAAATATTGAAGAATTGCAAATAATAGAATATACTTAGCTTATAATGCAGGTTGCAGTATTCTATCGAAACTTTATAGGAGGCAGGCATGTATTTTAAGAGAAAAGCATATGACGAGTTGAAAGAGTGGAAAGAACAGTATGCTGACAAGTATGCGGTTTTGCTGGAGGGGGCAAGACGAGTCGGTAAATCTACCATTGCTGAGCAGTTTGCCCAAAAAGAATATAAATCCTATATACTGATTGATTTTTCAAAGACATCCGAAGAAATGCTGGCGTGCTTTGATGATATTCATAATCCGGATATGTTTTTTCTTCGCTTGCAGGCGATAACCGGTATCAATTTATATCAACATGAGTCTGTGATAATATTTGATGAAGTACAGCTTTTTCCCAAAGCAAGACAAGCCATTAAGCATCTTGTTAAGGATGGCAGGTATCACTATATAGAAACAGGTTCCTTAATATCCATTCGGAAAAATATTAAAGATATCCTCATTCCGTCTGAAGAAATGAAGATACAGGTATATCCGATGGACTATGAGGAATTTTGTGATGCGACCAATGGCAATTATGAATTGCTGGAAAAAATATATATGCTGAAAAAAGGCGTTGGGCAGCAGGTCAACCGTAAGCTTATGAGAGATATAAGGCTGTATATGGCTGTCGGTGGAATGCCGCAGGCAGTAGAAGCCTTTGTAAACGGAGAAAACTTTTCTGCGATTGATATGGTAAAACGCCAGATTATCAAGTTGTATGAGGACGATTTCAGAAAGCTGGATCCGTCCGGAATGATTTCAGCCATGTATCATTCCATACCGGCGCAGCTTTCCAAAGGCGGAAAAAAATATCGTACCAGTGCACTGACAGGGAAGAGAAAATCATCAAAAGAAGAGAAATTACTATATGATTTAATAGACTCGAAAACAGTTCTTCCGTCTTATAATACAACGGACCCAAGAGTAAGTCTGTCGCTTACGAAGGATTTGGACAGTTACAAAATGTATATTGCGGACACGGGGCTGTTTATCACGTTGATGTTTATAGACAGACCGGTGGCGGAGAATGATATATATGCAAAATTGCTGGCGGATAAACTGCCGGCAAATTTAGGGTATCTGTATGAAAATCTGGTTGCCCAGATGATAGCCGCATCAGGCAGGGAATTGTTCTATCATACATGGAAGAGGGAAAAAAGTACGCATTATTATGAAATAGACTTCCTGATTACCCAGAGCTCCAAGGTATCTGCCATAGAAGTAAAATCCACGGGGGTCGGAAAACATGAGTCCCTTACAGAGTTTCATAAAAAATATTCCAAAACGGTCAGGGATTGTGTTATTATCTCGCAAAAAGATATAGACAGAGAAGGGCAGATTTCTTTTTTACCGGTATATCTGACTCCGTTTTTGTGCAAATTCTAATACCGTATTATAAAAGTGTCATTTATGGGACATCCGTTTTAGTATGATAAGAACCGAAAAGAGGCAAAAATCTTTTCGGTTCTTATTTTTATGAAACGGAGGATGTTTTATGAAACATATTGTTGTGGATTTGGAGATGAATACTGTCAGAGGCAAAATGGAAAAGAAGGGAACTTACAATATGGAAACCATTGAAATCGGGGCAGTTATGCTGGATGACAGATTACAGGAAATTTCTTCTTTTCGTACTTATGTGAAGCCGGAGTATAACAATAGGATTGCACCGAATATCAGCAGATTGACCGGTATTACCGATGCGATGGTAGAACATGCACCGTATTTTAAGGAGGCTTTTCGGATGTTTGCAAACTGGTGTCTGGGGACCGGCGATGAGGTAATCATATATGCCTGGAGCAACAGCGATTATTTTCAGATGAAAAAAGAACTTGTTTGGAAGGAATGTGAGCTTTCATCCATGGAGCGTAAAATAATGGATACGGAATGGAATGATTTTCAGAAGGAATTTGACTCCCATCTGGGATTTGACAGACAGGTTTCCTTGAAATTTGCACTGGATATGGCGGGTATTGATTTTTCCGGCAGGGAACATGATGCACTGGACGATGCACGAAATACGGCAGAACTGCTTCAGATTTTTAAAAACGAAAGTCTTTTTAACGAAACCCTCCGGAAAGTGAAAGAAGCTATGACACCGTCCTCTTTGGAAAACACATTAGGCAGTCTGTTTGACTTATCTGCCTTTACATTCGCATAGGGCTTAATGCAGCATGGAGAACTGGTGACTATTGTGGACAGGGAAAAGCACAAAGACTATAATATAAGAAAATATAGTAGTAAGTAGGCAACAAAAATATAAATCAATATGCTAATGGTGCAGGAAAAATGAAAGATAAAAAGAATTTGTTGTATAATAGTCTTCGGTCTGAAGATGAGGTTGATTTTATAAATAAGCGCAATGAAATTTTTATGCAGGACACTACGGAAGGAAAATTGTATAAATATCGTGCAGTTAATAAGTTTTCCCTTAGTAACTTGGAAAATGGAACTATGTATTGTTCATCACCCAAGGAATTTAATGACCCATTTGACTGTAAGTTGGCAATGCGAATGACTTCACTTGGGCAAACTATGTGGAAACATTATGTAAATGCAATAATAAACGGATACAAGTTGGTTGAACAAGAGGATAAAGGAAAAGTAAATATAAACGATTACACAGGAAATGATAAGAGAATAGTTCAAGCACTTTTAGAAAATTCTTTATACAGTGATTTTTTTGAGTTAAGAAAACAGATAGAAGACAAAATGGGAGCCGGGCAATCTGTTTATTCGATGTTAATTGATAATAAAGCTATGGTCAGTAAAATTATGTCTGTTTTATTGGAAGAAAGCATCTCGGAAAATGTGGCAGAACTTATGATAAATGAAGGTAAATATTTGGTGGAGCATTTTGGCGAGGAAGAGTTGCTTGCTATGAACTCGAATGATTTCAAATTAGAGGATATAGCCAAAAGATTTCAAATTAAAGAAGATATTGATGAAATTGATACATATTTTGAGATATCTACCAAGGTATGTCCTCAATCAGACAACGATATCAAGAAAAAACAGAGCGAAATACATGAGCAGGAAAAACAAATTCAGAAAATTATGGACCAAAATTTTGCAGTTGGATGTTTGACAACGGATTATAGGAACAATTTAATGTGGTCTCATTATGCTGATGGTCATAAGGGCTTTTGTATAGAATATGATTTTAAGGATTTAAAAAATATAAATAATCTTTTACCTGTGGCATATTCGACTGACAGACCTTCAATACCTTTAGAATGTATATATAATAACAGTAAAGATATGAATACAGAGGTCACTAAGGCATTGTATATTGCGTTACTTACCAAGGATAATATATGGGAATACGAGAATGAATGGAGAATTATTATATCAGCAACAGGAGGAAAGAACATAGAAATGCCACCTATATCTGCCATATATCTTGGAGCGCAAATGCCGGAAGGGGATAAGAAAAAGTTGATTGAAATTGCAAATAAGAAAAAAATACCTGTGAAACAAATGGTAGTGGACCGAGGAGTATATGCTTTACACGCACAGGAATGTGCTTATATAAATCAATAACATGAAGGAGAACAGCACTATGAAAAATACAGAATTTGATAAAAATATAATTTTATACGGTCCTCCCGGCACCGGAAAGACATATCATTCTGCCATATATGCGGTGGCAATCTGTGACGGCAAATCTTTGGAAGAACTGACAGATTATGATGAAGTAATGAAAAGATATAAGGAACTAAAGGAAGAGGGAAGGATTGCGTTTACCACATTCCATCAATCCTACGGTTACGAGGAATTTATTGAGGGGATTAAACCAAAATCGGATATGAATGGTTTACATTATACCATAGAACCCGGTGTATTTAAGTGTTTCTGCGATAAAGCCAAAGCAGTGGAAATGCAGACCGAAGAGCAGACCATAGGAGCTGCAGCCAAAATCTGGAAACTAACCATAAAAAACGGAGAATGGAACCCCATTAAACAGGAATGTTTTGCTGAGAACAATGTCAGAATGGGATTTGGAATAGAGTCGGAGGAAGCCCGTGCTTTTGTGGAGGAAGTCAATCCGGGAGATATTATTTTATCCTTTAAGACACGGAAAACAATAGACGGCATAGCTATTGTTACCGGGGATGCAGAGGTGTTGGAGAATAAGGATGTTTACCAGACGGCAAGACCGGTAAAGTGGCTGGCAAAAAATATTGACGCAGACATTACTGGTATCAACAGCGGAAAATTGCTGCACCGGATGACCTTTGCCAAAGTTCCCTATATGGATGTGAAGGATGTGGTTCTGCTGGCGCAAAAGTATAACCCAGCTTTGGCTCATGCGGTGATTAAGGAAAATACACAACCGTATGTCTTTATTATTGATGAAATTAACCGCGGCAATATTTCCAAAATATTCGGAGAACTGATTACCCTGATTGAGAATACAAAGAGAGCCGGAATGCCGGAGGAAGCGTCGGCAATCCTGCCTTATTCGGGAAGTAAATTCAGTGTTCCTTCCAACGTTTACATACTGGGCACCATGAATACGGCGGACCGTTCCATTGCGCTTATGGATACGGCGCTGCGCAGAAGGTTTCAGTTTATAGAAATGATGCCCGATATCGAAGTCCTCCGGAAGATACATGCAGATAAGGTGGCGGATTTGGATGTGGCGAAAATGCTTTCTGTCATAAATGATAGAATAACCTGCCTGTACGACCGGGAACATACAATCGGTCATGCTTTTTTTACTGGGCTCAGAGGAGAGAAGGCAACTATCGAAAATCTGGCTTCTGTTTTTGAAAAATCGGTTATTCCCCTTTTGCAGGAGTATTTTTATGAAGACTATGAAAAAATCCAGCTTGTACTTGGGGAAAACGAGGGAGTTCCTTTGGAGCTGAAATTTATTAAGGACGAAAAGGTAAAGGCATCGAACCTCTTTAAGGGCGATGTCAACGAGGACATTTTGCCGAAAGTGACCTATTCCGTTAATAAAGAAGCCTTTGGAAACATTGACAGTTACAAGAAAATTTACGAGTAAAGGTAAGGTACGGTGAAAGTATGGGGCGGCTTTTAGAAGTAAGGGAGTTTGACCGTATTATCTGTAATGCCGAGTATAGCGGTGATACAAAATATAAATATCTGGAAGAAAAGGAATTCCGAAATCTTGTAAGGTTTATCCGCAGCATTCCGGGGAATACCACGGATGCGGATATCCTGGATTTCATGAGAATAGACTACAGGCGAAACGTGGGAGATGTAGTCTCCGTAAAAAATTATGTGGGCGTTATACAACTGCCGGACGGTTTTCAAATTCAGGTACTGCCCAAGATTTCCATTGGGGAAGAGGAAGAAAATTATGCAAGAACCAAAAAAGTGTTTTTGCGTATGCTTTCCTCTTTGAAAAAATTCCCGGAAAAGGTTTTTCAGGAAGCTTCCCTAAAAGCTGACCGGATGAATTTATATGAACTGTTTGTCAACATGTATTTGCAGGAAGTAAGAAGGCTGGTCAAAAAAGGTATTAAGTCGGACTATGTGGAGCAGGAGGACAATCTTTCTTTTTATAAGGGAAAGCTGTTGGTAAATAAGCATTTGCAAATGAATTTGGTGCATAAGGAGAGGTTTTTTGTTGCCTATCAGGAATTTCACCCGAACAGGGCGGAAAACAGAATTATAAAAACGACTCTCTTAAAATTGCAAAAGCTGACAAACAGTGTGGATAATGCAAAAGAAATTCTGAAACTGCTTACTGCATTTGAAATGGTGGACAAATCTGTGAATTATACGAAGGATTTTGCGGGAATTGTTAGCAATCGCAATACAAGGGACTATGAAATGCTGATGCAGTGGTCAAAGGTGTTTTTGCTGAATAAGAATTTCACAACATTTTCGGGTGATACGGCAGCGCAATCTCTGCTTTTCCCCATGGAACTGGTATATGAAAGCTATGTGGCACAGCAGATGAAAAAAGTTATGTCACCGGCAGGGTGGCAGGTTTCGAGTCAGGAGAAGAAAAAATATCTTTTTGATAACTCCAAAAGTTTTGCTCTGAAACCGGATATTGTGATGAAAAGAGACGGACGTATTGTTATTTTGGACACAAAATGGAAGGAACTGGATGGGAAAGAGAACGGCAGCAATTACGGTATTTCTCAGGCAGATATGTATCAGATGTATGCTTATTCAAAAAAATACGGAACATCCGAAATATGGCTTTTGTATCCGATAAACGATGCGGTAAGAAAGGAAGGAAACCAGGAGCCTGTCAAATTTGTGAGTGAGGATAAAAACAGTAAAACAGAGGTGAATGTTTATTTTGTGGATTTGGATAAAATAGAGGAAAGTCTGGAGATTTTGAAGGCCCGGCTAGAAGAGTAAAATTTATTTTTATACGAAACTCTTCCCATTCCCCTCAAAAAGGACTATATTTTATAAGAGGGTATTATTATGTGGAAGATAAAGCATATTTTTGACGGCGATTATGGGTGCGAGGCCCTGATGCCGGGGGAAAGGCCGAAAGTGACAGTGACTTTGGAAAACAGCCAGGGAGAAACAAAGACGGTTTCCGTAGAGGATGAGTGGCTTGTCAAAAACAAACTGGACATCGGTTCGGAGTGGCCGGAAGATACAGAAGAGGAGAAAACAAAATGAAAAGCATTATTGTAATGGCTTCGGTGCATCATGAGAATACGAAGAAAATAGTGGAGGCTATTGCCAAAGAATGTAACGTGGAAGTGGTGGATGCCACCAAGGTGAAAGAAATGGAACTGTCCGGGTATGACTGCATCGGATTTGCTTCCGGTATCTATTATGGAAAGTTTCACCAGACGGTGTTGAATTTTGCATCCGTAAATCTTCCGGCAAACAAGAAGGTTTTCTATATCTGCACTTACGGCGGTTCCGCTGCCTACAAACCCATAGAAGAAGTGACGGCAAGCAAACATGCGGTCAACATCGGGTATTTCGGATGCAAGGGCTACGATACGTTTGGCCCTTTCAAGTTGCTCGGCGGCATTGCCAAGGGACATCCGGACGAGAAAGACATTGCGGATGCGGTTGCTTTTTATAAGAAGCTGGAGGAGAAAATATGAGTTATCTGATTAAAGACACCACCAGAGAAGAGCGGGAAAAAATTGTCGCGGACTCTCTGGGATATATCGAAGCAAACTGCGACGGCTGCATGACAGGTCTCGTAGAAATGTATCAGGATTACATCGACGGCAAAAAAGAACTCCGGGACATTAACATGGCATTTCATGCAGGCTATGTCAGCGGAGAGGATGTGCCGCAGGAAACGGCGCGTGGCAGAGGTTTCTGCAATTTTTAAGATGCCGCAAATAAAATAGCGGAAAATATAAAAATAGCTGTAAAATAAAACTGTTGTTTCACAAGGACAGGCGTGCCGGACAACAGTTTTTTACGTTATAGGAAAGCCGTCTGGCTGGATTTTTTATGCGGGAATGTGCAGGATACATTAAAGTGACAGGGAACAGGAAAATGCAGAATTTCAAATGGAAATGGAAAAACAGAATAGCCGTTATAGTCCTTGCGGCAATCTGCGCACTTGGTACGGCATCCTGCGCTGCCCCGATTGAGCAGATTATCGGGGAGATTACGGAAGAAGTTTCCAGCGGTACCTGGAAAGCGGAAGAGGAGAATAACTCCGGCATCACGGACGGCTTCACCATTCCGGAATATACGGGAGAGCCCTACGTTTGTGTCAATGACAATGTTCCCTTTTTTACGGAAGAAGAAAAAACCACGGACACCTTTGAGTCTTACAGCAAGCTGGACAATCTGGGACGGTGCGGCGTGGCATTTGCCAACGTGAGCAGGGAGCTGATGCCCACCGGAAAAAGAGGAAAGATAGGCAGTGTGAAACCGTCCGGCTGGCGGCAGGCAAAGTATGAGGGACTGATTGACTCGCACCCACCGTTTCTGTATAACCGTTGCCATCTGATAGCATACTGTCTGACGGCGGAAAATGCCAATGAAGAAAATCTCATTACCGGAACTCACTATATGAATGTGGAGGGAATGCTTCCCTTTGAGGAGCAGGTGGCAAAATATCTGGACAGGAACGACAACCATGTGCTGTACCGGGTGACGCCTGTCTTTGAAGGTGATAATTTAGTGGCAGGCGGCGTACTGATGGAGGCTTATTCGGTGGAAGACGACGGGGAAGGAATTTCCTTCTGCGTTTATTGCTATAATGTGCAGCCGGGTGTTATAATAGACTATGTGACTGGAGCAAGTCATATACAATGAATAAAAACAAGGAGGAAAATCCTCTCCTCGCCGGAGGGCTCGGATTTTTACTTCGTAAAAACAAGGAGGAAAATCCTCTCCTCGCCGGAGGGCTCGGATTTTTACTTCGTAAAAACAAGGAGGAAAATCCTCTCCTCGCCGGAGGGGCTCGGATTTTTACTTCGTAAAAACAAGGAGGATTAGTATGAGCAGAATAGATTTAGGAGCAAAGCCTCTGATATTTCCCATGCCGGTGCTGATTATCGGTACTTATGACAAGGATGGCGTGCCCAATGCCATGAACGCAGCCTGGGGCATGATTTCCGATATGAATGAAATTTCCATCAGCCTTTCTGAGCACAAGACCACCGAAAACCTGGCTGTTACCGGTGCTTTCACTGTAAGCATGGCAACGGAGGGTACGGTTGTTCCCTGCGACTATGTGGGTATTGAGTCAGCAAAAAAGGTGCCGGATAAGTTTGCCAAAGCAGGCTTCCATGCAACAAAGAGCAGCATGGTAAACGCACCGCTGATTGACGAGCTGCCCGTGGCTCTGGAATGTAAAGTAAAGAGCTTTGAAAACGGCATTCTGATTGGCGAAATCGTCAATGTGACGGCGGATGACTCCGTGATGACCGACGGAAAAATTGATGTTAAGAAATTAAAACCCATTGCCTATGATCCGGCTGCCAACACCTATGTGGCTTTAGGGGATGTAGTGGGAAAGGCATTTGCGGACGGATTGCAGTTAAAATAGTTCAGCAGAAGAAATTTTCTGCATCGGCAGTTTTGCGAAAAAATTCGTTTTACAGAGGTAAGTTTTGTGTATTTATTACTTTTAGCAGTTATCTATTTAGCTTTTATCAGTCTGGGGCTGCCCGACTCGCTGCTGGGCTCGGCATGGCCTACCATCCGCGTGGATTTCGGCGTGCCGTTGTCCTATATGGGCATGGTATCCATGATTATTTCGGGTGGCACCATTATTTCGGGACTGTTGTCCGAAAGACTGACCAAACGGTTTAAGACCCAAACGGTAACGTTCGTAAGCGTCCTGCTCACGGCCGTTGCCTTATTTGGTTTTTCTACCATTACAGAATTTTATCAGATGTGCCTTTGGGCAATTCCCTACGGTCTGGGCGCCGGCGCTATTGATGCAGCACTGAACAACTATGTGGCATTGCATTATAGTTCCCGTCACATGAGCTGGCTGCACTGCTTCTGGGGCGTGGGTACGATTGTCAGCCCGTACATTATGAGTTATGCCCTGTTGCACAGCACCTGGACGAACGGCTACCGTACCGTTTCCTGCCTGCAGTTTGCCATTGCAGCGGTAATTCTGGTGACACTTCCGTTATGGAAGGTCAACAAACAGACGGAGACAGAGAGCGGGGAAACCGCGCTTTTAGGCATAAAGGGCGCCTTCAAAATAAAAGGAGTGCCCTGCCTTTTGCTGGGCTTCCTGGCATACTGCGCGGCGGAAGCCACCACCATGCTATGGGCAAGCAGTTACCTGGAAGGCACAAGGGGTATCAGCAATGAAAAAGCAGCGGCATACGGTTCGTTGTTTTTTATCGGTATTACCACAGGCAGATTTTTATCCGGCTTTATATCCGACAAGCTGGGTGACAATAAGATGATACGGCTGGGCGTCAGCATTGCGCTTGCGGGTGTGGTATGCATTGCACTGCCGTTTACCGTTACGGCAGTCGTGGGATTTGTTATCATCGGACTGGGCTGTGCCCCGGTCTACCCATGCATTATCCATTCCACACCCGATAATTTTGGGGCGGAAAATTCGCAGGGCATTATCGGCATCCAGATGGCAAGCGCTTATGTGGGCTCCACTTTTATGCCGCCCGTTTTCGGACTCATAGCCAACTATATCAGCCTGAAACTGATGCCTGTATACCTTGCATTTTTCCTGATTTTATTATTCATTATGATTAACAAAACGGAAAAAGCGTGCCGGAAGTGATTTGGCGAAGACGGTGTTGGTGACATCTGCAGAATGGATGTCTTGCAGATATTGAGAAGGGAGGGCAGCCGTGGCTTATTCGGAATTAATTAAAAATTTTGACAACATCCGCGGCTACATGCGCGATTTCTTTTTGTACGGCTTCAAGACCAGAGAAGAATATGACAGGAAAAGCGCCCGCAGTTACGACAACGAACGCCGCCGTATTCAGAGTTATCTCGGTCACCTGATTTCGTTCCGCCAGACTCCCTCCGGCAAAAACGCCTTTATTTCCCTGGAGGGCAGGAGCGTCACCCACAATCCGCTGTATCAGGCGTTCAAAGCCAAAAGCTTCACCAACAAGGATATTACACTGCATTTTCTGTTGTTAGATATCCTTTCGGGCAATTCTTATTCGCTAAAAGATATTCTGCGGATTATGGATACGGAATATCTCACAGCATTTCAGAATCCCATCAGCTTCGATGAGTCCACCCTTCGGAAAAAACTGAAAGAATACGAGGAACTGGGGATAGTCGTTTCCGAAAAGAGCGGCAGGACGGTCACGTACCGGCTTTCGGAGAATGAAATCTGTCTTGCGGAATATAAAGAAGTCATCCGCTTTTTTACGGAAGAAAGCCCGTTGGGCGTGATTGGCAGCTACCTGGAAGACCGCATGCAGGCGGATGCAGAGAAAGCTTATCCGACTGGCAGAAATGATGAAAACGGAAAGTGTCTGCCCGGCAGAAATGATGAAAACGGAAAGTGTCTGTCCGACAGAAATGATGAAAACGGAAAGTGTCTGTCCGATAAGAATGACTGCGCCGGAGAATATCTGACCTTCAAAAATCACTATATAATGAACGCCTATGATGCCGAAATTACGGAGCTGATTTTACAAGGTATCCATGAAAAACGGTTACTGGAGATTACTTCCTTCAGCCGGGGCGATGCAGGCGTGAAGCAACAGACGGTCATTCCTTACAAGCTTTATGTAAGCACACAGGGAGGACGCAATTACTTGTTCTGTATGGATGCGGACAATTTAAGACCCTATTCCCTACGGGTGGATTACATACAAAAAGGAAAAGCGGGAGAGGTTTGTGCGGACTATGACAGACTTCTTAAGGTGTGTGAACGTGCCGGAGAGCATATGTGGGGTGTGAGTTGTGCCAAGTACCGGCGGTACGAGCATATCGAAATGGATATTTATGTGGGGACGGACGAAGCGTTTATCGTTCGCAGGCTGGAACGGGAAAAAAGATGCGGAACCGTTTCCAAAGTGGATGAGGAAACCTACCGTTTTTCGGCGGATGTGCTGGATGCCTATGAGATGATGCCGTGGATAAGGACCTTCTTCGGGCGTATCAAGGCGATACGCTGCGATAACGAGGATGTGAAGAACCAGATAAAAATAGATATGGTAAAAATGTTGAAACAATACGAGGACGAAAATGCTTTTTCATGAAATTTACGGCTGTTATTACCGGGCGGTGGCGAAAATGCTGAACCTGGCTATAGAAGGCGGGCTGACGGAAAAGAAAATGTATGAGATAGTGGCGGAGACTGCTTTTGAGGAAAGCAGTCTTATTATGATACCGGCGTTAAAAAAACAGGAGTGGCAGTTTTTAGACGAAAACCTGCACACGCCCTTAAAGCACACCCCGGATATGCCCCTGACCATACTGGAAAAAAGATGGCTGAAAACCATTCTTCTGGATAAACGGGTAAAATTGTTCTTGGAACCTGTGCCGGCAAATACAGAGCAAGCAGCCACTGCCGTGTCAAATGCAGATTTTACAGCAGCTTGTCCCCGGGAGCTCGCCGACACGGAGCCGTTGTTTTTCCCGGAGGATATCGTGTATTTTGACCGGTATGCTGATGGGGACGTTTACGATGACCCTGCCTATATTGCCAATTTCCGGCTAATCAGGCAGGCAATCGCAGAAAGAAGAAAATTGAAAGTTACTTTCCTGAACAGCAGGGAGCAGAAACGGTGCGAAATTCTGGAGCCGGTTCAGTTGGAGTATTCCGACAAAGAGGACAAATTCCGGGTGCTGTGCGCGGACAGACAGAGCATTAAGACCGTTAATTTAGGAAGAATTGTGCAGTGCGAACTTTTAAGAGACACATTTCCGGAGAATGTCCGGTTGAAGGAGCGGGAGAAAAAGGTACTGAAATTCACACTGACGGATGAACGGAATGCGTTGGAGCGCGCCATGATGAAGTTTTCCCACTATAAAAAAGAAGTGGAGCGCCGGGATGCGGAAAATTATCTTGTCACACTGGAATACGATGTGGATGATGAAACGGATGTGCTTATCCAGATTTTGTCCTTCGGAAGCTACATAGAGGTGACGGCTCCCGACAGGATGCGCGAAGAACTGAGGAAAAGAATGGAACGTCAAATGGCGCTCGTCGACGAGTTCGCAACTTTTTTTCCGTGATAAAAAAGAAAACAGACTCTATGATAGGATTATCAGGTATATACAATAGCGGGCACGGCAGGCAAGTAATTAGACAGGACAGGGCCGGGCGGAAAGGAGTATCCTATGATAGAGATAAAAGGAAAGATGAATACAGCGCTCTGCTACGCAAAGGTAGTGGAGGAGGAAGCCATAGAGCAAATCAGACGGATGTGCGATTATCCCATGACGGAGGGGTCCCAAATCCGTATTATGCCGGATGTGCATGCGGGAAAAGGCTGCACCATCGGTACCACCATGACGATTAACGGGAAAGCTGTCCCCAACGTGGTAGGCGTGGACATCGGCTGCGGTATGTATACGGTGAATTTAGGAAAAGCCGATATTGATTTTGAAAAAGTGGATGAAGCAGCCCACTTTATTCCTTCGGGAAGGGATATCTGGGACGGCAGAATAGAGCGTTTTGATTTGACGGATCTCGTCTGTTACAGGCAGTTAAAGGAAACAAAAAGACTGGCAAAATCCTTAGGAACCCTTGGAGGCGGCAACCATTTCATAGAAATTGATGAGGCCTCTGACGGAACCAAATATCTGGTTATCCATTCCGGTTCCCGGAATCTGGGAAAACAGGTAGCAGAGCTTTATCAGAAGCTGGCGGTCAATCTGGACAGAGGCTACGGGGAATATCTGGAAAAGAGGGAGGAAATCATCCGCACCTACAAGGAACAGGGACGCAGGGAAGAAATACAGGAAGCCTTGAAGCAGCTTCATTTTAAGGTGTATGAGTCGGAACCCACGATGCCGGAGGACCTTTGCTATCTGAGCGGACGATATCTGGAAGATTATCTGCATGATGTGGTTATCTGCCAGGCCTTTGCCAAAAGAAACCGGGAAAAGATGGCGGAAATCCTTCTGGAAAGAACCGGCATGACAGGCGGGGAAGCTTTCCACACCATTCATAATTACATTGATACGGAAGAAATGATTTTGCGAAAAGGAGCCATAGCGGCACACAAGGGCGAAAAGGTATTAATTCCCATTAACATGAGGGACGGCAGTGTTCTTGCCGTAGGAAAGGGAAATCCTGACTGGAATTTTTCGGCGCCCCACGGCGCCGGCCGTCTGATGTCTCGGACGGATGCCAAGGCAAAGCTCGGCATGAAAGAATACGAAGAGTCCATGAAAGGAATTTATACCACTTCTGTCAATGAATACACGCTGGATGAGTCCCCTATGGCATATAAATCACTGGATGATATTATTGATGTTATCAAAGACTCCGTGGATATCATTGACATTATGAAACCCATTTATAATTTCAAAGCGTCCCGATAAGAAAGAAATCAAAGCAAGTTGGGTATAGTGAGGAAAAAAAGTTTCCTATACCCAAAAGGAAAATTGGGCAGGAAGAAAGGAAACAGAATATGGTTCTCTTTAAGAGCAGATATGAAAAAGAATTGGATGCGCTGATGACCAGAATTGACATGAACATGTCAAACAATTATAAGGACAATGCGCAGGCAGATTTTCAGGAGCTGGAAAGCAGGTTTACAGAAATGAAGGAGCAGGGGCGTCTGAAAGAAAAAACCTGTTTGTATTATGAAAACAGGGTGAGTGATTACCGGGAAAAGTTAAAAGGCTACACCCATAAAGACCAGAAGCCTTACTGGACGTAAGTACGAGAAAGCAAGGAGACACTTGCATTGCAGAAAGCGAATACCCGAAAAGAGGCAGCAGCTTTTCGGATGCAGAAAGTACAGATACAGAAAAGGAGGAATATCATGGATTGCAGACCGGAATACGACATACAGGTTATCGGACAGAACTTGCGGCGGCTGCGTGAGGCAAATCACCTTACGGTAGAAGATGTGCGGGAATATTTATGCCTTGGGTCCGTACAGGCTGTGTATAAATACGAGCGCGGAAAAGGTTATCCGCAGGCGGACACGATGTTTGCTCTTATGGAGCTCTACGGAGCCGGTCTGGAGGACATCGTAAGAAAGCCGGAGGAAACAAAGAAAGCAACACTTGTCCGGTTAAACGAACGGCAAAGAAAGCAGGCAGACTTAAGCAAGTCCGCCTGAGTTTTTGAAATTGGTTTCGGTAGAGAAAAGAGGACATAAATTCAGACAAAACAGGGGCGGTGTCTGTTTTTCAGACCACGGCTTTTATTTCCACTTCATGCCAGTGGGAAACAATGCGGTGCCGGAGCGGATGCCGACCCCGGAACAGAGATGGTGTATGTAACCGGAGCATACCAGACTAATGTGGAGTCTCCGGAGTCGGTGGAACATTTATGCGAGAAATGTAAAAATATGCAGAGGACTGGAAGCCGGTGGCATAAATGAATTTTCATTTTCTGGGTCAAATTTGACTCTGTAGGAAATATCTAATCATGGGGTCAAATGCAGAAAGCAATTTTCTGGGTTCTGTTTGACTTTTATGGGCATTCATTTCATCTGAGTCAAATGAAAATGAAGTTTTTCCTGTAGGCTTTTGACCTATTTTAAGGTTTCTTTCCACAGAGTCAAACAATGGGCATTCTGAAGAGATAGCTGCTTTGACTCTGTGGAATTTTTATGCTGCCAGGGTCAAAATTTTCCCTGAAAAGTTTTGAGGGAGTTTGACTCTGTAGCAACCTTGGCGCCAGGGAGTCAAATAGAACTTCTTTTTACGATGTTACGGTTTGACTCAGCAGGCAATATCTTATTAAAAAGTCAAAAAGTAATTCCCTATCCGCGTAGCAGCAGTTCTTTTTCCACTATCTTGCCGTCCCGGTAATAGATACGGGGAACGCGCTTGCTGACGGCGCAGGTCAGCTCGTAGGGAATGGTGCCTGCCAGGGCGGCCAGGTCATTGATGGAATTGCGGCGACCGAAGATTTCCACTTCGCTGCCTACGTCCACGCCCATTTTGTCAGTCAAATCAATCATGCACATGTCCATGCAGATTTTGCCGCGCTGGGGAACAGGCCCTTCGGATGTCATCAGGCTGCAGCGGTTGGACAGGCAGCGGAAAAAGCCGTCTGCATAACCGTAGGGAATAACGCCCATGCGGGTCTTTTTGTCGGTGACATAAATGCCGCCGTAGCTGACAGCCGTACCGGCGGGATAGGTCTTGATGGTGCTGACGGTGGCTTTTAAACTCATGACGGGCAGGAGTCCCAATTCTTCGGCAAATTCTCCGTAACCATACAAAAGCAGTCCCGGACGGACCATGTCCAGCCAGGTTTCGGGATAGCGGGCGACGGCGCCGGTGTTGGCGCAGTGGCGAATTAAAAACCGTTTGCCCAGTTTTTCCTCTACCTTTGCAATAACATCCGTAAATAATTGGAATTGATGTCTGGTGTAGGCTTCGCACTGTTCGCCCGGTTCATCGGAAACGGCAAAATGGGTGAAGATGCCTTCTGCATCCAGTCCCGGCAGGGAACAACCTTCGCAGATGCCCTCCACACCGGTATCAAAATAATCGCCGTCACACAGATAACCGAGGCGGGACATGCCGGTGTCCACCTTGATGTGGATCTTAAGGGTACCGCCTAAACGGACGGCTTCTTCACTGTATTCCAGTGCTTTTGCCTTGCAGGTAACTGCCTGGGTGATGTTGTATTTGATAAGCCGGCCGACCTGTTCCTTCGGGGTGTGCCCTAAGATTAAAATCGGCATGGTAATGTCATTGAGACGAAGTTCAACGGCCTCGTCAATGCTGCTGACAGCTAAGTAGTCCGCATGCATCTCCTGTAAAAGCCGGCTGACCTGTACAGAGCCGTGTCCGTAGGCATCCGCTTTTACCACTCCTAAAAATTTCACATCTGCGCCAATCCGGTTGCGCAGAACTGTATAATTATGGGCAAGAGCGTCAAGGTCGATTTCCGCCCAGGTTCTTTTCAATGTAGAATCCATAAAATCTCCAAGCCTTTCCGTAGATTTTCTTTCATCATACCACATTTTACTTTTACGATGTCATAAAAAATTCACAAAAAATCGCTTGCAATTTTGTTGCCTTTGCTGTATATATTCATGGTTGGAAAAGAATAAAACAATTTCTGACAAATGAATAAAAAGGTACCCAAAGAAACAGATAAAGAAATACTAAAAGAAACAAATAAAGTAATACCAAAAAATGGAGGAAGGATAACTATGACCAAGGATTTAACCAATGGAAATCCCATGAAACTGATACTGAATTTTGCGATTCCCCTGCTGTTCGGCTTTTTATTCCAGCAGTTTTATAATCTGGTGGACACCATGATAGTGGGCCGGTTTTTAGGCGTGGACGATCTGGCGGCCGTAGGCGCGACCGGCTCCATAAACTTCTTAGTCATAGGCTTCTGCATGGGTGTCTGCAACGGCTTTGCTATTCCGGTTTCCCACAAATTCGGGGCTCAGGACTATGTGGGTATGAGAAAATATGTGGCCAACTGTGTATGGCTGGGTATTATTTTTTCCGTAGTCATGACCGTGGCAACGGCGGTACTCTGCCGGGATATCTTAATCTGGATGAGAACTCCCGAGAACATTATAGAAGGCGCCTATGAATATATTTTCATAATTTTCTTAGGTATTCCCACGGTTTACTTATATAATATTGTCGCCGGTGTTATCCGTGCCACAGGTGACAGTAAAACGCCGGTCATCTTTCTGGTGCTTTCTTCTGTAATCAATATTGTACTGGATCTGTACTTTATCATCAGCCTGCACATGGGCGTGGCGGGAGCAGCCTGGGCAACTGTTATTTCCCAGGGTATTTCCGGTGTGGCATGCCTGATCTATATGGTAAAAAAATTTGAAGTTCTGCGCATCCGCAAAGAAGAATGGGCTATGGACGGTCACATGATGCTGTCTTTGTGCGGCATGGGTGTGCCTATGGGACTGCAGTATTCCATCACGGCAATCGGCAGTGTTATCCTGCAGGCCGCAGCCAATACCTTAGGCTCTGCGGCGGTGGCAGCCATGACGGCGGGCGGCAGAATCGTCAGCTTCTTAGCCTGTCCGTATGACGCCATGGGTTCGACTATGGCGACTTACGGCGGACAGAACGTGGGCGCCGGAAAGTTAGAACGTATCGGAAAAGGTTTGAAATCCTGCGTGATTCTGGGTGCGGTATATTCTGCCATGGCACTTCTGCTCGCGGTATTCTTCGGGGATGCCCTGGCAACACTTTTTGTGGAAAAGGACGAGTTAAGCATTATCGGGGATGTGCACAAGTTCCTGCTTTTGAACACCCTGTTCTTCTTCCCACTTGCTCTGGTAAACATTATCCGCTTTCTGATTCAGGGTATGGGCTTCCCGAAGTTTGCTATTTTAGCGGGTGTGTTTGAAATGGTGGCAAGGTCTGCGGCAGGATTCGGGCTGGTGCCGTTTATCGGTTTTACCGGTGTGTGCCTCGGCAGCCCCTTTGCCTGGATAATGGCGGATATTTTCCTCATTCCGGCATATTTCCATGTGAGCAAGACCCTGCAGAAACGGAAAAAAAGTGATTGACGAATTTATTTTTTTCTGATACATTTTTTATCAATGGAAAACGGTATAGATTATTAGAGGGATTCCAGGTAAATTTTCCACATTATTGATAGAGCGAGAGCTTGTTTTGAAACATATCATATTTGCAAAACGATCAATAAGAGTAGTAAAAGTGAAATATTTGCTATATAGACTCTAATAATTAAGTATCGAATGAAAATGCACAAACGAAATTCTTCCGGGCAGCCTTTTGGTGAGACGGGGGTATTTGGAATGAAGACGCAAATTTGCAAATGGATATGCATATTGCGTCTTTTTGTTATGTCCGAATGTTATGCCTAAAATGGTTATGAAAAAAGCGGGAAACCCAAAACGGGAGGCCCAAAGCGGGAGACAAAAAGCGCAGGACTTCACGGTACGAGGAGAGTTGAGGAATGAATCAGAACAGAGCGCCTATTTATGAGGCATTGGAGCAATTCCGGAAAAACAAGGTAGTGCCCTTTGATGTGCCGGGGCACAAGAGAGGAAGGGGCAACCCGGAGCTGGTGCAGCTGTTGGGAAAACAGTGCGTGGAACTGGATGTGAATTCCATGAAGCCGCTCGACAATCTCTGCCATCCGATTTCCGTCATCAAGGAAGCGGAGGAGCTGGCGGCGGAGGCGTTCGGCGCGTCCCATGCGTTTTTGATGGTGGGAGGCACCACATCGGCGGTACAGTCCATGGTGCTGACGGCATGCAAAAAGGGAGAAAAAATCATTCTGCCCCGCAATGTGCACCGGAGTGTAATTAACGCACTGGTAGTAAACGGCGCCACACCGATTTACGTCAATCCCGATGTGGACAAAAAGCTGGGCATTGCACTCGGAATGAAGATTTCCCAGGTGGAAAAAGCGATAGAGGACAACCCGGATGCGGTGGCGATTTTAGTGAACAATCCCACCTATTACGGCATCTGCTCCAACTTAAAGAAGATTGTGGAAATCGCCCATGCCCACAATATGCTGGTGCTGGTGGACGAAGCCCACGGAACCCATTTTTACTTCGGGGAAAACATGCCCATTACGGCAATGGCGGCGGGAGCGGACATGGCATCCGTCAGCATGCACAAGTCGGGAGGCAGCCTGACCCAGAGCTCGTTTCTTTTAACGGGACCCAATGTCAGCGCCGGTTATGTGCGGCAGGTCATCAACCTGACCCAGACCACCAGCGCTTCCTACCTGCTTTTGGCAAGTCTCGATATTTCCCGCAGAAATTTAGCGCTGCGGGGAAAAGAAGCCTTTGAAGAGGTGGAAAAAATTGCCGCCTATGCCCGGAATGAAATCAACAAAATAGACGGCTATTATGCCTACGGGGAAGAACTCATAAACGGCGACAGCATCTATGATTTTGATACCACGAAGCTGACGGTTTATACACTGGACATCGGACTGGCTGGCATCGAAGTATATGACAAGCTTAGGGACGAATACGATATCCAGTTGGAGTTAGGTGACATCGGCAACATTTTAGCCTACATTTCCATCGGCGACCGCATGAGGGAAACGGAGCGTCTGGTCAGCGCCCTGTACGACATCCGCCGCCGTTACAAAAAGGACAGAACCGGTCTGTTTGACCATGAATATATCAATCCTTCCGTGGTGATGACACCGCAGGAAGCTTTCTATGCGGAAAAGGAAGAGATGATTCCCATCCGGGAGACCAACGGCAGGATTTGTACGGAATTTGTGATGTGTTATCCGCCCGGCATCCCCATTCTGGCGCCCGGCGAACGCATTACGCAGGAAATCATCGACTATATTGTCTATGCGAAGGAAAAAGGTTGCTCCATGACAGGACCGGAGGATGAGACCATTGAACGCCTCAATGTTATCCGGGAAGCCACGCTGTATTAGAGGAGGAGAAAAATGGAATTCTGGTTTTCTGAATTACATACACCGAATGTAAAATTTTCGGTGAAGGTGGACCGTCAGCTCTATTCGGAGGAAAACGAATACGTGCGGCTGGACATTTTTGATTCGCCTGAGCTGGGCAGATTTCTCACCATTGACGGGTACATCATTTTAACGGAGCGGGACGAATTTATTTACCATGAAATGCTGACCCATATTCCCATGGCGGTACACCCGAATCCGGAAAAAATCCTGGTGTTCGGCGCAGGAGACGGCGGCGTGGTGAGGGAGCTTTTAAAGTATCCCGATGTGAAAAAAATCGATATGGTGGAAGTAAACGAAGGAGTGGTGGAAGCCAGCAAGAAATATCTGCCGTTCACCGCATCGGGACTTACCGACCCGAGAGTGACCATTTATACGGAAAACTGCCTCCGCTACATCCGTCACATTGAACAGGAATATGATGTGATTATTGTGGACTCCGCCGGCTTTTACGGACCGGGGGAAAGCCTGCTTTCCCGTGAATTTTACGGAAGCTGCTACAAGGCGCTGAAAGAGGACGGCATTATGGTGAACCAGCATCAGAGCCCTTTTTACGATGAGGACAGACTGGAAACCCAGAAGGCGCACAAGCGTATTGTGGAGAGCTTCCCCATCAGCAGAGTATACCAGGCACACATTCCGTCCTATCCTTCCGGCTACTGGCTGTTTGGATTTGCTTCCAAGAAGTATCACCCGGTGAAGGATTTGAAGACGAAGCACTGGAAAAATTTAGACATCGAAACCCGCTATTACACCACCAATCTGCACAAGGGCTGTTTTGCCCTGCCGGCGTATGTGGAACAGATGCTTGAGGATGTGGAAAACATTCCCGATTAAACAGGACACAGTGGATTTCCGGCAAACGGCGCCGGAACCGGAAAAGGAGAATAACATGCTGCAACAGAATATCGAAACTTTTATCGGCTGTGATGCGGAGTACGAAGAAGCGGAAGTTGTCCTCTTCGGAGCGCCCTTTGACTCCACCACGTCTTATCGCCCGGGCACCCGCTTCGGAAGCAAAGCCATACGGAGTGAGTCCTACGGACTGGAAACCTACAGCCCCTATCAGGACGAAGACCTGACGGATTACCGGGTGTTTGACAGCGGTGACATTGAGCTTTGCATGGGAAACAGCAAAAAAGCCCTGCAGGCAATTTCGGAGCGGACAGCCACGATTTTAGAGGACGGCAAGGTGCCGTTCATGATAGGCGGGGAGCATCTGGTCACCCTCGGCGCATTCCGGGAAGTATATAAAAAATACCCGGATGTCTGTATCGTACATTTTGATGCCCACACGGATTTGCGGGAGGATTATTTGGGAGAGCCTCTTTCCCATGCCTGCGTCATCCGCAGATGCCATGATTACGTGGGAGACGGACGGATTTTCCAGTTCGGTATCCGTTCCGGGGACCGTAGCGAATTTGTCTGGGCAAGGGAAGGACATACGTTTTTGCATCCCTTCGACTTAAACAATCTGCAGGAGGCGGTGGAAAAAATCGGGAACAGACCGGTGTATTTTACCATTGATTTGGACGTACTGGATGTGTCCGTATTCCCGGGAACCGGCACCCCCGAGGCAGGCGGTGTCACTTTCACGGAGCTTTTGCAGGCAATCCGGGAAGTATGCGGCGGCCTGCACATTGTGGGCTGCGATGTAAACGAATTAAATCCCATGCTGGACAACAGCGGGGCTTCCACAGCGGTGGCATGCAAGGTGGTCAGGGAATTCCTGCTGGCGCTGCTTAGTAAAAACAGAAAAGGAGAGTAAAAATGGGTAAAGTTTTAGTAATCGGCTGCGGCGGCGTAGCGGGCGTCGCTATTCAGAAATGTGCACAGAATGACACGGTGTTTGACGAAATCGTCATCGCCTCCCGTACCGTAAGCAAGTGCGATGCACTGGCGGAAAAATTAAAAGGAAAGACAAAAGCGGTTGTTTCCACGGCACAGGTGGATGCGGACAATGTGGAGGAGCTGGTGGCTCTGATTAACCGGGTGAATCCGGACATTGTGCTGAATTTAGCGCTTCCTTACCAGGATTTAACCATCATGGATGCCTGTCTGAAGACCGGCGTGGACTATGTGGACACCGCCAACTACGAAGCAGAGGATACCAATGATCCTGCGTGGCGTAAAATTTACGAGGAACGCTGCAAGGAAAAAGGCTTTACGGCTTATTTCGACTATTCCTGGCAGTGGGCATACCGGAAGAAATTTGAAGAAGCGGGCATTACCGGTCTTTTGGGCACCGGCTTTGACCCCGGTGTAACCAGCGTATTTTCCGCTTATGCCTTAAAGCATTATTTTGACGAAATCCACTACATCGACATTTTGGACTGCAACGGCGGCGACCACGGCTATCCCTTTGCCACAAACTTTAACCCGGAAATCAATCTCCGGGAGGTTTCCGCAAACGGTTCTTACTGGGAAAACGGCCACTGGGTGGAAACCGAGCCCATGGAAATCAAGAGAGAGTACAATTTTGACGGCGTGGGAATGAAGGATATGTATTTACTGCATCACGAAGAAATTGAGTCTCTGGCGGAAAACATTCCCGGCGTAAAGAGAATTCGTTTCTTTATGACCTTCGGACAGAGCTACCTTACCCATATGAAGTGTCTGGAAAATGTGGGCATGCTGCGCACGGACCCGGTGATGTACGAAGGAAGGGAAATCGTACCCATCCAGTTTTTGAAGGCGCTGCTGCCCGACCCGGCATCCCTGGGACCCCGTACCGTAGGAAAAACCAATATCGGCTGTATTTTCACCGGCGTGAAGGACGGCGTGGAGAAATCCATTTATATTTACAATGTGTGCGACCATCAGGAATGCTATAAGGAAGTGGGTTCCCAGGCGATTTCCTACACCACCGGCGTGCCCGCCATGATTGGCACCATGATGGTGCTCACGGGACAGTGGAAAAAGCCCGGCGTGTTCAATGTGGAAGAATTTGATCCCGACCCTTACATGGAAGCTCTGAACAAGTGGGGACTTCCCTGGGTAGTGGATGAAAATCCGGTGCTGGTACCATGATGAGGGAATTACAGACTCCCTGCTATGTGATTGACATGGACAGGCTGAAGGAAAATTTAGAAATATTAAAGGGTGTATCCGACCGGACCGGCTGCCGCATTCTTTTAGCACAGAAGGCCTTCAGCGCTTACCGGACATATCCTCTTATCGGCAGCTATCTGGCAGGCGCCACCGCCAGCGGGCTTTACGAGGCAAAGCTCTGCAAAGAAGAGATGCCAAAGCACATGGAAAACCATATTTTTTCTCCGGCTTTTCAGGAAAAGGACTTTGCCGAAATCTGTGAAATCTGCGACCACATTGTCTTTAACTCGGTAAAGCAGTTGAAAAAATTCGGAGAGAGGGCAAAGATGGCGGGGCTGCAGGTGGGACTTCGCATCAATCCGGAGAAATCCACCCAGGAAGGGCATGCCATTTATGACCCCTGCGCACCCGGCAGCCGACTGGGAGTGACGCTTGCCGAATGGCAGCAGGCGTATGAACAGGAGCCGGTACTTTTAAGCCTTCTGGACGGTTTCCATTTCCATACCCTCTGTGAGCAGAATGCGGATGCCCTGCTTGTGACACTGAAAGCGGTGGAAGAAAAATTCGGACCTTATCTTGCCGGTAAAAAATGGATAAATTTCGGAGGCGGTCACCATATTACCAGAACGGATTATGATGTGCCGGCGCTGGAAGGCGCCATACGGCATATGCAGGAAAAATACGGTCTGCTGGTATATTTAGAGCCGGGCGAGGCGGTGGCGCTGAATGCCGGTTACCTGTATACGACAGTTCTGGAGGTGCAGGAGAAATCTGCCGCCAAAACGGCATGTGCAGCGCCGCCTGCCGATAAACCCGGCGGTATGGATGCGGGCAGCAAGGATACAGGCAGAATGGACATCGTCATTTTAGATACCTCCGCCGCCTGCCATATGCCGGATGTGCTGGAAATGCCCTACCGTCCGCCCCTTAAGGAAAGCGGGGAAGAGGGCGAAAAGGCATTTACTTACCGCCTTGCGGGTCCGACCTGTTTAGCCGGGGATGTCATCGGCACCTATTCCTTTGACCGGAAGCTGCAGGAAGGCGACAGGCTTGTATTTGAGGACATGGCAATTTATTCCATGGTAAAGAACAATACCTTTAACGGAATGCCCCTGCCCTCTGTTTATTTGAAAGAAGGAGACCGATATACCTTATGGAAATCCTTTACCTATGAAGATTTTAAGAGCCGGCTTTGACCGGACAGAAAGGCAGAGAAAAATGGCGGAGAAAAAATTGGTGGCGCTGACATTCGACGACGGCCCCTCCGTAGGTACTACGGACAAGGTGCTGGATGTTTTAAAAGAAAACGATATTGTGGCAAGCTTCTTTTTAATCGGACAGAAGATTACGGAGGAGTCGGCCTATCTGGTGAAACGTGCCTACGATATGGGCTGCACCATGGAAAATCACTCTAAGACCCATCCGGGCATGACGGGGCTTTCGGATGAGGAGATTTTAGAGGAAATTTCCTATACAACGAATAAAATAGAGGAAATCACGGGAGAAAAGCCCGCTTTTTTCCGTCCGCCTTATATCGACTGTGACCAGAGACTGTTCGACCTGGTGGATCTGGGTTTTATCTGTGGCTACGGCTGTGAGGACTGGCTGCCGGAGGTCAGCGCCGAAGAAAGAACCCGCCGTATTTTAGAGCAGGCGCATCCCGGTTTCATTATTCTGGTGCACGACATGGAGGGGAATACCCGGACCGTCGAAGCCATAAAGAGAATAATCCCCGCCCTCAAAGCGCAGGGATATGAATTCGTAACCATCCGGGACCTGTTTGCAAAGAGCGGAAAGATACCGGAAAGAAACACATTGTATATGGAAGTAACACCTTAAAGATTGGCAAAAATGCACAAAAACTCCCTTTGCTTATTTGTGAAAATGTGAGAATTGCATAAGGGGTGTTGACATGGCATTGGCAAAAGAGTATAGTGAAATTATCAAATGAATGAAAAACTTGACAGGTTGTTACTTTAAGTAGGCAAAACTGTATTGTGCTTGTAGATGAATTGGATTTATGAGTATGATGCAGTTATTTTTTTACAGAGGTTTATGTTTTATGAAAGTGCTTAACGTAATTAACAATAACGTTGTCAGTTCATTAGATGAGAAAAACCGCGAAATAGTTGTTATGGGGAAGGGGATTGGCTTTCATAAAAAGCCCGGTGAAGAAATAGCGGATACCCAGGTGGAAAAGGTATTCCGGCTGCCTGACGAAACACACGACCGGTTTATGAAGCTTGTACAGGATATTTCCTACACTCATATGAAGCTGACCAGTGACATCATTGATTACGCCTGTGAGCATGTAGGCAGGAAGCTTCGCAAGAGCATCTACGTGACACTGACCGACCATCTGGATTTTGCTATCCAGAGGGAAAAACAGGGAATGGTATTCCAGAACGCACTTCTTTGGGAAGTGAAGGAATACTATGTAAAGGAATATGAAGTCGGAAAGATGGCGCAGAAGCTTGTAAAAGAGCGGGAGGGAGTTGCACTTTCCGATGATGAAGCCGCTTTTATTGCCCTGCATATCATCAATGCGGAAGAAGATACCGACGAAAAAAAGGATGTGAAGTTCTTAAATTTAACCCGGGATATTCTTACCATAGTACAGGATGACCTGGAGCTGGATTTTAAGGACGAAAGCATTGATTACAGACGTTTTATGACGCACCTGAAATTTTTTATCCAGAGAGCTGTGAAAAAGGATTACAGCTACGGAGACGACACAGCGGACGTTTACAATGAGCTGGTAAAGAAATGTCCCGGGGAATATGCCTGTGCGGCGGATATTAAAAAATACGTCAAAGACAAATTAGATTATGAAGCATCGGAAGAAGAACTTATCTATCTGACCGTACACCTGCACCGGTTGACAAAATGCAGCAAAAAACAGTCGGAGCAGGAAAATTAAATATTCAATCTTTAAGGGATTGTTACGTTGATTCGGCAAAACCCGGACAGAGGAAACCTTGTGCAAGAAAAGGAATGACTTTGTCCGGGCTTTTTTATAAAAATAACAAGAACAAATAAATGGGGATGAGACATTTCCCGTCACAACAAAGGAGGATAACCTATGTACTACAAAGAAAACCCTAAGTTTCCCGAAGGCTTTATGTGGGGCGCATCCAGCGCAGCCTGGCAGGTAGAAGGCGGTGTTGCCGACGGCGGCAGAACCCCTGCCATGATTGACTTAAACAGCAAAAAGAAAAAACCGTATGCAGACGACTCCATCTGTGCAGACCATTATCACAGATACAAGGAAGATGTGGCACTGATGGCAGAATGTGGATTTTCTTCATACCGCTTCTCCATTTCCTGGTCCCGTATCATTCCCCATTCCGACGGAAAGGTAAATCCGGAAGGCATTGCTTTCTACAATGATTTGATTAACGAACTCGTTAAGAACGGCATTACTCCCATCATTACCCTGTATCATTACGATTTACCGGTGTGGGTATTTGAAGAGCTGGGCGGCTGGAAGAGCAGAAAGACCATTGATGCCTTTGACCACTATGTAAGAACCTGTTTTGAAAATTTCGGCGACAGAGTAAAATACTGGCTTTCCATCAATGAACAGAATATGCAGATTGTTTACGGACACTGGCTCGGCACCGATGCCGGATGCACCGACTGGGAAAAGGAACAGTGGGATATCAACCACATCATGAACCTTTGTCATGCAAAAGCTGTTATTGCCTGCCACGAAATGGTGGAAGGAGGTAAAATCGGTCCCGTTCCCGGATATGTTCCCATTTATCCCAAGACCTGCAACCCGGCAGACCAGATTGCAGCCATGAATGCGGAGGAACTGACCGAGAAAATCTGGAACGATACCTATGTTTACGGCGAATACAGCAACTTCGTAAAGAGATACTGGAAAGAAAAGGATATTCATCCCGATATCCGCCCCGAAGACTTAGAACTTATGAAGAAAGCAAAGATTGACTTCATTGCCGTGAACTGCTACAGAAGCAACACCGCTCATGATGCAAAACCGGGCACCGAGAGACTGGAATACGAATTGAACAAATTCGGCAACAAGGGTGACATCCAGTTCCCGAACTACCCCGGAGAATTTGCTCTCTGCGCAAACCCTTATGTAGAATATACCGACTGGGACTGGGAGATCGACCCTTCCGCAATGCGTTACTCCTTAAGATACTTATGGGATCATTACAGACTTCCCATGATGATTACCGAAAACGGCTTCGGTGCAAACGAAACCAAGGGAGAGGACGGACAGGTGCATGACGAAGCACGTATCAACTTCTTAAGAGACCAGATTTACAATGTGGGACTGGCAATCGAAGACGGATGCGAAGTCATTGCTTACAATCCCTGGTCCTTCACCGACCTGCTTTCCACCGGCAACGGTATCAAGAAACGTTACGGTCTGGTTTATATTGACACCACAGATGAAGAGTTAGTGAACTGTACCGATGTATCCAAGCTCAGCATGAAGCGTATCAGAAAGGATTCCTTCTACTGGTATTCCAAACTCATTAAGAGCAATGGTACCGACTGGGGCAAGGATATGAAACAGGAATAAGGAGGGAGAACATGGGACTTTTTACTAAAAAGAAACTTCCTGCATGGAACCCGGGAACCTTAGGCTCCATTACCCAGGGAAAAGTAATGCCGGTAACAGAAGTAAAGGATGAGGTGTTTTCCCAGAAAATGCTGGGAGACGGTGTGGCATTTCTTTCGGAGGACGGCGTGGTGGTTTCCCCCTGTGACGGAACCGTAACCGCATTTTTCCATACCAATCATGCGATTGGACTGACAACCCAGGACGGTGCGGAGGTATTGATTCACATCGGTCTGGATACCGTTAAGGAAGGCGGCAGGGGATTTAAGGGCCATGTCAAGGAAGGAGATGCCGTAAAGAGAGGCCAGAAGCTGATTACCTTTGATAAAGAGGTGCTGGAAGAAAAAGGCTACGACCTGTCCATTCCCATGATTATCTCCAATATAGATGCCGTGGAAAACATCAAGGCACTGATGGACGGAACGGTTACGACCGAAGATGATGTGCTGGCCTACAGTCCGGTGCAGGAGTAAAAAATGGCAGATGAAAAAGTTCTTTTCTTTGATATCGACGGAACGCTGGTGAATTTTGACACCACGATTCCGACCTCCACAATTACAGCCCTACGTCTGGCAAGGGAGAATGGGCATAAGCTCATTCTCTGCACCGGGCGAAGCTTAGGGCAGCTGCAGGGAACTATAAAGGAGCTTTCCTTTGACGGCGGGGTGCTGGCGGCGGGAGCGTACGTCCAGTATCAGGATCAGGTAATAGCTGCAACCACAATTCCCGGAGAAAAGCTTCGGAATATCTGGTCTTTTACAGACGAAGAGAAGCTTCCGTACATCGTACAGTGCGTGGACCATACGGCTACGGAAAGAAGTGTAAAAGCACATCTTTTCGATGTAATGGAGCATAAGTACGAGGTGGATGAAAAACAGTTTAGTACGGTATTCGCCAATATGGAGTTTGTGGAAAGCAAGGACGATTTTTCCCATGTGGAAAAGGTTCTTTACTACGATACCTCCTATACAGTGGAGGAAATTCGTAAAAAATTAGGAAGTCAGTTCGATGTAGTGCCCATGAGCTTTATGAAGGACGGCACCTCCAGCGGGGAAATTACCCAGGCAGGCATCAACAAGGCCTATGGTATGGAAAAGCTTCTGACATATCTCGGCAAAACAAGGGAAGATGCCATCGCCTTCGGGGACGGTCCCAATGATCTGGAAATGCTTTCCTACGCAGGTATCGGCGTGGCAATGGGAAATGCCGATGATAGCGTTAAGGAAAAAGCGGACATGGTAACGGCAAGGATTGACGAAGACGGAATCTTTTTGGCTTTACGAAAGCTTAAAATTATAGATTAACAAAGGAGGACAAAGCTATGGCAAAAAAAGATTATGCAGCAATGGCTGACGGCGTGATTAAGGCAGTCGGCGGAGAAGGCAACATTGCAAACGTAACACACTGTATGACACGTCTGCGTCTGCAGCTTGTGGACAACAGCAAATTAAATGAGGAGGAGGCAAAGAAGGTTCCCGGAGTGATGAACCTGATTGTGCAGAACGGAGAGTACCAGTTCGTCATCGGACAGGATGTTCCCAGTCTGTATGAAGAGATGGTAAAACACGACGGTATTAAGGCCGGCGGCAGAGTAGATGATATTGAAGCCGCAAAGTCCGACAACAAGAAAAAAGGCAAGATTATAGATGCCATTTTCTCCTTTATCGGCGGTACATTTTCACCCTGTATTCCGGTACTGGTTGCCGGAGGTCTTACCGGTGCCGTGCTGACACTGCTTACCAATTTCTGCGGTGTAACAGCAGATTCCGGTACCTATCAGGTATTCTATGCCATTAACCAGGCAGCATTCTATTTCCTGCCGATTTTCGTAGGTTTTGCGGCAGCAAGCAGATTGAAATGTAACGGTTACTTAGGTGCATTCCTGGCAGCCATTCTTCTTTACAGCGGTATCAACGGCGTAGAGGGACTGGATTTCTTCGGCTTAAAGATTCAGGCAATTTCTTATAATGCCAATATCTTCCCGATTATCTTGGGCGTGTTGTTTATGTCTGTGATTTATAGGTTTTTACAGAAGCATATGCCGGTTTACTTAAAAACCATTGTGGTACCTTTGCTTACCATGCTGATCACCGTTCCCGTAACACTTCTGATTTTAGGACCTATCGGCAATACCGTAGGTACCTGGTTATGTGATGGCTTACTGGCTCTGTACCGTACCGTTCCCGCTCTTTCCGTAGCAATCGTCGGCGCAGGTACCTGCTGGTTAGTATTCTTCGGTATGAACAATGCGACTTATGTTCCTCTGTTCTTGCTGATGGCTGAACTTGGAAGCGACCCTCTGATTTGTACCGGTATGGCTCCCGCAAACGTGGCAGTCGGCGGTGCATGTCTGGCAGCAGCCTTGATTGCTAAGAATGTGGAAGAAAAATCCGTTGCAGCCGGTGCCGGAATCACAGCTATGTGCGGTATCACAGAACCCGGCGTATACGGTGTCCTGTTTGTTAAGAAGTACCCCTTGATCGGCGCTATGATCGGCGGCGGTATCGGTGGCTTCATTGCCGGTTTACTCGGTATGACCCAGTATGTGGTTTCCACTCCCGGTTTCATTTCCTTCGCAGCATACATTACTCCTGCGGAACAGGGCGGTGGTTCCAAAAACTTCATTATCGCAATGGCAGTTATGGTAATCGCAGTGATTATTTCCTTCGTTTCTACCTATCTGCTCGGTAAAAGACAGCTGGCAAAAGAAGCTAAGGCTGCAAAATAATTAAGTCCGGCGCTTCCCTTGGGAGGCGCCGTATTTTATAAAAAAGTTATAGAAGAGCAATTTTAGAAGGAAGAGAGGAAAAGGTATGAACGGATTTCCGGAAGGTTTTTTGTGGGGAGCTAGCACCAGTGCCTATCAGGTAGAGGGTGCGGCATATGAGGACGGCAAGAAAGCCAGCCAGCAGGATATTATCAATAAAGACAGTTATGAAAAATTCGGTTTTGCCACGGCGGAAATCGCCAGTGACCAGTACCATCATTTCAAAGAGGATGTCGCTCTTATGAAAGAGATGGGATTTACCACTTATCGTTTTTCCATTGCCTGGAGCCGTGTATTTCCGGACGGCGTGGGAGAAGTAAATGAAAAAGGAATACAGTATTACAGGGATTTAATAGACGAGCTCTTGAAAAATGACATAGAACCTATCGTTACTTTATATCATTATGACCTGCCCTGGGCGCTTGTGGAAAAATACGGCGGCTGGCTGGACAGACGGATTGTAGAGGACTTTGCGTATTATGCGCGATATATCATCAATGAATTTAAGGACAAGGTAAAATACTGGACAACCATCAACGAACAGAGCATTATCGTACAGTACTGGACACAGAAATGCTATATCCCGGATGAGGTGCTGCCGGATAACCAGAAGCGCTATCAGATTAACCATCACATGAACTTAGCACAGGCGATTGCCAACAAATTAGTGCATGAACTGGTACCGGGAGGCATGGTGGGCGCCCCCTTAGGCTACAGCCCCATTTATCCGTTGAGCTGTGCACCGGAGGATGTTATGGCTATGCAGAATGCACAGGCACTTAGGAACGACTACTACACAGATGTGTATTTTAAGGGGCATTACAATAAAGCGGCGCAGATTTATCTGGAGGAGCATGGCCTGGCTCCGGTGATGGAGGAAGGAGATCTGGAACTTTTGGCGGACCCGGCAGCCATTTCCGATTTCCTGGCGTTGAATAATTACGCCAGTGAATGTGCGAAATGGTGTCCGGAGGGCAGTAAGGAAATTTCCTGGAGCGGCGTAAACCGTTCCGGTAAAAAGGGGGAAATTTCCGGCTTTGAAACCCATCCCGGCTTTTATGAAATGTGTGCCAATCCGAAGCTGGACACTACGGACTGGGACTGGGCAATCGACCCCGTCGGCATGGAATACATGCTGCGGGATTTGTACAACCGCTACAACAAACCGCTTATGATTACCGAAAACGGATTTGGTGCCTTTGACACCCTGACAGCGGATAAAAAGGTACATGACGATTACCGTATTCACTTTTTGCGGGAAAATATCAGGGCCGTAAAACGGGCGATTGACAAGGGTGTGGAAGTGATTGCCTATTGTCCATGGAGTGCGGTGGATTTGCTTTCTACGTCAAACGGTGTGGAAAAGAGATACGGTCTTATCTATGTGGACAGAACGGATGATGACCCGAAGCAGTGCGAGAGAATCCGTAAGGACAGCTTCTACTGGTACCAAAAAGTGATTGCTTCAAACGGGGCGGATTTAGATTAAGCAGTGTCGTGTGGACGGAGAAAGGAATGGAGAGGGATATGAAAAAATTGTTGGGAAAACCGGTTTATGACGGTGTGGCTATCGGTAAAATTGTTGTATTAAATAAAAAGGAAATGACTGTAAGACGTCAGAAAACAGCGGATATCGAGGCAGAAAAGAAAAGAGTGGAGGACGCTTTAACAAAGGCAAAGGAACAGCTGGCGGCTTTGTATGAAAAAGCCCTGAAAGAAGTAGGGGAAGCCAGCGCCGCTATTTTTGAAGTGCATCAGATGATGCTGGAGGATGAAGACTACGTCCAGTCCATGCTGCACATTGTTGAAAACGAGGGTGTCAATGCGGAATATGCGGTAGCCACCACCGGTGATAATTTCGCCCAGATGTTTGCCGCCATGGACGATGAATACATGCAGGCGAGAGCTGCCGATATCCGGGATATTTCCGGAAGGGTGCTTCGGATTCTGTGTGGTCAGGAAAGTGTGGATTTCGCCGGTATGGAACCCTCCGTTATAGTAGCGGACGATCTGACTCCCAGTGAAACCGTGCAGATGGATAAAAGTAAAATATTAGCATTTGTAACGGTGCACGGTTCCACCAACTCCCATACCGCTATTTTAGCGCGTATGATGAATATCCCGGCGCTTATAGGAGTGCCGGTGAATTTAGAGGAAATCAAAACCGGGGAAACTGCCATTGTGGACGGCGCAAGCGGAGAAGTTATTTTTTCACCCACGGAAGAGGAACTGGCGAAGGCAGAAGATAAAATTAAAAAAGAACAGGAAAAGAAGAATATTCTGGAAACCTTAAAGGGCAAGGAAACGGTTACCAGAGAAGGAAAGAAAATCAACCTGTATGCCAATATCGGCAGTGTAAGCGATGTGGGATATGTAATGGAGAATGATGCGGCGGGCATCGGTCTTTTCCGGAGCGAGTTCTTATATTTAGGTAGAGATACCTTCCCGACAGAAGAAGAACAGCTTCAGGCATACCGTCAGGTACTGCAGATGATGGGCGGCAAAAAGGTGATTATCCGTACGCTTGATATCGGCGCCGACAAAAAGGCGGATTATTTTGAATTGGGAGAAGAGGAAAATCCGGCATTGGGCTACCGTGCTATCCGCATTTGTCTGACCAGACCGGAGATTTTTAAAACCCAGCTTAGGGCACTGTTCCGTGCAGCGGTTTACGGCAATCTTTCCGTGATGTATCCCATGATTACGTCCGTGTGGGAAGTAGAAAAAATCTATGAAATCGCAGAGGAAGTAAAGAAGGAACTGGAGGAGCAGCAGATCCCCTTCCAAATTCCGGAACAGGGTATCATGATTGAAACACCTGCAGCAGTGATGATAAGTGATGAACTGGCAGAGCTGGTGGATTTCTTCAGTATCGGCACTAATGACCTGACCCAGTATACCTTAGCTGTTGACAGGCAGAATGCCAAGCTGGATCTGTTCTACAATCCTCATCATAAGGCTATCTTAAAAATGATTGAATATGTAACAAAGCAGGCGCATGCCAAAGGCAAGTGGGTCGGCATCTGCGGCGAATTAGGTGCAGACTTAGAGCTGACGGAAACCTTCCTCAATATGGGAATAGATGAACTTTCCGTTTCTCCCTCCATGGTGTTAAAGGTGAGGGAACGTATCCGGTCCCTGTAGTTTTACCCCGGCTTTCCGGTTGAATCATCCCGGTGGATGGTTTACCGGACGGCCGTTTTTTTTACTGCCGTTTTCTACGTGGCGGTTTTTTTCCTCTTCACGGACAGAAAATTTTTCGTCAAAATCCGGATAAAAATTTGGATAAAATACATCAAATAGTTTGCATTGTCCATTGAAAAAGCATATGATAAAATATACATGGATATCCGGCTTTTTGGGGGAGACAAACCGGAAAATACAGGGGAACAAAAGAAGAGGAAATAGTATGAAAAATATACAGTATGAGCTGATTATCAATGAAGCTCTGCGGTCTGCACTGGAATATGACATACCGGATGAACAGATAAACGAATTTATTGAGTTCTTCGGCAAGCATATAGGTTCGGACAGGATCTATATTTTTGAAGACAATGTAAAGAAAAAGGTAACGAACAACACCTATGAATGGTGTAACGAAGGCATCCTGCCGCAGAAGGATATGCTGCAGAATGTGGATTTCGATATTATAGGCTGGTGGTACGAAAGCTTTGAAAAGGGAGAAAGCGTGGTAATCCCCAGCGTGAAGGCCTTAAAAGACACCTATCCTTCTACCTATGACATTCTGAATGTACAGAACGTGGAAAGCTTAGTGGTCATTCCGCTGCGTTATCGTGACGAAATCCGTGGATTTGTAGGCGTGGACAATCCGCCCATCGGAAATATGAAGAGTATTTCAGGTTTCCTTGATATGATTGCCACTCTGCTTATCTCTCTGTTAAAACTGCGCAATTCCTTCCGTAAGTCCAACGAGGCGGCTAAACTGAGCAGTTATGCGGCGCTGGCGGAAATTTATATGACCATGCATATCATCAATGTAAAGACCGGCGTTTTCCGGGTAATAAAAAGTGTTCCGGAAATCGATGCCTGCATGCAGACTAAGGATGCGGATAATTTTTCAAAACAGATTGCCCATGTGGTGGAGTCAATCTGCTCTGATAAATATAAGGAAAGCGTGCTGGCATTTACGGACCTTTCCACCCTGGAAGAACGCATGGCGGGGACCAATACTCTGGCACATGAATTTGTATGCAGTATATTCGGCTGGTGCAGAGAACGATTTATCAAGGCGGATACCGATAAGGATGGAAAACTTCTGCGGGTTATGTATTGTATGGAGGTCATCGACGAGGAAAAACGCCGGGAGAACAGGCTTCTTTATCTGTCAGAAACGGACTCCATGACAGGACTTTACAACAGAGGCAGCGGTGAGCAGAGGGTAACGGCATTTCTGCAGAAAAAAACGGAAGGTCTGTTCTGTCTGATTGACTGTGATAAATTCAAATCCATCAACGATACTTACGGTCATATTGTGGGGGATGAGGTCATTGTTGCCGTTGCGGAGACCTTACAGAAGACATGCCGTAAGGATGATATTGTAATGAGACTCGGCGGGGACGAGTTTGCTCTGTACATACCGGACATGAAGAAGGAGCAGGCACCGTTTTTTATCGAAAGGCTTTTTGGCGAATTCGCAAAAATCATAATACCCGAAATGAAGGGACGGAAAATTTATATCAGCCTCGGAGCCGCATTCAGCCATGAGGATGAGCAGATTTCCTTTGACCAGATTTACAGGGATGCCGACGGGGCTATGTACGAGAGTAAAAAAACAGAGGGCTATTGCTACCATATTTTCAGGGAATAGGATCCGGCGATATATAAAATAAGGAGAAACACATGAAGATTTCAGATATATTACGCGAGGACAAAACCACCATATCCTTTGAGGTGTTTCCACCGAAGACCACCGCTAATTTTGAGTCCGTGAAAAAAGCAGCTCTGGGTGTGGCGGCGCTGCATCCCGATTACATGAGCGTGACCTATGGGGCAGGCGGCAGCGACCGCGGCAATACACTGCATATTGCGGAGGAAATCCAGAAAGCGGAGAACGTAACCACCATTGCCCACCTGACCTGTGTGGGAGCGGGAAAAGAGGATATCAGAACGGCTCTTTCCGAAATGAAGGAGGCAGGCATTGAAAATATTCTGGCGCTCCGTGGGGACAGACCGAAGGATTTTGACGGCGACCCTTTTAAGGAATACCATTATGCCTCCGAACTGGTGGCAACCATTAAGGAATACGGCGATTTCTGCGTGGGCGGCGCCTGCTATCCGGAGGGACATCCCGATTCCACAAACAAAAAAGAGGATATTAAAAACCTCAAAAAAAGGTGGACGCAGGTTGTGAGTTCCTGCCCCAGCTTTTAATGAGTGCGGAGGCAGCCAAGGCAGGCTTCGCCGCCATCAAGGAGTATGTGGAAAGCACGGGAACCAGACAGGAAAAGAAAGGCACTGTGGTGATTGCCACGGTAAAGGGAGACATCCACGATATCGGCAAGAACATCGTAAAGGTGCTTTTGGAAAATTACGGGTTCGATGTGATAGATTTAGGAAAGGATGTACCGCCGGAAGCGGTTGTGGAAGCAGTGCAGCAATCCGGAGCGCGTCTGGTGGGCTTAAGCGCCCTGATGACGACTACGGTGACAATGATGTGCCGGCTCTGACATAGATTGAGAACGGAAACGGCGGAATAAGTTATAGTTTCATCCTATAACTGAATATCTACTTAGCATATTGGACAGATAGGTTTTCCTCATGCATAATGTGTACATAAGTTGAAACGACAATTCGGACACATTGCAGGAGGAAAAAACATGAAACTGAAAAAAATTATCGCACTTGCACTGACACTCGCATCCCTTGCCACTGTATTCACCGGATGCGGCAGCAAGGAGAACACATGCGCAGACGCCGTTACCGTAAAAATCGGTGTGGTAGGCGCCATTTACGAAGACCTCTGGAAACCGGCGCAGGATTCCTTAAAGGATGAGGGCATCAACCTGGAAATCGTACAGTTTTCCGATTATGTAACCCCTAACAATGCCTTAAACAGTGGCGATATCGACCTGAATGCCTTCCAGCATCACATTTATCTGGACACTGAATTAGAGCAGCACGGCTATGCTATCGAGCCGGCAGGCTACACCTTCATCATTCCCCTGAACCTGTATTCCCACAAGGTTTCTTCCGTAGACGAAATCAAGGACGGCGACACCATTGCCATTCCCGATGATGTAACAAACGGCGGACGTGCCATCAAGGTTTTGGCGTCAGCAGGTCTCATTACGTTAAAGGAAGATGCCGGATTTAACCCCACTGTGGATGACATTGCGGAATACAAAGTAAACTTCACCATCAAGGAACTGAAGGCAAACACCATTCCTTCCGTACTGGACGATGTAACCGCAGCTATCGTAAACGGCAACTATGCACTGGACTTCGGCTTAAAGACAGAAGAAGCTATCTATAAGGATACCGTTCTGGACGAAGAAGCATACTGGAACCTGATTGCTGTAAGAAGCGCTGACTTAGAGGACCCTGAAAAGGCAGAAGTTTACCGCAAGGTAGTAGCTGCCTTCCAGTCCCAGGCAACCGAAGATGTATTCAACAATACCTTTGGCGGCTACTTCATCAAGGTAGGCTGGGATCAGGATCTTTTAGCAGATAAATAAAACTCCCTGAACTTTCAAAAAAATCGCTGTAGGCATAGTGCTTACGGCGATTTTTTGCTATAATAAACATAATTACGGTCTTGTGACGGAAACGGGACCACATACATAAGGAGGACTTTATGCCTGTTTTTGATTTCAGCAACACTCCGGGAGAAAAAACGGAGGTTATCTGCACGTATACAACTTTTCTATCGAGTGCCAAGGAAAAGACACCGGAAGAACCGATTTTGGTGCTTGCCAACAAGGAAAAGAAGCATCCCCATCATGCAACGGGACTTTTTACCAACCAGACCAGGCAGACGGCTTTTGAATTCAAGGAAAACGGAGAAACCTACGCGGCGGACATCTTAAAGGTGGATGCCCGGTTTGTAAACCTCATTAAATGGCTGGGCGAAAACCACATCCATGTAAGGCTTTCCGGTCAGAATACAGAAGACGGCTATGCCGTATACAAAATCCGCGAAACTACCTTCGGAGGCGGTACCAAGCTTTCCGCAGAGGACGGTTTTTTACAGTTTATGATTGAAAGACTTTTAGCCAGCAGCGCCGCAGAAGAAGCGGAAGAGGACGAAGAGGCGGATGAAGTGGGCGATGAAATGAAGCTTACCAGCCTGCAGAGCATTTCCGATTTCATGACCTGCGCCGGCAGAACGCTGCCCGACAATATCAGACTCTGGGCAAGAAGAAACTTAGCGGTAGCCCGTTCCAACGAGGTTTCCCCCGAGGAGCGCCGTCATGCCCAGCGTGCCCTTTCCATTATGATGAACGTACAGTGGAAGAGCAATTATTTTGAAGCCATTGACCCTGTGGAAGCAAGACGCATTCTGGATGAAGAACTCTACGGTATGGAGAGGGTAAAGCAGCGTATTATGGAAACCATTATCCAGATTAACCGTACCCACACCCTTCCCGCCTATGGTCTGCTTTTGGTGGGACCGGCAGGCACCGGTAAGTCCCAGATAGCCTATGCGGTGGCAAGAATATTGAAGCTGCCCTGGACGACATTGGACATGAGCTCCATCAACGACCCGGAGCAGCTTACCGGCAGCTCCCGTATTTATGCCAATGCCAAGCCCGGCATCATTATGGAAGCTTTCTCCATGGCGGGCGAGTCCAATCTGGTATTTATTATCAATGAGTTAGACAAGGCCGCTTCCGGCAAGGGAAACGGCAACCCGGCGGATGTGCTTCTGACCCTGCTTGACAACTTAGGCTTTACGGACAACTACATGGAGTGTATGGTGCCCACCGTGGGAGTATACCCCATTGCCACCGCCAACAACAAGGAGCAGATAAGTGCGCCCTTAATGTCCCGCTTTGCGGTGATTGACATTCCCGACTACACCGCAGAAGAAAAGAAAATCATTTTCAGCCGCTTTGCGCTTCCCAAGGTCTTAAAGCGCATAGGCTTACAGGAAAACGAATGCGTGGTGACCGGGGACGGTCTTACCGCTGTGGTGGAGCAGTTTGAAAACACCACCGGTATCCGCGATTTGGAGCAGGCAGCCGAACACATCGCCGCCAATGCCCTTTACCGCATCGAGGTGGAGCATGTACCCGAGGTCGTATTTGACGGTGAAGAAGTAAGAAAGCTGTTTTCCTAGGGAAAAATCAGCATACCGACAGGACAGTAAGAATGACAGAAGATGAGGATTTGACAACATGAAAAGCAGACAGATTAGAAATTCCCTTTTACTGGTGCTGACCGCGCTTATCTGGGGCGTGGCGTTTGTGGCACAGAGCACGGGCGGGGATGCTGTGGGACCGTTTTCCTTTAACGGTATCCGTTCCCTGATAGGCAGCGCCGTTTTAGTGCCGGTTATCTTTTTACTGGATAAAATGGGTCTGGGCAGCAAAAAACCGCAGACAAAGGAAGAAAAGAAAACCCTGATAACGGGCGGCATCTGTTGCGGTACGGCGTTGTTTTTGGCAAGCAGCGCCCAACAGCTCGGTATTACCATGGGTACGGCTTCCGGAAAAGCGGGCTTTCTGACCGCCTGCTACATACTGCTGGTGCCCATACTGGGACTTTTCTTAAAAAAGAAATGCGGCTGGAACATCTGGGTGGGCATGCTCATTACCATAGGCGGGCTTTACCTGCTCTGCATGAACGGCAGCCTGACCTTCCAGAACAGCGATTTGATGGTACTTTTATGCGCCTTTCTCTTTGCCGTACACATTTTAATCGTGGATTATTTTTCCCCCAAAGTGGACGGCGTCAGAATGTCCTGTATCCAGTTCCTTGTCTGCGGACTGCTCAGCATGGTGCCCATGTACTTTGGGGATATGAAGCATTCTGCGGCGGGCTTTGCCGGGTGGCTGCCGGGACTGATGAATCCTTCCGCGTGGATTGCCATTTTATACGCCGGCATCTTTTCCTGCGGTGTAGGATATACCCTGCAGATTGTGGGACAGAACGGCTTAAATCCGACGCTTGCTTCCATGATTATGAGTCTGGAGTCGGTTTTCTCCGTACTGGCGGGCTGGATTATTTTAGGAGAAAAGTTAAACGGCAGACAGCTTTTGGGATGTGCCCTTATTTTTGCGGCAATACTGTTAGCACAGATGCCATGCGGAACGAAAAGCCCGGAGAAAACCGGAAAGAAGGACGCAGGCAGTTTATAAAGCAATAGAAAAAAACAGAAAGAAGAGTGATTGATATGTGTACAGCGGCAACGTACCAGACAAAAGATTTTTATTTTGGAAGAACCCTTGATTATGAATTTTCCTATGGGGATGAGGTGACGGTGACACCCAGAAACTATCCCTTTACGTTCCGGCACATAGGACCTTGTGTCCGGCATTATGCTATAGTCGGTATGGCACATGTGGCGGAGCAGCCGGCGGAATTTGTACCCAAAGATGCGGCAACGGCGGATTATCCTTTGTATTATGATGCCATGAATGAAAAAGGACTCTGTATGGCGGGGCTTAACTTTGTGGGAAATGCTGCTTATCAGGAAATAGAAGAGAGCAGGGAAAATGTAGCGCAGTTTGAGTTTATCCCTTATATATTAGGAAAATGTGCGGATGTAGGGGAAGCAAGGCAGGCGCTTGCCCGCATGAATTTAGTGGGAACCACGTTTAACGATGTGTTTCCGGCTGCCCAGCTTCACTGGATGATTGCGGACAAAGACGACTGTATCGTTGTGGAATGCACGAAGGACGGACTGCATGTGTATGACAATCCGGCAGGGGTGCTTACCAACAACCCGCCGTTCCCGACCCAGATGTTTTTGCTAAATCAGTACATGGGTCTGTCGGAAAAGCAGCCGGAGAACACCTTTGGGAAGGATGTTCCTCTTTCCACCTATAGCAGAGGCATGGGCGCGTTGGGACTGCCCGGAGATTTGTCCTCGGCTTCCCGTTTTGCAAGGGTTGCGTTTGTAAGAGCCCATTCTTTGTCGGGAGAGTCGGAAGAGGAAAGTGTGAGCCAGTTCTTCCACATTTTAGGCTCCGTAGACCAGCAGAGAGGCTGCTGCGAGGTGGCGGAAGGCAAGTACGAAATCACTATTTACACATCCTGCTGCAATGCGGACAAGGGCATCTACTATTATACGGCGTATGACCGTCATCAGATTACTGCCATAGACATGCACCGTGAAAACTTAAATGACAATGCGTTAATAAGGTATACACTGCGTGAAAAAGATGATATTTTCTGGGAAAATTAAGCGAAAAATGCAAGAAACCAAAGTAAATATAGCATTAGAAAATTGGCTTGACAAACAGGGAAACATGTAGTGAAATGAATTTATACGTTAATTCGGAAAAGTGGGGAAACAAGGGTGCTGATCAAGGGCATACCCTTGTTTTTTACTGGGTAAGGAGACGATAATGGAATATAAAGTTAATAACATAAGCTACAAGTATACGACGGACGGACCGCAGGTGCTAAAAAACGTAAGCTTTTCCATCGAACAGGGAAAGGTTACCGCGATTGTAGGCCCCAGCGGATGCGGTAAATCCACTCTGGTACAGATTTTCAGCCAGGTTATTCCGAAGCTGATCGGAAACGGCGAATTAGAGGGAAGCTTTGATGTTCCCGAAGGCACGTTTGTCAGCGTGGTCAGCCAGAATCCGGAAAACCAGCTGTTCGGTTACGGCGTAGAGGATGCCATTGCCTTCGGCCTGGAAAATATCGGTATGCCCCAGGCGGAAATCGTAGAGCGCATGGAATATGTATTAGACCTTCTAAAGCTGCAGTACCTGCGCAAGAGAAGTGTGGACAACCTTTCCGGCGGACAGCGCCAGTCTGTCTGCATCGCCTCCGTACTTGCCATGAAGCCCGATATTTTAATCATGGACGAGCCGGTAAGCTCCTTAGACCCCAACGGTAAAAAGATGGTGCAGGATATTTTAGGAGAACTGAGGGATAGCGGCAACACCACTGTTATCGTGGACAATAACTTAGTATGGTCCGCCGGCATTGTGGACCATGTAGTCGGCATTTTGGACGGCGAGGTTGTATTTGACGGCAGCAGGGATGAGTTTTTCCAAAATTTTGAGCTGCAGGAAAAATTAGGCGTTATCCTTCCTCAGGAAGTAGAAATATACAGAGCGCTTTCCGCCAAGGTTCCCGATGTAAAGTTGTTTTACAATATGGACCAGGCGCGTGCGGAGCTTCCGGGCAGAACAACCGCTAAGACCCGTGCGGAAAAAGAGGCGGCTGCGGAAAGCTTTAACCCGGTTATCAGCGTAAAGGATCTGGTAAAGCAGTTCAGCGACGGATTTATTGGTCTGAAACAGGTAAATGCCCAGGTACCGGAAGGGAAGATTGTTGCCATTTTGGGACAGAACGGTTCCGGCAAGACCACATTTGTCAAACACTTAAACGGTCTGTATAAGCCCACAAGTGGCGAAGTGGATTACAGAGGTGAGTCCATTTTAGGCAAATCCGTGGCACAGATTTCCAAGAACATTATTCTGGTATTCCAGCATCCCGAGCACATGCTGTTCGAGGAAACGGTGGAGAAGGAGCTGACTTTCTGTGCCCGTATGCAGGGTGTGGATTTTACCGAAGAAAACATCATGGAAATCCTGACCCGTTATCACTTAGAGAAAGAAAAAGAAAACTTCCCCTTAAACCTGTCCATGGGACAGAAGCACATGCTGACCATTCTGTCCGTGCTTCTTTCCAGTGCGGATGTCATCCTTCTGGATGAACCCACCCTCGGTATGGACGGCTTCTTAATCGGGGATCTGGAAAAAATGGTTTTGGAATTGAAGAAAGCAGGCAAGACCATTATCATGATAAGCCACGAGATTCCATTTGTATTCCGTCTGGCTGATTACACAGTTATCTTAAACCACGGTGAAAAGGTATTTGAAGGAACAAAGGAAGAGTTAGTAGAGCGCGAGGATATCTTTGATAAGATTAACATTGAATTCCCGCCGGTTGTCCGTCTTTCCAAGGAATTGGGACTGGATGAAATTGTATTCGATGTAGACGATTTTATCGCAAAAGTAACGGAATCATAGGCGACGAAGGAGAAAAGGTATGGATTACTTAAAATATGTAGATGGAAATTCACTGCTTCACAAACTGGACCCGCGTACAAAGTTCATGTTCTTTATCGTGATGGCGGTGCTGACCAGTATCGTGAAGTCCGGTGTGGCTTTGCTGTTCTTGTTGGTATTTTTCTTGGTAATGTGGAATGTGTGCGGTATTCAGAAGTACATATTTGTTCTGGTGAAAAAGCTGAAGGTGCTGCTTTTGTTTATTTTCCTGTTGTGGTTTGTGCTGGGGCTGTTTGAACAGCCTGCCGTGGAAGGAGGTCCTGTTTTCTTCCAGACATTTATCGGCAACGGCGGTATGCAGATCTGCTTCGACTGGTACGATTTTTACAAGGGTTTTGTGTATTCCCTGCGAATTTTCTTAATGATTGCATCCTTCTATACGGTACTTCTCACTACCAACTTCAGTGAGATTATTTTAGGATTGCAGAAGTGGAAAATTTCTTATGCACTGGCATTCGGTATCGGTCTGGTATTCCAGATTATCCCCATGATTATCACCGAGTTAAACGCCATCATGGAGGCGCAGAGCTCCCGAGGTCTGGAAATCGAAAAGTGCAGCTGGGTGACCAAGATTAAGAACTACGTTACGTTCTCATTCCCGCTTTTGTTCCGTGTTATCAGCAAGGGTCAGGCAATTTCCTTAGCGATGCATTATTACCAGCTTAACTTCTCGGTACACAGAACGGCATACAAAAACATTAAGGCAAGCAAGTACGATGTTTACTTTATCCTTGCCAATGCGGTTGCCATTGCGGCTACCATTGTACTGCATATTTTCTTCTACATCCCGGTATAAGGTATCTTGCGGGTTCCCCGGAGCGCGTACGGGGAGTCTGTAAATATAAACAACAAACATTTTTCTAAGACAAAGGAGAAACAAAAAAATGAAGAAAAAATTATCTTTCGTCAACATCGTCTTCTTCGTAGTATTTGGTGTTCTGACCGGTGTTCTCTGGGCTTACCTTTGCCCGATTCCCCTGATTCCCGGCGCAGTTCACTTCCGTACATTCGCCTTCATTCCGGTTGCCATCGGTTATCTGTTTGGACCGGTAACAGGCTTTTTCTCAGGCTACATCGGAACCGTCGTATGGGCTCTGCTTTCCGGTAACTTCATTCCTCTGCATTCCCCTCTGACGGATGGTATCACCGTTGGTCTGTCCGCAGCACTTCCCGCACTGATTCACTTACGTGCAGGCAAGACTGATCTTCTTTCTGTTATCGAAAAAGGAAAAGGCAAATTCATCGGCGTAAGCTTACTGTGGAGCCTTCTGTTTGGTGTTCTGATGATTCTCACCACCAGCATTTCCCTTTCCTACTTCACCGGATTAGGATATGTATACTGCATCCTTTGGATTGGTATTGCTGACGTTGTTCCCATTGCACTGACACCGTTCGTGGTTCTGCTTCTTGCAAAGAGAATGAAAAATATCCGAAACATCGTACCCTACGTGTAGGGAGTATGTTTCCTTACTTACGCGCCTAAGAAAACAAACTGAATAAAGACAGGGCTGCTGCTTATCCTTCCGGAAAGCAACAGCCCTTTTTTTATGCCGTTTTTGGCTTGTATGCAAATGAAAAGCAGAATACCTGTTTAAATCTTAAATAATGTAGTCGTTGGCAATCAGGGTCTTCTGCTGGTCGATGATGTCCTGCAGGGTGATGCCGTCCAAGTATTCCGTGATGACCTTATACAGACCTTCCCATACCGGGAGTGTGACACATTCCGCACTGCGTTCACATTCGTTGGGTTCCTGGTCCAGACAGGCAACGGGTGCCAGGCTGCCCTCCGTCAGACGTAAAATCATGCCCACGCTGTATTTGTCCGGGCTTTTGGCAAGCATGTAGCCGCCCTGATAGCCGCGGTTCGTTTTTAAGATATCCGAGCGGTTAAAGATTGCCACAATCTGCTCTAAATATTTCTTGGATATATTCTGCCGCTCTGCGATGTCTTTTAAGGCAATGTACCCCTCGTTCTGATGTTCGGCAAGGTCTAAAAGCATTCTTAATGCATAACGTCCTTTGGTTGAAATTTTCATACATTCCCATTCCTTTCTGTAACTGATATACCTATAATACCATATACTTAGTAGGTTTTCAAGGACGGAAGTGTGGGAAGTGTGAGGAAAATAAAAAAACAGTTGACAAATGACTTTTAAGAGCGTATTGTAAGTGCAACAAATAAATAGTGCTTCAAACCTATGAGAAAGAAGAGTAGGCTTTTGATTACTATCACAGAGAGCAGCCGGTTGGTGGGACGGCAGCATAGGAGCAATCGCTGAATGGGCTTTCGAGGACGGTCCGAACAACAGTAGGCACCGGCGGGATTCGCACCCGTTATCATGGCGACAGATATGATAGTGTCTGGAGGAGAGGATGCAGAAAGCATCGAAATTGAGTGGCACCGCGTTAATGATTATTACCGCCTCAAGTAAGATTTACTTGAGACGGTTTTTTGTTGTAGAAATTACAACGTCCGGATAGGTACCATCCGGATTCCAGCCGGTCTCAAAGCTATCAGAAATTAAAAAGATTTGCAGAAAGGTATGGTAACAGTATGAAGAAGAAAATTTTAGCAGCAGTTTTAGCAACCACAATGATTTTAGGACTGGCAGCATGCGGCAGTAATGCGGCAGACAGCACAAACGGCAGTGCGGCAGGTACGGACAACACCACCACCGCTGACACAGAAAGCACACCGGATGCCGGTGATGCAACCGTAACCGATACGGACGGAAAGACCTACACCATCGGTATTTCCCAGTTTGCAGAGCACGGCTCCTTAGACAACTGCCGTGAAGGCTTCTTAGCAGGTCTTGCAGAGGAAGGCATTGTAGAAGGAGAAAACCTTACCGTATTATTTGACAATGCACAGGCAGACACCGGTACCGCAAGCACCATTTCCGACAACTATGTTTCCAAGAAAGTGGATTTAATCTGTGCCATTGCAACACCCAGTGCCATGAGCGCTTATAACTCCGCATTAAATACCGATATTCCCGTTATTTACACCGCAGTATCCGATCCTGTCGGCGCAGGTCTTGCAACCGAAGACGGCATGCCGGCCGGCAACATCACCGGTACCTGCGATGCACTGGCAGTAGACGCCCAGTTACAGATGATCCGTGAAATTATGCCGGATGCCAAGAAGGTCGGCATCATTTACACCACCAGCGAAGCAAACTCCGTAAGCACCGTTGCAGAGTACAAGGAAGTAGCCGCAAATTACGGATTTGAAATCGTAGATGTCGGCATCAACACCATCGCCGATGTTGACCTGGCGGCAGCAGATCTGGTAACCAAGGTAGACTGCATCACAAACCTGACAGACAACACCGTAGTATCCGCCCTGCAGACCGTTATTGCCAAGGCAAATGACGCAGGCATCCCGGTATTCGGTTCCGAAGTTGAACAGGTAAAGGCAGGCTGTGTCGCTTCCATGGGTCTGGAATACATTGAACTCGGCAAGCAGACCGGTAAGATGGCAGCCAAGGTATTAAAGGGCGAAGCAAACGCATCCGATCTTAAGTTTGAAACCATTACCGAGCCCAGCTTATATGTAAACACCGCAGCCGCAGCAAAAATCAACCTGACATTATCCGATGATTTTGTAGCAGGCGCTTATCAGAAATTTGATGAAATTACCGTAGAGTAAACAGGAGGATATGACGTGTCACTGATACTTAGTGTTTTGGAACAGGGTATGATATATGCCATCATGGCATTGGGAATTTACATCACCTACAAAATTCTGGATTTCCCGGATTTGACGGTGGACGGAAGCTTTCCCATGGGAGCCGCACTGACCTGCGTGCTGATTGCAAAGGGAGTAAACCCGCTCCTCACACTGCCGGTTTCGTTTCTGGCAGGTGTGGCGGTAGGCGTTCTCACCGGCATTATCCATGTGAAGCTGAAGGTAAGGGATTTACTTTCCGGTATCATCATGATGACAGCCCTCTATACCGTAAACTTAAGAATTGCGGGACGCGCCAATTTCCCCATTTACAATTACCAGACGATTTTTGACAATGACTTTGTAAATAAAATTTTCCCGGCAGCCTTAAAACCGTACCGCACCGTAATCGTGGTACTGGTCATTACCCTGATTACCAAATATCTTCTGGATGCGTACATGCGCACCAAATCCGGCTTCTTACTCCGTGCCGTTGGGGATAATGATACCATTGTTACCTCCCTCGGTGTGGATAAGGGCAAGGTAAAGATTATCGGTCTTGCCATTGCCAACGGACTTGTTACCCTGAGCGGCTGTGTTTACGCCCAGCAGCAGCGTTTCTTCGATGTGTCCATGGGTACCGGTACGATGGTAATCGGTCTTGCGAGCGTTATCATCGGCACCAGCCTCTTAAAGAAAGTTACTTTTGTGCGTGTTACTTCCAGCGTAGTAATCGGTTCCGTTATTTATAAGGCGTGCGTGGCGCTGGCGCTCCGCATGGGACTTCCTTCCACGGATCTGAAGATGATTACCGCAGTTCTGTTCCTGATTATTTTAGTTGTCAGCATGGACAGAAACAAGACGGCAAAGATTAAAGGAGGGAGCGCAAAATGATTGAATTAAAGAACATTCACAAGTACTATAATCCCGGCTCCGTCAATGAACTTTGCCTGTTTCAGGATTTTTCCCTGACCATCAACGATGGGGATTTCGTAGCGGTGGTAGGAAGCAACGGCTCCGGCAAAACTTCCATGTTAAATATTATCTGCGGCAGCATTCCGATTGATTCCGGCGACATTGTGGTAAACGGACATTCCATCGTAGGCAAAAAGGATTACCTCCGCCACCGTAAAATCGGCCGTGTTTACCAGGACCCTTCCAAGGGTACCTGCCCTTCCATGACCATTTTAGAAAACCTGTCCATTGCGGACAACAAGGGTAAGCCCTTCAATTTAAGGACGGGTGTCAACAAAGCCAAAATCGGCGAGTACAAGGAATTGCTTTCTACCTTAAATCTGGGACTGGAAGATAAGCTTCACACGCAGGTAGGGTCCCTTTCCGGCGGGCAGCGTCAGGCGCTGGCGCTTCTGATGTCCACCATGACACCCATTGAGTTTTTAATTTTAGATGAACATACGGCAGCGCTTGATCCCAAGACCGCAGACCGCATCATGGAGCTCACAGAGCAGATTGTCCGGGAAAAGAAAGTGACTACCATCATGGTAACCCACAACCTGCGTTATGCCGTGGAATACGGCAACCGCCTTATCATGATGCACCAGGGCGAAGCCATCATCGACAAAGCCGGTGCGGAAAAGGCAGCCATCACCACCGAGGACATCATGAGCACCTTCAACAAAATCAGCGTGGAGTGCGGAAACTAAAATATTATCAATAAGAAAATTTCACAGAGCATAAAGATTGTATTTGAAACAGAGACCGTAAACGGCAATGCCATGAAGAAAGGATATTGCTGCCTGCGGTCTTTTTTTAATAAGGAAAAGGGATAGCAAAAATAAACACAATATGATATTATTTTAATAAGAATAACCTTGTTAAAAAGGGAGATTTTTATGAAGATAGGAATATGTGACGATGATAGGACGGATATTTTAATAACTCAAAAAGAATTGCAGAACATCGCGCCTAAATTATGCACGGCCCCGGAAATTTATGAATTTTCGGATGGAAGCACTATGACGGAAGATATTTTGAAAACAGGGATAGATGTAGTACTTCTTGATATTGATATGCCGGATGTAAACGGATTATCCGTCGCAAATGCTCTGATGCAGCAATCCCATTTTCTCACCATTATTTTTCTTACGAATCGCGCAGAATTGGTATTTCAGAGTCTGAAGTACCGGCCGCTCCGCTTTGTACGAAAGAGTCATATCAGGGAGGAATTGGAAGAAGCAATTCTGACTGCGGAAAAGAAGATTGCCTCAGAAATGCATGTGTTTTCTTTTACTAAAAATAATGTGGCATGCACATATCCGGTAAGAGAAATCATTTATGTGGAAAGTAAAGGACATTATATGGAAATACATATCGGAAATGAGATAAAAAGGGAACGGGGGAAAATGACAGAATATGAGGGAAAATTAAAAGATTACGGTTTTTTAAGGATTCATGTGGGCTATCTTGTTAACGTGCGGTATATTGCCATGATAAACTCTCAGGGAGTTCTTTTGGATAATGGAGAAAAATTGCCAATCAGCAGACAAAACAGGGAAACAATACAAAAAGAATACATAAGAGGATTGGAGAAATTTGTGCATGGATGTCGTATATAAAATGTCAGAATGGGGGGCAAGCCTGTTTGATGCGGCTGCCGTAATTGCATTTCTGACAATAGTGTTGAAAAGAAACGACCGTATAAAGAACATAACTGTGTATAGCATGATAATGCTTGCTTTTGTGGCAGGACTTGGCTTTTTACAGGATATATCAGAAAATGCCGGCATAACGCTGTTGTGTATATTTACCGGCAGTTTTGTATTTTCTCTTTTTTTCTTACAAGGAAGCTGGAAAAGTAAATTTCTGTATAATCTGATTTTTTATGTGATACAGATGACATCCAATATGCTTATCGTTTATGGGATTACCACGGTATTAAAGGTAGAGTTGGAAAAATTGACCGAAATGGGAAGTGCGATAAGAATATTAACTTTGGTTCTTCATAAATTGCTGTTTCTGATGATGCTCATGGTGATAATCCTGTTATGCCGCCGAAAAAAGGCAGTGTGGCAGGAATGGCTTATAGGAGGTCTGTTATATGGGGGAGCATTGCTGACCGGTTGTGTAGTTGTAAATATTACCAAAACCAGAAGACTGACAGAAAAAGAGGAAACAGAGCTTATTTTTGTGGCATTTGGACTACTTGCTATCTGTGTGGCAGTATCTTTGTGCCTGTACTACCTGAACAGGCAGCAGCAATATAAGTTGGAAAATGAAATTCTTATTATGAAGCTGCAGGAGGAGAAAAATACACTGAATAAATTGGATGAAGTATACGAGAATAATCGGATTTTACGGCATGATTTGAAACATTACCTGACGGTTGTCCGGGGGATGCTTTATACATCGGGAGTAGAAGAAACGACAAAGTATCTGGAGGAACTGTTGCAAAGTAAATTTGAAAGAGACCTATATTATTATACAGACAGTACGGTAGTGAATGCCGTCCTCAATGATAAAGTGTCCCTATGCAAAAAAAATAATATTTCATGTAACATAGAAATTTGTGGACAAATCGGAGAGGAAAGGCAGACAGATATAGGTATTATTTTATCGAATCTTTTAGACAATGCCATAGAGGCTGAATTAAAGGAGAAGGAAAGGTACATATCCGTGGAAATCACAAGACAAAAAAGGAATCTGTTTATAAAAGTAGAAAATTCAGTCAGTGAACCGGTTTTTCACAATAACCCTTCTTTGAGAACGATAAAAAAGGATACCAATAATCATGGCATAGGGATAAAAAGTGTAAGAAAATTAGTACAGGGAATGGATGGCTTCTGCTTGTGGGAAGAGTACGAAAATCGGTTTTCGGTAACGGTAATGCTGCCGGAACATGCCAATCGTGCCTGACAGAATACAAACCGTGCCAGCTATATGGAAAATATGACAAAATCAGCTAAAATTGTGGATAAGGAAGTGATTCAGTGAGTAAAAAAATATCCTATATGATAGCTGATTTTTTAGTTCAAAAAAATGTGGTGCAAAAGGAGAAAATAGAAATATATCAATATGGGTATGAAGCATTATTTTTCTGCATAGAAGAGACGGCTATGCTTATTGCTATAGGTTTTTTTCTGCATTCATGGATACAAACATTAGTTTTTATTATAGTGTTTGTAAGCCTGCGTCAATATACGGGCGGTTACCATGCAAAAAGCAGGGTGGGATGTAAAATGGTAACCGGACTCAATTTTGCATTAAATATTCTATGCGTAAAAATAATTAGCCAGCTATCTGGTATAAAAAATATTTTTTTTGGTATCATGATAATTTTATATGTAACAATATGTGTTAAATTCATATTGGCAAGGGTAACGTATGATAATTGTTTACCAAAAAACAGGGAGAAGGAATGTAGAAAATTAGCCATACTTTCTATTGTTTATTTAATAATTGCGGTGCTTATTTCGCAGAGGAATCCCAAAATAGCATGGAGCATTGTGGTGACTATGGCAGAGGTAGCACTGTTAATTGTAATAAAGCCAAAAAAGGAGGGAGAATGATGAAACAAATGGATAAAATAATCGCCCTGATAGGGGAAAAGGTGGCTGTAAAGGCCGCAAAAGCCGTGTCTTGGCCTTATTGTTATCAGCCAAAGACACCAAATGTCTTAAAAGAAAAACAGGGCAAAAGAAATTAAGTAATGTTGTATAGTAGCAGTACTCGCTTCATAAAATAAAATGAATAGGACAATTTTGGTGATAACAGGAGACGAGTATGGCTACTATACGTGAAACAAAGAATTTGCTTGAAAAGAACAGGTGAATCAAGGTATAACACTGAAAAGGAGAAATTTAATGAAAACGAATAGAATTTTCTTGTTATTAATGGGTATAGTGTTGTGGGTAATTGGCGGTATAAAAGTAAATGCAAACGAGACAATGGATACATTAAATGATTATGAAAAGATTATAGAACAATATAGCGATTGCGTTAATGAAAGAGATATTTATAATTATATTGACCTATTTACCAAAGACAATCGCAAAAATATGCAAAATCATGTAAAGATAAATGGGGAAAAAGATTTTTTCCAAAATAAAATACATATTATTCAGGTGAAAAAATTAGACAATGAGGTAGGGTATCTTGCAAGTGCAGTTAGTATGGAAGAATTGAACACTTTTAGGGATATCCAAGTAATATATGTTCAGCAAGAAACTACAAATGGTAGTTATAATATTAATGAATACGTTTGTTTTATATTAGCCAATGAAGATGGACGGTTAAAAATAGAAAGAATTTCCACACCTGATTTGGATTTAATATTTGAATATAATGTTCAATTTAATGAAAATGATGAAAAAGTGGCACAAATGATTCAGGAAAGAAGATTACATATTCAGTGTAACCAACCCATTAATTTGTTGTCAAGTACAGTTACTCCTTATGCATCATTAACTGCACCAAGTAAAATTAGTGTATATTTTACAAAGAGCGGAAATGTTAATTATCATGGGGCTACTAAAAAGTCGATTGATTTTAACACATATTTAAGGAACACAGTACCTAAAGAATGGACAGTTTCATACTATGCTAATTATCCAGCGTACCTTCAAGCAGGAGTTATGGCCAGCAAAATGTATGCATGGTATAATACTGTAAATTCTAAAAGAAATTATGCACCATATTATGCTGATGTTTTAGATGATTCTAATGACCAAAATTATTGGTATTGTGCTGCAGACGAATTGAAAGCGCAAGGCGCACAATATCTGACATATCTTGACAATGCATTAAATTATGCCAAGAATTTGGCAATTGTTACGGAAAAAACAGAAAAAATATTTGAAACTCAATATAGAGCTGGAAGTACAACAATACATAATGGTGTTATGAGCCAATCGGGTGCTTTACAATTGGCAAAAAAAGGATACTCTTGTATAAAAATTTTACAGGAGTATTACGGAAGCGCACCACAAATTTCAGGTGAATATATAAAAATCGTGTCACACAATTAAAAGGAGAAGGCGTGAGAAAAGTAAGGTTGTTGAAAAAAATATTTCTTTTTTCATCAGTAATGATTTTATTATTTTTTGTAGTTGGGGTGTGTATAAATCAAAAAGATGTTCATTTTGAGACCTTAGAAGGTGAGAAAGAAGGATACGAAAATGTACAAATAGGTGGTACTAAGGATGATGAGGTAGGGGGAGAACAAATAGAGCATACGCTTAAAGCTATTACAATGGATGAAGTAAAAAAGTTGTCTGCAAAGAAGAATCTCACATTGGATGATTTATATATGTATAATAAGATACAGAGTGGAAAAGGGTATTCTTATTATATGTTTACTTATCAAGGAGAGGATTATACACTGGATATTTATGAATCAGAACAAGGAGAAATAGAAGGTGTACGGTTGGTAAGACAAAATGATTATCTATCTATTGACATTCGGAATGGAAATATAGAGCATCTACTTTCATCAGAGGTTTCTGTTCAGGATTATTTGACATTACAATTGCCTGAGGGTATGAGTATAGGTACATACGATATGTATATGACAGGTTTTGGAGGAAGTAGAATAGATAATGAAGCAACTGTAGCAGAAAAAAATCCTTGTGGGAAAATTCGATTGATGCACGGAGATGTTTTGACATTCACCGATGGACGAATAACCAATATACATTTTTACGATAACTGCTTTTATATAGTATCAATGAATAGCATAGATAATTTGAGTGCTCCCTGCATTTTCATGGAACTTAAGGAAGAGGAGACTACAGAATGGTGGGCGGCCTATTTTGCGAAAGAAGACGTTACAGATATTGGCTATCTGATAGAACTTAGAAAAGACATCTTTACCAAAGAGGAGGCAAAAAGAGTGATAGAAAGTGTACAGTTTTGTGAACGTGCATTCGGAAACTTATGAAGTATATATAAGCCGGTACATATAATATTCATCATACTAAAACAGAAAGGTGTTGCTCTTATGAAAAAAACAGGGATATGGTTACTGACACTGGTATTAGCATTTTGTGCAATGGGATGCGGACAGACAGTCGGAAAACAGGATGCGGCATCCTATCTGGACGAAGTCGTGCAAAAAGCGGAAAACGGTTATCAGTGGGGCGATAAGGTGGATTTTGGATTGCCCTACTGTTATACGGAATGGTCAGAGGAGAGTACGGAAGACGGTTGGAAGGGAGAGGATAACATAAGTTCCGAGAATGCCTATTCCTTCCGGATAGACAGACTGAGGGCAGACGGAAAAGTTCTTTTGACGGATACAACATTTGACATGAAGGAGTACCTTACCGAAGCGGACAGTGCCACAGCAGATGTGCGAGGGGTGTTTTATGACGGGGAAAACGGTAACATATATATTCCGGTCAGCTCCGTGGATAAGGAATATACCTGGCTGGTAGAAGTTCCGACGGAGAAGGCAGAAGATTATACGGTTACGGAATTTGCCGGGGAAAGCAACTGGTTTGGATATTGCTACCGCCTGGGAGATTTTATTTACTTAAACGGCGGTGCGGGAGATATTCCCATAGCCATCAATCCGGCGACACGGGAACTGCGTACCTGCGCGCTGGAGTACGAAGGGGCAACGGAAATTGCACAGAAATGGATAAAAGAAAACCAACCTTCCTGGGAGAATGCACAGGTTTTCTGGTTTTGGGCGATGGATGAAGCGCCCGATGGCAGCATCATTTATTACGCAACGGTGCAGGAAGATATGGACACGGATACGCTGCTTGAAATTTATCTGGCATATCGGGGAACGGAACAGGTTGCGTATAAGGTGAAGGAAGGAGTATAGAAAAGATACATACTTTTGCCATAGCAAATTGCAGTTAAATCATATGACATATTAGAAGAATGTCAGTGGAAAAGTCTTAAATCATAGCTCGTTGTGAAAAGACTTAAGGCCACTGGCATTTTTATTTTAAAACTATAAAATAAACCTTGCACAGTTTATAAATTTACGATATACTACACCCATAAGCAGATACTTCTTTTTTCTAATTTTCTTTTGCCGTTATTCGCCGGTGTCTAAAAATTCAAGAATTCCTGCTTAGAACCCAATGAACAACAAAAATCTATCTAAGGAGGAAAACGTGATTAGAGAACTGAAGATTGCAGTAAACGCTTCCGGGAAAGAAGCGCAGTACGATGAACATGCCAAGAACATTGCGGGGCAGAAGTTCATCATAGCCAACATTCTGGCAAAATCCGTGGATGCTTTCCGGGGAATGAAGCCGAAGGACATTGTGCCCTATATTGAGGGCGAGCCTTATATCAGCAGAGTACCGGCGGAACCGGGACTGACCAATGCCGTCAGGGAAGAAAACGGACGGAGAGTAACAGGCTTCAACACGGAAAACCAGGAAATCAACGAGGGACTGACCAGATTTGATATTATTTGTTATGTGCGGCTGCCGGAACGTAGTGGAGAAAAGGCATCCGACGGCGAAAAGAAGCCGCTGACCCAGATTATCATCAACGTGGAGATACAGAAAAATCAGCCGAAGAAGTATAAAATCTTAAACCGGTCTATTTTCTATGTATGCAGACAGATTTCCGCCCAGAAGGAAAGGGACTTTGTGGGATCCCATTACGATGATATTAAAAATGTGTATTCCATCTGGATTTGTATGAATATGGAGAAAAACAGTATGTGCCATATTCATCTTATCAAAGAGGACATCATTGATGCACAGCAGTGGAAAGGAAACCTAAATTTACTTAATATCATTATGATTGGCATAGGAGAAGAGGTGCCCGGACGAGAGAACGGTTATGAACTCCACCGGCTTCTGGGTGCTGTATTTTCCAAGAAGCTTACGTTGGAAGAGAAATTAAACATATTACAGGAATACGATGTTCCTGTGGAAGAAGAATTCAGAAAGGATGTGAACGAGATGTGTAACTTAGGCGAAGGAATTTTGGAAGACGGCATTGAGATTGGATTAGAACGCGGCAGAAAAGAAGCATGCACAGAATTGATTAACAATATGCACAAAAACGGCTTTACCGCAGAACAGATAGCGGCAGCTATTGATAAGGATTTGGAAGAGGTGCAGGCTATTCTGGCTTAATTGCTCATAAAGGTAAGACATGCTAATCAGGGGTGCTTTTCAGCAGGTATCTCTGATTTGCTTTTTTATGAGAGAGTGTTGTTAAAAAACTTGAGACAATAGTCGTTTGATGATATAATTTGCATATAATAAATGCGAAATACAAAATGAAAGAGAAAGGGTGTTATTATGATAAATTTGCAGGAAACCATCAGACCGTCAGCAGATTTGCGAAATCATTACAGTGATATTTCCAGACAATGCAGGGAAAACAAAGAGGCAGTAATCATTACCGTGAACGGAAGAGGTGATACCGTTACCCTTTCCTACGAAGAATATAAAAATATGAAAGCACGTATAGAACTGCTGGAGGTGCTGGCAGAAGCAGAGGACGATGTGAAAAACGGTCGTGTTGCTCCGGTTACAGATACATTCGATGATTTGCGGAAGATGCTTAAGGAGGATTAAGCTTGAAATATAATATTGCCCGAACGGATACAGCCGATGCGGGTATTCGGAAAATAGTTTTGTATATTGCCCAAAATTTTGGCAGGGAAACGGCATTAAAGAAGTTAGAGGAAATAGAGAGCGAGATACTGAAATTAGGTTCAGACCCTTATATAGGAACAGAGCCTCGATATCCTGTTTTAAAAAGGCAGGGGTACCGAGTGCTTATTTTGGAAAAGGATTTGGTATTTTACAAGGTTGATGAAATTAACAGACGGATTGTGATATATGCAGTGGTAGACCAAAGACAGGATCATCTGAATATTATTCGGGGACTGTAAGAATAAGGGCCTGTGAAAAAGTAAAGAAAAGGAGCTATTATGAATTTAGAAACAATATTAAGTTCTGCTCTTATAGCAGCAATAGTAACAGGAATTGTCATGTATATCACTTCACAAAAAAATAATCGTTTGCAGTATATAACGGGCGAAAGAAAATTGTGGCGGGATAGAATAAGAAAAATTGCCGTAGATTTGGAGGGAGCTTCTTATAAGAAAACCGTAAATATTTTGACGGAACTGGAAACGAACATTAATGCGTATGGAAATTATTCTACAGTAGAAGATTATTTCTTAGATGGTCATATTTGGAAAGAAATCAAAGAGATAAAGGACAAGAAAATATCGGGGAATGAATTATATATCAGACAACAAAAAATAGTAGAGTATTTAGCTGCATTGTTAAAATATGACTGGGAACGTTCCAAGAAAGAAATACGAGGCGATTACATGCAATGCATAAGTATCTTTATGTATATAATTGCGGGAATAATATATGAATATTTAATTTTGATGGAAAATCCTGGTTTAAATATTAAAACTGTAATAATTGGAACTCTCTGTTGCTACGCAATAATTCTATTTTGAGGAATGTTTATTCCGAATGTGTATAGACGTGTATATAAAATTAAAATACGACAAGAAAAATATGATATATTTAAGAACCCGTTGTTACTCTTTGGGGTAAGTGCACTGGCTTATTTTTTGAGCATTTTCCTTTTGGGGGTAATGCTGGTTGCTTTATCGACGTATTTATGTAAGGAAGGTAATAATAATATTTGTGCAGCAGTATTGTGTGTACTCTGTATTGGCTTAGGAACACAGTTCTATTCGCAACTACAAATATTGGAACAAGCAGCGGACTATAATCTTGCTGTAAAAGCAATAAAAGTAAATTTTTCCCTTGTCCAATATCCTATAGAAGATAAATCGGTATCTCAAACTTCAAATATAGAAGTGGTAATAAAAGAATGCAAGTAGTTATGTAAATCTTGGAGGGAACGCACATGCAGGAAAGAACACAAAAACAGGAAGCCCTGCTTTCCCTGTTGGAACAGAAAGGCTATCCGCAGGACCTCTGTCAGGAAATCCTGCGGTACATGAGCACGGACTATATGGTAGACAGAATGACGGCATATCTGCAGCAAAATGTGCATCCTTCGCCGGAAGAGGCAGTGGATGAAATGCTTGCCATTTTAGAAGACCCCAAGGCAAAGGCGCGGAAAAAAGGTGTCTCCAAAACAAAGACGGATGGCAAAGCTGCAACGAAGCAAAAGAAAACGGAACAGGGAAGTGCAGAAGGATCCTTTAAGATAGGGGAAAATCTTCCCGACCTGTTTATCCGCAGCTTCTCCATCGACTGGGACAAGCTGGAGGACGGCTCCTATGTAAAAGAAATTCCGGCGCTTAACAGCCTGCGGGAGTTTCAGTTCCGGAAACGGATTACTTTTTTCGTGGGAGAAAACGGTTCCGGCAAGTCCACTTTGCTGGAAGCGCTGGCGATTGCCAAGGGACTGAACCCGGAAGGTGGTACAAGAAATTATAATTTCAGCACCTATGACGATTATTCAACGTTAAAGTCGGCGATTACCTTTCAAAGCGGTATGCTGAAACCGAAGTGGAGCTACTTTTTGCGGGCAGAGAGTTTTTACAATGTGGCATCGGAGGCTGCGCGCAACTATAACGATGACGGATGCATGACGGACTTTCATGCACGTTCCCACGGAGAAAGTTTTTTAGAGTTTATTCTGGAAAATGATGAGAAAGGGCTGTATTTTATGGATGAGCCGGAGGCGGCGCTGTCACCGCAGAGGCAGTTGACATTACTGCTGCATCTGGTGAAAATGGCGGAAAAAGGCTCCCAGTTCATCATTGTGACCCATTCCCCGATTTTGCTGGGGACACCGGATGCCGATATTGTTTCCTTTGACGAAGGCGAACTGCACAGGATTTCTTACGAGGAAACGGAAAGCTATCAGGTGACGAAATTATTTCTGGAAAACAGGGAAGTTATGCTGCGGCAGTTATTACAGGAGGAAACAGAGTGCGAAACAGATGCCAAAATCTGATACTGGATTTTACACATGTTTATGAGGATGAAACGGTCCGGGACAGGGAACAGTTTCAGTGGATTGACTGCTCCGATATTGAGGAAAGTCATTTGTACTGCTCCCCATCTGCCTATGAAGAAATCCGAAAGAGGATTGAACCGTTTGGAATTTCCGGAATTCATTTTATAGATTCCGGAAATTATCATTATGTAACCAAAATTATGACGGATTTTCTAAAAGAGCCGTTTGTTTTGGTCTGCTTTGACCACCACACGGATATGCAGAAGCCCATGGTGGAGGGAATGACAAGCTGTGGGGATTGGGCAGGTCAGGTGCTTGGGGAAAACACATATTTGCGGCAGTTGGTTTTAATTGGACCGCCGCAGCGGGATATAGACGGGATAGAAATCGGAAAACCGCAGTCACAAAACATACAAACGGGAGAGAAAGACAAGCTCCTCACCTTTTCGGAAGAAGAATTGCAAAACGGTACGGCAAAGGCGAAGGTGGCGCAGATAAAGGAGGGACTGCCGTTTTACATTTCCATCGATAAAGATGTCCTGAACAGAAGGTTTACGGAGACGAACTGGAATCAGGGGGACATGACCCTGCCCATGCTGGAGCATCTGCTGCAGTTTTTCTTACAGAAAGGAAAGGTATGCGGCGTGGACATCTGTGGGGAATGCCGGATGGATATGCCGCTGCCGGAGTATCTGGAGGCGGAAGAAATCAACGGTGAAACCAATGTGGTGCTCTACAGGTACATCCGAAAAGAATGTATGGGGAGACAGGAAGCAAAATCATTTTGACAAAGCGGACACAGGGAAGTAAACTGAGATAAAAATGGGGAGGGGTATGCAGGTATCACATGAAGAAACGAAAGAAGCTATCCTTAAAGCAGGCATATTACAGAACATTTGCGGGACTGATTGTTCTGCCGCTTCTGATTGTTCTGGCGGTATCTCTGCTTATTTTAGGAAAAAATATAAAGAACAGGCAGTGGAAAACATAGAGAGTGTGCAGAAAACGGTTGCGGCAGGTCTACTGTCCGATGCGGATTTTATGTCCATGCGCCTGTCACAGATTACCAATGTGAACAACAACATGATAATGCAGTATGCGGTGGATCTGGACAACGGCAATGACGCAGATAGCAGTAAAGAATAACAGAATTTCAGAAGGAGAAAGTATATATGAAGCCTGATATCAAATGGTTAGACGATCCGGAAGTGTTCCGGGTCATGCAGTTACCGGCACACAGTGACCACAGAATTTATGCAGATAAAGAAGAAATGCGGACGGGAAGGAGCTCTCTTTACCAGGTTTTAGATGGAATATGGGATTTTCATTATTCCCGGAATGCGGCGGAAAGACCGGTCCGGTTTTATGAAGAGGGCTTTGACGATTCACGTTTTGACAGGATAAAAGTACCGGGGCATATTGAACTGCAGGGTTATGACAAAATTCACTATATTAATACCATGTACCCCTGGGAGGGCAAGATTTACAGACGTCCGGCGTGTGCGCTCGGGGAAGAACGACGCGAAGAAGGAAGCTTCAGTGAGGCAGCCTATAATCCGGTGGGTTCCTACAGACTTCGGTTTGACTTAAAAAAGGAACTTTGCGGAAAACGCGTCTGCATCTGCTTTGAAGGTGTGGAAGAGGCAGTGTATGTCTGGATGAACGGACATTTTATCGGCTATGCCGAGGACAGCTTTACACCGTCCGAGTTTGAACTGACTCCCTTTATCCGGGAAAAGGGGAATCTGTTGGCAGTCGAGGTGCATAAGCGTAGCACGGCGGCTTATCTGGAAGACCAGGATTTCTTCCGCTTTTTCGGTATTTTCCGCAGTGTGGAGCTATATGCCAAACCGGAGCTTCATGTGGAAGACTTATGGATAAAGCCTCATTATGAGGAAAAAAGCGGAAACGGCAGCCTGCAGGCGGAAGTGAAAATTTCGCAGGAAGCCTTCCGGAAAACAACGGGACAGGCAGGAAAAGCCGTGGCAACCTTGCGTGATAAGGAAGGAACAGTGTTGTTTATCCGGGAAAAGAGCATAGAGAATAAAGAAGAACAGACTCTTGTTTTTACGGGTGAGCAGATGCCTGTAAAAGCATGGGACAATGAGAATCCGTATCTGTATTCTCTGGAGGTCTGTCTTTACGATGCTGCCGGAAAAATGACGGAGGCGGTTCCGTATGACGTGGGATTTCGCAGTATACGAATAGAAAACAAAATAATCCGTCTGAACGGAAAGAGATTGTTTATCAAAGGGGTAAACAGGCATGAATGGAGTCCCGAAGGCGGCAGGTGCATTACCATGGAAGATATGGAATGGGATATTGCTTTCCTGAAGCAAAACCACATCAATGCGGTCAGAACCTGCCACTATCCGGACAGGAGAGAATGGTATTCCCTGTGCGACAGGGCCGGGATTTATCTTATGGCGGAAAACAATCTGGAAAGCCATGGTTCCTGGCAGAAATGTGGTGCAGTGGAGCCTTCCTGGAATGTACCCGGAGCGGTACCGGAGTGGAAGGAAGCCGTGACAGACCGGGCGCGTACCAATTTTGAGTGCTATAAAAACCATGCATCCGTTCTGTTCTGGTCCCTGGGTAACGAGTCGTATGCGGAAGAAAATATAGCTGCCATGCAGCGCTTTTATAAGGAAAAGGACCCGGAGAGACCGGTGCACTACGAGGGCGTGATCCACAACCGGAAATGGGAAGATGATATTTCGGATGTAGAGAGCCGGATGTATGCCTATCCGCAGGAAATCCGGGAGTATCTTTCCAACCACCCGAAAAAGCCGTTTTTGCTCTGCGAATATATGCATGATATGGGAAACTCCCTGGGCGGCTTGAAATCCTACATGGAACTGGGAGAAGAATTTGACATGTACCAGGGCGGTTTTATCTGGGACTATATAGACCAGGCATTGTGGGTATGGGATGAAGTGACCGGAAAACGTGTGCTGCGGTACGGCGGTGACTTTGATGACAGACCCAGTGACTATGAATTTTCGGGGAACGGTATTCTGTTTGCGGACAGGACGGAGAAACCGGCAGTGCAGGAAGTGAGGTATTATTATGGCTCTGAATATGGTAGCAGGTGATGTGACAATCGGCATTCAAGGTGAAGACTTTTCCTACTTGTTTTCTACCACGATAGGAGGTATGGAATCCTTATATAAACATGGAAAGGAATGGCTCTACCGAGCTCCGAGGCCAACCTTCTGGAGGGCGACAACCGACAATGACAGAGGAAATGGTTTTTCTTATCAAAGTGCGGCATGGCTTGCGGCAGATCTGTTTTTACGTTGCAGACACATGGAAGCCTCTCTGGACGGGGAACCTATAGAAATTCCCTTGGCACCGGCGAATAACCGCTACGGAGCGGCAATACCGGGCAAAGAATTTGTGATGACATTTGTGTATGAGTCCGCAGCTGTTCCCGGCATGGAAACCAGGGTAACATACTGTGTGACGGAGAACGGAAAAATCGGTGTAAGAGTACGGTACTGCGGCAGTGAAGGACTGCCGGGACTGCCTGTATTCGGCATGCGTTTTATTATGCCCACAGCGGCGGACGGCTATTGCTACGAGGGACTGTCGGGAGAAACTTATCCCGACCGCATGGCGGGCGGCATTCCGGGGGAATATGAAGTAAAGGGACTGCCGGTAACACCGTATCTGGTGCCGCAGGACTGCGGTGTGCACATGAATACGCGAAAGCTGGGTGTGCACAGAACTATGGTTTTAGATAACACAAAAGGAAGCAGAGAGAAGTCAACCCTGCATTTTACCGCAGAAGAAGGACAATCATTTGCTTTTTCCTGCCTGCCCTACACGGCGGAGGAACTGGAGAACGCCACCCATCAGGAAGAACTGCCGCCGGTCCACAGAACGGTGGTTTCCATACTGGGAGCGGTAAGAGGCGTAGGCGGCATTAACAGCTGGGGAGCGGATGTGGAAGAGGATTACCACATTCCGGCGGATAAAGAAATAGCATATGGATTTACCATAGAGTAGGAGCTGCGCCATGAATACCGGCGAAGGAAGAACCCCGGCGTGCGGGAGATCCGTCCACCCTGATTGCTTCCAGCGAAAAAGCAAAGGAAACCCTGGGGTGGAAGCCAAAATACGATGACCTGGAAACCATTATTTCCACGGCATGGAACTGGCACAAAAACCACCCGGACGGTTACGGAATTAATGGGGGCTGACTTTTGGTATAAAACGAAAATCCTTAAATTTTTATGAAATTAGAGTAAGGGCTATTGAAAAAAAAGACGATATCACGTACACTATTTCGTAAAGAGAAAACAAGGAGGAGTCAGTTATGACAAAAGCAGAAGTTTTAAAGAAAGAAATCTTAAGACAGTATAGAAGTGTTAGACAGTTCGCTATAGAAATGAATATCCCGTACAGCACCCTCGTTACCGCGCTGGACAGAGGAATTGACGGCATGGCTTACGGCACCGTAATCAAAATGTGCGATAAGCTCCGTTTAAATCCGGTAGACTTCAGCTCATTAGAGAGGGATGCTTCCTTAGGCGCCGTTCTTTTGGAGAACCGTGTTATGCAGTACTATGTAAAGTTAAACCAGGAAGGCAGAGACAAGATCTTAGGTCTTATGGACGATTTTATCCAGATTGACAAGTACAAAGCAAAATCCAAAAACAAATAAGCCGGTATGAGGCTTTAACGGGGAAAAAGATGAAGTATGATTATCTGATTGCAGGGGCGGGGCTCTTTGGCGCGGTGTTTGCCGGGGAGGCTGCTCTGCATGGCAAAAAATGTCTGGTGATTGACAAGAGAAACCATATTGCCGGCAATATTTACACGGAAGAAATTAAGGGCATCCGTGTACATAAGTACGGTGCCCATATTTTTCATACGTCAGACAAAAAAATCTGGGACTATGTAAACCGGTTTGCAGAGTTCAACCACTATATCAATTCGCCGGTGGCTGTTTACAAGGATGAGTTGTACAACCTTCCTTTTAATATGAACACCTTCAGCAAGATGTGGAATATCAAGACTCCTGCGGAAGCAAAGCAGAAGATTGCGGAGCAGATTGCGGATTTAGCCATTGAAAATCCGTCCAACTTAGAGGAACAGGCATTGTCCTTAGTGGGCAGGGACGTCTATGAAAAGCTGATTAAAGGATACACGGAAAAGCAGTGGGGCAGGGATTGCAAGGATTTACCCGCCTTTATCATCAAGAGACTTCCGCTCCGCTTTGTGTATGACAACAACTATTTCAACGACCCTTATCAGGGTATTCCCAAGGGCGGCTATACCGCCATTGTGGAAAAGATGCTGGAAGGCATTCCGGTACGCCTTGGTATTTCTTATGAAGATTTCAAAAAGGAAAACGAAGCAAAGGGTGAGCAGGCGGACAGCTTTGACAAGGTACTTTATACCGGTATGATTGATGAGTATTTCCATTACTGCTTCGGGGAGCTGCAGTACCGCACGGTGCATTTTGAAGAGGAGATCATCGAAGGCTGCGACAACTACCAGGGCAATGCGGTGGTCAATTATACGGACAGGGAGGTTCCTTACACCCGTATTATTGAGCATAAGCATTTTGAGTTTGGCAAACAGCCGGACACGGTTATTTCAAGGGAATATTCCGATAGCTGGAAAAAAGGCGACGAGCCGTATTATCCGGTCAACGATGAACGGAACAACGCACTCTATGAAAAATACAGGGAGCTGGCGGCAAAGGAAAAGAATGTGCTCTTCGGAGGAAGACTCGGACAGTACCGCTATTACGATATGGATAAGGTAATAGCGGCAGCCCTTGCCATGGCGGAAGAAGAATTTAACAGTAACTGTTAAAAATCATGCCGCTGTAAGCACTTGTCATATAAGGATTGATAAAATTGTGTCCCGGGTTTTTGTAAGCCACGATGGTACGGTCCACGTACTCCATCGGGTTTATGGAAACCTGGGTTGTTTTTTTGAGTAAAGATTCGGCAAAGCCGGACAGTGTCTGATAGGAAGAGACATCCTCTCCGGCGTCTTCGGCTTCTTCGGAAGCAATCGCTTCTTTCAGACGATCCTCATCAATGGACATGGTTTTGTCCGACTGGGCGGAAATGCCGATTTTCTGCAGGGAGTCCTGATAACGCAGCGCAATGGCGCCCATTTCCCGGACCAGACGGTTGGTACCGCCGAAACGCTCGGTATAATTGCCGGCGGCGCTGATAAAGGTATTATAGCTGCCAATCAGGGAATTGATATTGTCGGTGATGGAGTCCACATCGGTCTTTAAGCCGACGGTTACGGTTTCGTCGGAAGCAGTAAGTCCTTTTAATTCCACATCGAACATTTTACCGATGGTAAAGCTGTTGGATGCGGTGGTGCGCTCCTCACCGTTTAATAAGAAGGAAGCGTTCGATGCCTGACGGGTAGTGTATTGCAGACCGAAATAGGAAACGGCTCCGCTTAAGGCGTTTGAATTGCCTTCACTTACCCGGAACAGTTCATCCCTTCCTTCGGGAAGACCGGTCTGCGCGGAAGAAAGAATTAAGGCACTGCGGGCTTCTCCCTCATCCAGACGGGCGCGCACGCCGATATTGGTATGGTTAATCAGTCTTGCCAGACGCTTCTGGACATCCTTGTTGCTTTCATTTTCACTGATGCTGAACTGGAATTCATAGTTCATGCCGCCGGTACTGATTTCAAAGGCATAGGTGCCGGCAGACAGGGAAACAGGTTCGTTCGGCAGATAGGAGCCTCTGTTTTCCTGGGAAGCGGCAAGGCTTTTTACCTGCAGATTTAAGGTGGGCGCGGAAGCACTGTCGGCAGCATCGCCGATAAAGGCAACATCCACCGCATCGGGATTGGAAGAATAGGCGGTGTTCTTTTTTAAAGTACGTTCCGGTTCCAGTCCGCCCATGGAAGCGATGGTATTATAAAGAAGCCGTGCGTTCTCTTTGATGTTCACGGCATACTCCTGGGTTTCCTTCTGCGTGACGTCAAGGTACCAGGGGGATTCTTTGTTTATTTTTAAAATGGATTTGTAAACGCTTTCCAGCTCGCTTTTCTTGTGTGTGTCAAAGCGGGTGATGTTTTTCGGCGCGTAGGCCGTCAGATAGTGATTGTAGACGGTATTGGAAATCATGTTACCCAAAGAAAACCCTCCTTTCTTCCTTGAAATAAGCATATGCCGCGTGAAAATCCTTTTTCACGGTAGCGGTATCAACATGCATAAGGGTAAAAACCTACTTTTCTGTCTACATTTTAGCATCCGGAATAGCCATGTGCAAGAGCTTAAAAGCGTTTTTTTTACAAATTTGCATAAAATCCTGTGAAAAATGTTTATTTCTAAAAGAAATGATTGACGTTAAGGCACCTTGTGTGATATAGTATCAAAGCGAGATGAGATTTAGGTCTTTTTTTTATGCATATTTTTATTAAGTAAATAAACGCGTGGAGGTGGAAAAATGCGTACAAAAATTACATTAGCATGTACAGAATGCAAGCAGCGTAATTACAATACTACGAAGGATAAGAAGACTCATCCTGACAGAATGGAAACCAAGAAGTACTGCAGATTCTGCAAGACTCATACAATGCACAAAGAAACCAAATAATATATTTGGAAGAAGGAGAGGAAAATGGCAGATTCAGCAAAGACCAAGACCAAGAAGCCGGGCTTCTTCAAAAACGTGTCTATTGAGTTCAAGAAAATCATATGGCCTGATAAGAATACCATGTTCAAACAGTCCATCGCTGTTGTGGCAATTTCTATTGTATTAGGTATTATTATTGCTGCCATTGATGCACTGGCTAAGTATGGTGTGAATTTCCTTACATCTTTGTAGGAAGAAACTGGCACCTGTCACTTTGGCAGGTTAGAGTATGAGAAAGGCATGGTTATTGTATGGCAGAGGCAAATTGGTATGTAGCACATACTTACTCCGGATACGAAAACAAAGTCAAAGCCAATATTGAAAAGACAATCGAGAACAATAAGCAGCTTGCTGAACAGATTTTGGAAGTCAGAGTACCGATGCAGGATGTTGTAGAGGTAAAGAACGGCGCCAAGAAAACCGTCCAGAAGAAGATGTTTCCCGGATATGTTCTGATTAATATGGTGATGAACGATGATACCTGGTATGTTGTCCGCAACACCAGAGGCGTAACCGGCTTCGTGGGACCGGGAAGCAAGCCCGTGCCTCTTACAGAAGCAGAAATGAAGCCCCTGGGTATCAAGACGGAAAATGTTTCCATTGACTTTGGCGAAGGCGACAGCATCGCAGTTGTAGCCGGTGTCTGGAAAGATACCGTGGGTATTGTGCAGAAGCTTGACTATGGTAAGCAGACCGCTACCATCAATGTAGAGATGTTCGGCAGGGAAACACCTGTTGAAATCAGCTTTGCAGAAGTCAGAAAGCTCTAAGTAACTTTTGGTATTCTCCGGTGGAAGCGGCATGGCTGCGGACGTCGGATAATATAGGCAACACGAGGTATGCGAAAGCATACGGTGGGAGCTTTGAGAAATCAGAGCGCCAGATTACCACATTATAGGAGGTGCCATTATGGCAAAGAAAGTAACAGGATATATCAAATTACAGATTCCTGCCGGCAAAGCAACACCGGCTCCGCCCGTTGGTCCCGCACTTGGACAGCACGGCGTAAACATCGTTGAATTTACAAAACAGTTCAACGCAAGAACAGCAGATAAGGGTGACTTAATCATTCCTGTTGTTATTACCGTATATGCAGACAGAAGCTTCAGCTTCATCACCAAGACTCCGCCTGCTGCAGTACTGTTAAAGAAAGCTTGCAATATCAAATCCGGTTCAGGAGCTCCCAACAAGACCAAGGTAGCTACCATCTCCAAGGCTAAGCTTCAGGAAATCGCTGAATTAAAGATGCCGGACCTTAATGCTGCAAGCGTAGAAGCTGCCATGAGCATGATTGCCGGTACAGCAAGAAGTATGGGTATTGTAGTAGAAGACTAATAGGAAACAGACTGGGAGACTTAAATGTCGTTAGAACCATAGGAGGATTTTAGAATGAAGCATGGAAAGAAATACAGCGATGCTGCGAAACTGGTAGATCGCGCAACTTTTTATGAAACCACTGATGCAATTGCACTGGTTAAGAAAACAGCAACCGCAAAATTTGATGAGACCGTAGAAGCTCACATCAGAACAGGCTGTGACGGACGTCATGCTGAACAGCAGATCCGTGGCGCAGTAGTTCTTCCCAACGGAACCGGTAAGACCGTTAAGGTTCTGGTTTTCGCTAAGGGCGACAAGGTAGCAGAAGCAGAAGCTGCCGGAGCAGATTACGTAGGCGGAGACGAACTCATCCCGAAGATTCAGAATGATGGATGGCTTGATTTCGACGTAGTTGTAGCAACCCCCGACATGATGGGCGTTGTAGGTCGTCTGGGTAAAGTTTTAGGTCCTAAAGGCTTAATGCCCAACCCTAAGGCTGGTACCGTTACCATGGATGTAACCAAGGCAGTAAACGATATCAAAGCCGGTAAGATCGAATACAGACTGGACAAGGCAAACATTATCCACGTTCCCGTAGGTAAAGCTTCCTTCACCGAAGAACAGCTTTCCGAAAACTTCAACGCACTGATGGATGCTATCGTAAAGGCTAAGCCCGCAACCTTAAAGGGTCAGTACTTAAAGAGTGTAACTCTTACCACAACCATGGGACCCGGCGTTAAGGTAAGCGTAGCTAAGTTCTAATACTAAATAAAAGCTGCATAAAAAAGTTTAAGTAAGGGGTTGACATATGTCAGCCCCTTATGTTAATATATCAGAGGTTGTAAAACCGTGCCGAAGACAGTAGGTGCCGCAAGGCGTAAAGAATTATCACCTACCGAGGAAAGAGTTGACGTTAAGACTTTTTGCCTTCCTGTCTTCAGGGAGGCTTTTCTTATATAACTCCTTTCGGCAGGAACATTCCGGAAGTTTTCCGGGATATATTCCACATATTCTATAAGGAGGTAAATGAAATGGCAAAGGTTGAATTAAAACAGCCCGTTGTACAGGAGATTTCCGAACGTATTCAGGGTGCACAGTCTATCGTGCTCGTTGACCACAGAGGACTTACTGTAGAACAGGACACTCAGCTTCGTCGTGAATTACGTGAAGCAGGTGTCAGCTACAAGGTTTACAAGAACACCATGATGAACTTTGCATTCAAGGGTACCGAATTCGAAGGACTTTCCCAGTATCTCGAAGGACCCAGCGCAATGGCAGTTTCCACTACAGATGCAACTGCTCCCGCAAGAATTCTTGCAAAGTTTGCTAAGACCGCTGACAAGCTTGAAATCAAGGCTGGTGTTGTTGAAGGAACCGTATATGATGCAGCCGGTATCGCAGTTATTGCAAACATTCCTTCCAGAGAAGAACTTATTTCCAAGTTACTCGGAAGTCTGCAGTCCCCGATTATCAACTTCGCTCGCGTCATGAATCAGTTGGCAGAAAAAGGTGGCGCAGCAGCATGTGCAGCACCTGCCGCTGAAGAAGCTCCCGCAGAAGCTTAATCGAAACTAAAAACTATTAAATTAATTTCAGGAGGAAATGAAAATGGCTAAATTAACAGCTCAGGAACTCATTGACGCTATCAAAGAGTTATCCGTATTAGAATTAAATGACTTAGTAAAAGCATGTGAAGAAGAATTCGGCGTATCTGCAGCAGCAGGCGTTGTAGTTGCAGCAGCAGGTGCTGGCGCAGCCGCAGAAGAAGAAAAGACTGAGTTCAACGTAGAACTTACCGAAGTAGGTTCCGAAAAGGTTAAGGTTATCAAGGTTGTTCGTGAAATTACCGGCCTTGGTCTGAAGGAAGCTAAGGACCTTGTTGATGGCGCTCCTAAGATGCTCAAAGAAGGCGCAAGCAAGGAAGAAGCTGAAGAAATCAAGAAGAAAGTTGAAGAAGTTGGCGCTAAGGTTACTCTTAAGTAATTTCTTCTCTCATAGTTACAAAAAGCCGCGTGGCATCATGCTTGCATTTTGCCATGTGGCTTTTCTTCATTCATTATTTTCTTAATTTTTCTAAAAATTCTAAAAAATTCCTTGACTAAAATTGAATATTATTGTATGATGGACAATGCACTATTGTGGTGTGCTATGTCTATTTTGTGTACGCTAAATAAATGACAAAATAGGTCAATATCATATAAGAACGGGGTGAAAGGTCAATGGAAAAAAACAGAATACGTCCTATTGCCAAAGGCAAATATACACGTATGAGTTATGCACGACAAAAAGAGGTTTTGGAGATGCCAAACCTGATTGAAGTCCAGAAGGATTCCTACCAGTGGTTTTTGGACGAAGGCCTGAAAGAAGTCTTCGACGATATTTCTCCTATCGCAGATTACAGCGGCTCTTTAAGTCTGGAATTCGTAGACTTCGAATTGTGCGAAGACGATGTGAAATATTCTATTGAAGAATGTAAGGAGAGAGATGCCACCTATGCGGCACCGCTCAAAGTAAAGGTACGTCTTTACAATAAGGAAAAAGAAGAAATCAGCGAGCATGAAATCTTCATGGGTGACCTTCCTATTATGACGGCAACAGGTACCTTTGTGATCAACGGTGCAGAACGTGTTATTGTCAGCCAGTTAGTACGTTCCCCCGGCATTTACTATGGTATCGGCCATGATAAAATCGGTAAGAAGCTGTATTCCTGTACTGTAATTCCCAACCGTGGCGCATGGCTGGAATATGAGACAGACTCCAACGATGTATTCTATGTTCGTGTTGACCGTACCAGAAAGGTTCCCATTACGGTCCTGATCAGAGCTCTCGGTATCGGTACCAATGACGAGATCAGGGAAGTGTTCGGTGACGAACCGAAGATTGAAGCCAGCTTTACAAAGGACACTGCTGAGAATTATCAGGAGGGTCTGTTAGAGTTATACAAAAAGATCCGTCC